>Ga0307517_10002349_pt1 | contig 30516 bp, 30 predicted proteins | sample 23_EM_MG_FD_194515 | JGI IMG/M metagenome (GOLD analysis project Ga0307517, IMG submission 194515) | Populus trichocarpa ectomycorrhiza microbial communities from riparian zone in the Pacific Northwest, United States - 23_EM | ecosystem: Host-associated > Plants > Roots > Unclassified | place... | reverse complement strand
GTCGGCCAGTTCGGCGGGAAGTGCATGTAGGGCAGGTGGTTGACCTGCACTTGATTGTGCAGCGTCAGCGCATGGTAACGCTTGCGCCAATTGTCGCCGATGCGTTTTTCGCGATCGACGATCAGCGTATCGACATTCAATTGCTTCAGCCGCGCGGCGATCGAGAGCCCGGACTGTCCGCCGCCGATCACGAGCACGGTCGGATCGTGCTCGGCATACCCAGCCGAGGCCGTGCGCAAATCGAGCCAGTTGGGGCCGTGAAAATCGCGCGAATAGGCGTTACCGCGCGGGCGCGCGACGCCGATCTGCTCCTCGAAGCCTTTGAGCTCGCCGAGTTCGGTCAGCAGCGTCCAAACCTTGAGTTTGTTGCCGTCGGCGGCATCCGGGATCAGGCGGATGATGCCGCTGCCGCGACCGACTTTCGTCTCGAACTTGAAGATCGCCTCGATCGCATGGGTGCCCGCGCGCATCACCTTGCGCGGTGCCGTGCGGTCGGGATCGACGGTAAAGCCGCAAGGGGCGGCGGCCGGCGCGTAACGCCCAAGCTCGTTCACGATGGCGTCCGCGCCGTTGACGGTCTGGATATTCCAGCTCAGCGCCAGCACATCGCGCCAATGGCTGTCGGGATGAAACAGTGTCTTCAGCAGGCGACTATCGGATTTCGCCAGCGCCTCCTCGAACTGCGCCAGCCAGTTGTCGGCCGCCACCGAAATATCGTCGGTCTTGTCGAGCATGCGCGTTTCTCGTCACCGGCCGTCTGTGCGGCGTTTTCCCTGTTCCCGCGAGCCTATACCCATTCGGGAGACGGCAGGAAGGGCGTGAGGAGATAGCGGTTATCTCTAAATCGACAGGATATGCCCCTGATCCGGCGGCACGCGGCCGTTGAGCGTGTCGAGATAGACCTGTTGCACGGTTGCCGGTCCGCGGCCTTCGGTCACGGTGAGCCATTGATCGAGCTTGGGCGCGAAGCCCGCCCACGCCGCGGCGAATCGGGTTTCGACGCCGCCCGGGCCCCACTCCTTGGCGCGCTTGCGGATCTGGTCGGGGGCAAAGAACCAGGTCGGCTTGGCGCCTGGCAATGTCGGCTCATCGGTTGAGGTGCTGCGGTGCGTGAGGCCGACGCGCCCGGAATATTTCATCTGGTCGCCGAAGTGCCGGTGTAGTTTTTCGCGCAGGTCGCTGTTGCCGGCCATGTCGACATAGGCGACCGGCGAATCCGCAGGCATCGACGTCACGGCGTCATAGGTCACGACTTCGTCGTAACAGCCGAGCGATTTCACGAAGGCCACATTGGGAGCCGAAGTGAGCCCGATCACCTTGATGCCGCTATGTCTGCCGTGCACGAGATGCGCAAGGCCGTACGCGGTCTTGCTGGAGGCCGACGACAGCATCACGCCGCGCGCGCCGTAAAACTCATTCTCCGCCAGGAAGTCGTCGACCAGGAACGACAGCATGAACAGCGGCCGCAGCAGCGCCTGATAGTCGCCCTGCTTGCCGGCGAACGCCGGATCGCCGCTGACACGGGTATAGGCGTTGTAGACCGGGGCCACGCCCTGCCGGTGCGCGGCCCCATCGCGCAGGCCGCGCTTGCTCACGTCGGCGGCTTCGATGACCAGATGCGTCGACATCGGGAAATAGCCGAATAGTGTTTCTCCTGCGGCAATCCCGGGATGCTTCGAGGCAATCACTTCGCCAAATCCCCACACCGGAACGTTGCCGAAACCTTCAGGCGCCGGAAACAGTTGCCAATACTTCAGCTGATCGCCGAGCACCGCATAGGTGATGTTGTTGGCGGTGAAGGCAAAGCGCGTTACCCTGACCAGCAGCGTGTCGGCCGGCAGCGTCGCGGCATCAGGCAGCTGCGTTTCGACCACCTTGCATTGCTGCAGATCATTGCGGGCGACGACGAAGTCGGTGGCTTGCATGTGCTCGATCCCTGCTCTTTGCGTGCGGCGATCTTTGCGCTCTTCGATGAATGTTTTGCAACAACAATGATGTTTAAAACGCTGTTTGGATCGGGCGCTTGGATCAGGCATCGAAATGCATCCCCGTCATTGCGAGGAGCGAAGCGACGAAGCAATCCATCTATCCCCGCGCGGAGGGATCGATTGCTTCGCTGCGCTCGCAATGACGGGGGCGGCAGTTCATCCGATCGCGCGCAGCGCACCTTCGGCATGAAGATCGCGCAGCTTGCGCTTGAAAATCTTCCCGCTGGCCTCACGCGGCAGTGCGTCGAGAAACTGGATGTCCTTCGGCACCTTGAAATTGGCGAGGCGTCCGCGCAAAAATTCCTGCACGGCGGCAGGCGACAACACGGCGGCCGGCTCAAGCTCGATGCAGGCAAACAACCGCTCGCCGAATTCGTCGTCGGGAATGCCGAACACGGCGCAGTCGCGCACCCCGTCCATGCCGATCAGCGCGTTCTCGATTTCGGCCGGATAGATGTTGACGCCGCCCGAGATCACCATGTCGCGCTTGCGGTCGCACAGGAACAGATAGCCGTCTTCATCGAGATAGCCGACGTCGCCGACGCTGACGAGGCCCTCGCGGCCGGCCTCGGCGCGCGCTTCGGCCTTGCCGTGATAATCGAAATCCGGGACCGACATCTGCCGCATGAAGATCTCGCCGGGTTCGTTGACGTCGCACAGCGAACCGTCGGGGCGGAAGATTTTGACAACACCGCCTTCGATGGCGCGGCCGACGGTGCCGGGCTTTGCCAATGCCTCCGCCGCCGAGTGCCACACCGGAATGCCGGTTTCGGTGGAGCCGAAATATTCGTTGATGACCGGGCCCAACCACTCGATCATGGCGCGCTTGACCTGCGGCGGGCAGGGCGCAGCACCATGGACGATGAAGCGCAGCGACGACAGATCGTAGCGGCGCTTGATCTCATCCGGCAGCCGCATCAGGCGCACGAACATCGTCGGCACCATGTGCTGGTGTGTGATGCGATGACGTTCGATCAGTTGCAGCATGTCTTCGGGATCGAAGCGCGGTTCGAGCACGATCTTGCAGCCGGTGCGGAACGCGAGCATGCCATAGGAATTCGGTGCCGAATGGTACATCGGCCCGTTCATCAGGATGACCTGATCATCATCGGCCTTGATGCCATAGGCGATGGTGCCGACACGTGCGGAAGCTGCCTGTTGTTCAGGCTTCATCGGTTTGCGCCGCACGCCCTTGGGCAGGCCTGTCGTGCCCGACGTATAGAACATCGGCGCGCTGCCGATCGGCGGCTCCGGCGCCGGCGCGTGGGTGTCGCGCCAAACGTCCCAATCGTTCATGCCATCAGGCACCTGCGTCAACGAAGGAGCAATGTTGAACGCGGCGGCGATTTCCGCCGGCGTCGTTACGATCAAGAGCCTGATATGGTCGGGCAGGCCGTCCCTGATCTGCGGCAGCAAGTCAGCGTGGCAAACGAGAATCTCGGCGCCGCTGTCGGCGAGGATATAGGCGACCTCTTCGGCCTTCAGATGCCAGTTGATCGGCACCACAGGGCTGCCGAGCGTCGCGGCGGCGCCGGAAACCTCGAACAACGCAAAATCATTGCGCAGCATCATGGCGACCGGCGTTCCGCCGCCGACACCAAGGTTGCGAAATCCCGTCGCCGCGCGTGCGATGCGGGCGTGGATCTCGGCATAGGTAATGCTGCGTTCGCCGCTGATGATCACGTTCAGAACTCCCTAGCGGTCGTCCAGAATCTCGCCGAAGCCGACCCAGCTCTTGCCGTCGAAACGCCGCAGCCGCAATTGCTGGAACGGCAGGTAATCCTCGGCATCGGTCGATACCGTTATTCCCGGCAACAGCAGCGGCAGCGGAACATCGCGCAGCGAGGCTGCCTGGCGCATGATGTTCTCGCGGCTGAGATCGTCCTTGCACGCCGCCAGCACCTTCACCATCAGGTTGGCATAGTGATAGCCCGCAGCGTAGTTCGAATTGCTGAGGTCCGCATTGGGCAAATACGCCTTCATGAACGCGAAGTAGTCCTTCACGCCGGCATCATTGGCCCATTGTGCGTCCATCGTGTCCTTCTGGTTGCTCGACGAAATCAGTCCGACCGCGTTGTCCAGTCCTCCGGGCTCGAGGAACGAGATCGATGACGCCGAGGTCGGCACGAAGAGCAGATCGGGCTTCCAGTTCAGTTCGGCGACGCCCTTGATCATCTGCGAGGTGAACTTGCCGAGCACGACGCCGAACATCACGTTGGCGCCGGAGGCCTTCAGCGTCGCGAGCTGCGAGCTGATGGTCGGCGCGCTGGTCTCATAGCTCGCTTCCGAGACGATCATGGTCGCGGCCTTCTCGCCCAGCGCGCGCTTGAAGCCGGCGACATAGTCGCGGCCGAAATCGTCGTTCTGGGCGAGGATTGCGATTTTGGCATCGGGCTTGGTCTGCAGGATGTATTTGGCATAGACGACGCCCTCGGACTGGTAGGTCGCCATGCCCGGCATGGTCCACGGGAAGTTCTTCGGGTCGGCCCATTTGGTGGCGCCGCTCAGCACGAACAGCTGCGGCACCTTCTTCGCATTGAGGTAGCGATGCACGGCGTTGTTGGTCGCGGTGCCGAGCGAGCCGAACATCAGCAGCACTTCCTCCTGCTCGACCAGCTTGCGGGTTTGCTCGACGGTCTTCGGCGGCGAGTAGGCGTCATCAAGGGTGATGAACTTGATCTTGCGGCCGTTGATGCCGCCTTCCGCGTTGACCTTCTCGAAGTAAGCCTCCTGCGCCCGCCCGATGATGCCGAAGCCGGATACCGGGCCGCTATAGGGCAGGGTCTGGCCGATGCGGATTTCGCCCCTGTCGTCGGCGGCGACGGCCGCGGTCGTCAGCAACGCGAACACGACGCTCCATGCAGTGCGCGAGACGCTCATCGTTCCCATCCCTCTGTTTGATTGTTTGTTGTAGCAGCCGGGAGCGCGCTTAAGCGCGCGCCCGCCTCAGAAAGTCACTGCCCGCGTCGTCGAATTCGGCCTTGAGGCGCGCCACCAGTTCGGCGACCGGCGGCGCGTCATTGATCTGGCCGATGCCCTGGCCCGAGCCCCAGATGTCGCGCCACGCCTTGGACTTGGTGTTGCCGCCGGAGCCGAAATTCATCTTGGTCTTGTCGGCGACCGGCAGATTGTCGGGATCGAGACCCGCGGCCACGATCGACGGGCCGAGATAATTGCCATGCACGCCGGTGAACAGGTTCGAATAGACAATGTCGTGCGCGGCGTGTTCGGTCAGCGCCTTCTTGTAGGCGAGATCGGCGTTGGCCTCTTCGGTCGCGATGAAGCGCGTGCCCATATAGGCCAGATCAGCTCCGAGCGCGAGCGCGGAAGCAATGCTCCAGCCATCGGAGATCGCGCCCGACAGCAGGATGGTGCCTTTGAACCACTGCTTGACCTCGCGCAGCAGCGCGAAAGGCGACAGCGTGCCGGCATGCCCGCCGGCGCCGGCGCAAACCAGAATCAGCCCGTCGACGCCCTGTTCGGCGGCTTTCCGCGCGTGCTTGACGTTGATGACGTCATGGAACACGACGCCGCCATAGGAATGCGCGGCTTCGACGATCTCCTGCGGCGGCCGCAGCGAGGTGATGATGATCGGAACCTGGTGCTTGACGCAGGTCTCCATGTCTTTCATCAGCCGGTCGTTGGAGGCGTGGCAGATCTGGTTGACCGCGTAGGGCGCGACCTTCTTCGTGGGGTGCAGCGCCTTGTATTCGCCGAGCTCGTTCTCGATTCGGCTCAGCCATTCGTCGAGCTTCTCGACCGGGCGCGCGTTCAGCGCCGGAAACGAGCCGACGATGCCGGCCTTGCACTGGGCAATGACGAGCTCGGGCCCGGACACGATGAACAGCGGCGAGCCGACCACGGGCAGTTCGAGCGAATTGGCAAGCGACGGGGGCAACGGCATTCAATCCTCCCTCTGGGGTTTTGAGGCCGGCGAGCGGTTCCGCTCCAGCCGGCTTCCTTATGCCCTGCACTATAAGGCTGGACGGATCATCGCCATTGTTCAATATTGAACAGATGACTACTCAGTAATGAACATGCGGGCCTGATCGCCAATGGACTGGGACCTGTGCAAGACCTTCGTAGCGGTGGCGGAAACCCGCAGTTTTGCCGCGGCCGCGCGCCAGCTTCGCTCCAGCCATCCAACTGTCGGCCGCAAGATCGTCGAGCTGGAAGGCCAGCTCGGCATTCCCCTGTTTGCGCGCTCCCATGAAGGCCTGTCGCTGACCGCGCAGGGGCGCAAGTTCCGCGAACATGTCGATGCCATGGCGGCGGCGGCGTTGCGCGCCGAGGCCGCGGTGTCGGCGACCGGCGCGGATGCCCGCGGCGTGGTCAAGCTGTCGATTGGGGCGACATTTGCCTCGCACTGGTTGATGCCGCGGCTGGGGCCGTTCCTGCGCGCGCACGACCACGTCCAGATCGAGATCATCACCCATCCGTTTCCGGCGAGCGTGCGCCGCCGGGAGGCTGATGTCGTGCTGAGGCCGGTCGACAGTGGTGAAGAGAATTTGATCGGCCGCCGGATCGGCCGCCTCGGCACCGGCTTCTACGCCTCGCGCGACTATGCGGCGCGGCGGCAGCTGCCGGAGCGGCGCGACGAATGGAAGGGACACAGCGTGATCGGCTTTGCCGACCGGATGTCGAACGAGCGCCTGGCGCGCTGGAGCGATGTCATCACCCGGCAGGGATCGGTGGTACTGCGGTGTTCCTCGCAGGGCGACATGCTGGCGGCGGCGAAGGCCGGTCTCGGGATTTCGGCACTGTCCTGTTTCGTCGCGGCCGGCGACCCTGATCTGGTCCGGGTCGCCCCGCAAAAACTCGTCAGCGTCGCGGATCTCTGGCTCTTGGCGCACCCGGACCTCGTCGACCTTCCGGCGGTGCGCGCGGTGATCGACTTCGTCACCTCCTGCGCCCGCGAGGACCGGGTCCGGCTGCGCGGCTGACGGCCATCCGGCATCCAGCACGGCCTCCGGTTCCCCGAATGTTGCGTTGCACAAGAGCCGCGATCCGGGGTCCGTTCTATCTTTGCATGGGGTTGTTTTCAAAATTTGTGGCTGGACCCTGTGGCGTCGGCTCGCGCCTACTTGGCCAGCACGCCCTCGCGCTTCTTCAGCACGCGATAATAGCTCCACCACAGATGCGCCGCCGCCCCCCGCAGGGGACGCCACGGCTCCGCCAGCGGCGCCATCTGCTTGGCGGTCGGGCGGGCTTGGAGGCCGAGCCCGACCTTGATCGCTTCCTGGATCGCGATATCGCCGGCCGGCCAGGCGTCGCCATGGCCGAGGCAAAACAACAGATAGACGTCGGCGGTCCACGGGCCGATGCCGTGCAGTGCCGTCAAGGTGTTGTGCGCGGCGTCGGCGTCCTCTTCCGCCAGCACGTCGAGGTTCAATCGCTCCGCGGCGAGTTCGCGCGCGATGTTTTTCAGGGTCTTGATCTTGGCCGCCGACAGGCCGAGCCGCCCAAGGCGCTCGGCGCGCGCCTTGCGGATGAGTTCGGGATCGAACGGATCGAATGCGGCCGTGAGACGTCCCCAGATCGCGCCTGCGCTTGCGGTGGAGAGCTGCTGGCCGCACACGATATGCGCCAGCCCTTCAAAACCCGGCTCGCGCTGCCGCAGCGCCGGCATGCCCGTGAGTTCGAGGATGGGCTTGAGCCGCGTGTCCTGCTTGACCAGCATCGCAATCGCGTCTTCGAGGTCGGCCTGGGAGTTGAGGTGAATGGTCATTGCGCCTTAAAATCATCATGTCCCGCGAAAGAGATCAATGCCGCCACCCGTGTTCCGATTTGCGCCAAGCCCCAATGGCTACCTCCATCTCGGCCACGCTTTTTCGGCGCTGTTGAATTTCGACCTGGCGCGCGAGAGCGGTGGACAATTCCTGCTGCGCATCGAGGACATCGACGCGACGCGATGCCGGCCGGAGTTCGAGGCCGCGATCTACGAAGACCTCGCCTGGCTCGGGATATCCTGGGAAACACCAGTGCGGCGGCAATCCGAACATCTTTCCGACTTTCGCGAAGCGGTCGAGAAATTGTCGGGACGGGGCTTGATCTACCCCGCCTTCGAAAGCCGTGCCGAAATCGCCCGCCTGGTCACCGAGCGCGAAACTGGCGCGCCCTGGCCACGCGATCCCGATGGCGCGCCGCTCTATCCGGGCGCGGCGAAGTCGTTTTCCGAAGCTGCGCGCCGGCAATTGATCGAACAGGGCCTGCCTTACGCGTTGCGGCTCGACATGGCGGCGGCCTTGGCACAAGCGCCCGATTTGAACTGGGCCGAGCACGGCGAAGGCCCGAATGGCGAGACCGGCCTTGTCGTCGCCCGCCCCGAGGCCTGGGGCGATGTCATCCTGGCGCGCAAGGAGACGCCGACCAGCTATCATCTGTCGGTCGTGATCGACGATGCCTTGCAGGGCGTCACCGACGTGGTGCGGGGCCAGGACCTGTTCTGGTCCACCAGCGTCCATCGGTTGCTGCAATCCCTGCTCGGTATGCCGCAACCGGCCTACCGGCATCACCGGCTGATCCTCGATGACGCCGGACAGAAGCTGTCGAAGTCGACCAGGGCCACCGCCTTGCGCGAATTGCGCGGGCAGGGCGCCACGCCGGCTTATATTCGCCGGCTGGTGGGATTTCTGTAGCTCTACTGGGGGTTGCCGCAAACCCACCGTGACTCCGGCCGCCGTGGCATGCCATGCTTGGTCCACGATGGGTTTGGGGATCATGACGGCATCACCGCGTTCAAGGCGCACAACACGGTTGACCAAGAAGCAGCCGAAGAAGAAGCGCGCATCCCGCGTCGGCGCGAAGAAACGCGGCGCGCGAAAATCGGCGGCTGGACCCGGCGTCGTCGAAACGGCGCTCGCCGCCTTTGCACACGAGGTCCGCACCCCGCTGACCGGCATTCTGGCGATCAGCAACCTGCTCGCGACATCCGACCTCGACGAGCGCGAACGGCGATGGGTCGACACCATCAAGGCCGGCGCGGAGCATCTGGCGAGTCTGGCGACGCTGTTCGTCGATGCCGCGAGGGGCAGCGGTTCCGGACTTAACGTGCGCCACGATTTCTTCGACCTGCGCACGCTGGCCCGCAACGCCGGCGATTCGCTGACCGGGCGGGCGGCGGCGAAGGGCCTGCAGTCGTCGGTCGAGATTTCCGAAAAGCTGCCGGCCTTTGCGGTCGGCGATCCCGTTCGGCTGCGGGCGGCGCTGGAGAACCTGATCGATAACGCCGTGAAATTCACCGAACAGGGCAATGTCACGTTGCGCGTGTCGCCGCTGCGCAGCCCGAAGGGCAAGATCGGCGTCGCCTTTGCGGTGTCCGACAGCGGGATCGGCCTCACGCTCAGCGAGGTCAAGCGCCTGTTCCGTCCGTTCTCGCAGGCCAATGTCTCGATCGCATCGCGGTTCGGCGGTACCGGGCTTGGGCTGTCGTCGGTCAAGCAACTGGCACGCGCCATGGGCGGTGACATCGTCGCGACGCAACGGCGGGGCGGCGGCACCACCTTTACGCTCAGCGTCGTGATGTCGCCCGCTAAGGGGCCGGTTACCATTATGGCGGGAGCCGACGGCGAGTTGTCGACGGGCGCGTCGCGGTCGCTGCGCCTGCTCAGCGTCGAGGATAATCCGTTCGGCCGCGTCGTGCTCAACGCCATCCTGACCGAACTCGGTCACCAGACCGAGTTCATCGGCCAGGGCGAGGCCGCGCCGGAGCGAATCGCACAAGGCAGTTTCGACGCGGTGCTGATGGACATGGTGCTGCCGGGCATCGACGGCGTCGAGGCGATCCGGCGCATTCGCGCGCTGGCCCCGCCGCACGGCCGCATTCCGATCATCGGCGTCTCCGGCCGCGGCGAAGACGAGGCGGCCTCGCGTGCCGCCGGCGCCGACGCCTTTCTGGTCAAGCCGGTCAGTCCACGTGCGCTAGCGACTGCGCTGCTTGAAGCGACACGCCGCGCGGCAGCCGCGACTTGATGATCGCGGCGTTCAATTCGCCGCCAAAGACGAAGATCGCGGCGATGAAATACAGGAACACCAGCGCGATGATGACCGAGGCCAATCCCGCATACATCGTCACGTAATTACTGGCGAAACGCGTCAGGTACTGGCCGAACACGATGCCCGACAGCAGCGACGCCGCCATCGTGAAGATGATGCCGGGCAGGATCTGCAGAAAGCCGCGACGCCCCGCCGGCAGCCAGGCGTGCAGGATGAAGAGCGCGATGATCAGCGCGCCCACCGTGATGCTGTAGCGGGTGACGTTGAGGAAGTGTTCGTTGGTCTCGACGAAGAACGGAATGTGGCGCCGCGCCGCTTCCAGCCCCAGCGGAAACAGCACGATCAGGAAAGCCATCGCGAGCGAAGTAAAAGCGGCGACCAGCGTGTAGCCGATCGATTCCAGCCGCAGCCAGTACCAGCTGCGCGGCTCGATCACGGAATAGGCGCGGTTGAGCGCCACCCGCAGCGCCTCGACGCCGTTCGAGGCGAAATATAGCGCCAGCACCGCGCCAATGGTCAGGATATCGCCCCGGGACGTCGTCAGCACATCGTGGATTTCGCCTGACAGCGTGTCGGCTACCTGTTGCGGCCACACCTGCAGCAATAGTGTGACCGATTGGTCGGCGAGTTGCTTGGAGCCGACAAAACCGGCCAGCGACGTCAGTACGATCAGGAACGGAAACAGCGCCATCAGTGTCGACAGCGCGATATGGCTGGCGATCGCCCAGCCGTCATCGGCGAGGAACTCGTAAAATGCATGCATCACGACATGATAGACGTAGCTGACCTGCCTCACATGCCACCCTGGCCCGGCGATTGACGGTTCATTTCCAGCTTCTGATATTATGGGACTAAAAGCCAGATCGTTAAGGCATTTGTGAACGTATGGCGGACCGCCCGGCGCGGTGTTATGTAGCGCCGATGGCATCTTTTCTGGGTTCGATCATCCTCCCGGTCGCGGTCGCGGCCGTTGCAATTGTTCTGCTGCTGGGTCTCATCAACATGATGCGGGGCGGTTCGCCCAGCCGTTCGCAGAATCTGATGCGGCTGCGGGTATTGCTGCAATTCGTCGCCATCGTCATCACCATGATCGTTGTTTGGGCAACGAGTAAATAGGGGACACGCCAATGGTCGTGCTCAATCGAATCTATACGCGGACCGGCGACGACGGCACCACCGCGCTCGGCAGCGGCGAACGCCGTCCGAAATACGATCTGCGCGTCAGCGCCTATGGAACCGTGGACGAGACCAATGCCGCGATCGGCGTGGTGCGGTTGCATCTGGCGGACGCTCGCGCGCTCGATGCGATGCTGGGCCTGATCCAGAACGATCTGTTCGATCTCGGCGCCGATCTGGCGGTGCCCCAGCGCGACGGCAAGGCGGAGCGGTTGCGCATGCTGTCGAGCCAGGTCGAACGGCTCGAGCGCGACATCGATACGCTCAATGCCGATCTGGCGCCCCTGACCTCGTTCGTGCTGCCCGGCGGCACCCCAGCGGCGGCATACCTGCATCTCGCCCGCACCATATGTCGCCGGGCGGAACGGATGATCGTGGAACTCGCCGCCCGGCCGGAGGAGCCGGTCAGCGACCCTGCCATACAATATATGAACCGCCTGTCGGATTTCCTGTTCGTGGCCAGCCGTGCCGTGAACGATAATGGCGCCGGGGACGTGTTGTGGGTGCCCGGCCAGAACCGCTAAAGTGGCCTTCCAAAGGGGTCGATTTTTGGCTTTCGCGCGTTGACCGCCGATAGCGGGACCTTTAGGTTCCGCGCCCAAGCTATTAAGCGCCAACCAAACCCCAGAATTCAAGCGAAAGAGGATCGATGAAGGTTCTTGTGCCGGTAAAGCGGGTGGTCGATTACAACGTCAAGGTCCGCGTCAAGAGCGACGGAACGGGCGTGGAACTCGCCAACGTGAAGATGTCGATGAATCCGTTCGACGAAATCGCCGTCGAGGAAGCGCTGCGGCTGAAGGAAGCCGGCAAGGCGACCGAAGTGGTGGTGGTATCGATCGGGCCTGCGCAGGCCTCGGAAACGATCCGGACAGGTCTTGCGATGGGCGCCGACCGCGGCATCCTCGTCAAAGCCGAAGGCAATGTGGAGCCGCTGGCGGTCGCGAAGATTCTCAAAGCCATCGTCGACGAAGAACAGCCCGGCCTCGTCATTCTCGGCAAGCAGGCGATCGACGACGACAGCAATCAGACTGGCCAGATGCTGGCCGCTCTGCTCGGCTGGTCGCAGGCGACCTTTGCTTCCAAGCTCGAAGTCGATGGCTCCGATTTCAAGGTGACGCGCGAAGTCGACGGCGGCCTGCAGACCGTCAAGCTGAAGGGACCGGCGATCGTCACCACCGACCTGCGGCTCAACGAGCCGCGTTACGCCTCGCTGCCCAACATCATGAAGGCGAAGAAGAAGCCGATCGCCGACAAGAGCGCGGCCGACTACAGCGTCGATCTCACGCCGCATCTCGAAGTGCTGAAGACGACAGAACCGCCCGGCCGCAAGGGAGGCGTCAAGGTCAAGGACGTCGCCGAACTGATTTCGAAGCTCAAGACCGAAGCCGGGGTTCTCTGATGACCACGCTGTTGATTGCCGAACACGACCACGACGCCCTCAAGGACTCCACCAACAAGGCGCTGACCGCGGCCACCCAGCTGGGTGCCGAGGTTCACGTGCTGGTCGCCGGTGGCGGCCAGGGCACCAAGGCTGCGGCCGAGGCGGCGGCAAAGCTCGCCGGCGTCACCAAGGTGCTGCTCGCCGAGGGCGATGCCTATGAACACGATCTTGCCGAGCCGCTGGCCGCGCTGATCGTGGCGCTGGCGCCCGGCTATGACGCCTTCGTCGCGCCCGCGACCTCGCGCTTCAAGAACGTGATGCCGCGCGTCGCAGCGCTGCTCGACGTGATGCAGGTGTCCGAGATCATCAAGGTGGTTTCGCCAGATACGTTCGAGCGGCCGATCTATGCCGGCAACGCGATCCAGACCGTGAAGTCGAAAGACGCCAAGAAGGTCATCACGGTGCGGACCTCGACCTTCGCCGCGGCCGGTGATGGCGGCAGTGCCGCGATCGAGAACGCCGCCTCGGCGGCCGATCCGGGCCTCTCGACCTTCGTCGGCGAGGAAGTCGCCAAAAGCGACCGTCCGGAATTGACGTCCGCAAAAATCATCGTCTCCGGCGGCCGCGCCATGCAGAGCCGCGAGAACTTTGCCAAATACATCGAACCGCTCGCCGACAAGCTCGGCGCGGGCGTCGGCGCCTCGCGCGCCGCGGTCGATGCCGGCTATGCGCCGAACGACTGGCAGGTCGGCCAGACCGGCAAGGTGGTGGCGCCGGAACTCTATGTCGCGATCGGCATCTCCGGCGCGATCCAGCATCTCGCCGGCATGAAGGATTCCAAGGTGATCGTCGCGATCAACAAGGATGAAGACGCGCCGATCTTCCAGGTCGCCGATTACGGCCTGGTCGCGGATTTGTACCAGGCGGTTCCGGAATTGACCGAGGCGCTCGGCAAGCTCGGAAAATAACAGCAGTCAAACCCCGGCCGGATGCGTATGCTTCGGCCGGGTACTTTTTAGGGATAGCGTTTTCAAGCGAAGTGGATACCGGTTCGCGTGAAGAAAACGCGTCAAACTTAGGTTTAAGCCTCGGTCGGACCGAGGCTTAAGGGATGAACTGGCGCGATGTGCGCGCGGTTCGGGTGGATGGCAAGATGGCGGTGACAATTAACAAGATCGGCGTGATCGGCTCAGGCCAGATGGGCAATGGTATTGCGCATGTGGCGGCGCTCGCCGGCCTGAACGTGGTGCTCAACGATTTATCCACCGACCGCCTGAAATCGGCGATGGCGACCATCAACGGCAATCTGTCGCGCCAGGTCGTCAAGAAGCTCATCACCGAGGATGCGCGCAAGCAGGCGCTGGACCGCATCGCCACTGCCGAAACCTTCGATGGCTTGGCAGATTGCGATCTCGTGATCGAGACCGCGGTCGAAAAGGAAGAAGTCAAGCGCAAGATCTTCCACGACGTCTGCGCGGTGCTGAAGCCGGAAGCGATCGTGGCTTCCAACACCTCGTCGATCTCGATCACGCGGCTTGCCGCCTCGACCGACCGCCCCGAGAAATTCATCGGCATTCATTTCATGAATCCGGTGCCGCTGATGGAGCTGGTCGAATTGATCCGCGGCATCGCCACCGATGACGCGACCTTCGACACCGCCAAGGAGTTCGTCACCCGGCTCGGCAAGCAGATCGCGGTATCAGAGGACTTCCCGGCCTTTATCGTCAACCGCATCCTGCTGCCGATGATCAACGAGGCGATCTACACGCTGTATGAAGGCGTCGGCAACGTCGAGGCGATCGATGCGGCGATGAAGCTCGGCGCGCACCATCCGATGGGCCCGCTGGAATTGGCCGATTTCATCGGCCTCGATACCTGTTTGTCGATCATGCAGGTGTTGCATGAGGGGCTGGCCGATTCGAAATACCGGCCGTGCCCGCTGCTGGTGAAATATGTCGAAGCCGGCTGGCTCGGCCGCAAGACCCAGCGCGGTTTCTACGATTACCGCGGCGACAAGCCGGTCCCGACGCGCTGAGGCCCATTCGCCTTATCGCTATCGATCGGGCAGGCGGCATCCCGCGCGCTTCAACATGTCATCGACGATCAGCGGTGTCGCGGCGGTTTCGGTCGCGAGGTCGGGTGCGCTGCCCTGCAGTGCCTGACGTGCGGTTTTGTCATCCAGACTGAGGCGCCGCGTGCAGGATGGTGACGAGCCGTGCCTGGCGGCAATATCGATGAGCCAGCCTGTGGTTTCGCCGGCGCCGGCCAGATAGGCGGTCAGCGTCTGCCGGGCTATCGGGTTTGTTGCGGCCTGATCCAGCATCGTCCTGACCTGCGCGACCGATATCTGTCCGCGCGAGGTTGAGGATTCGGCAGAAGCCGTGATCGTTCCGGTCGCGGTGCAGACGAAGATGGCCGCCGCAGCTGAACAGAAACGTCGCGCTTGAGGATATGACATGAGGTACTCCAGTGATGGGGTATTGACTTACGAATATTTATTATCGTAAAACGATAATAAGCGCAACGCTTACCGTCAATCCCCTTCGGAGGCCGATCCATGATCTCATCGTCTTCATCAGGCCTTTCGCAGCCGGCGCCGCTCGGGCGCTTCCAGCGCATCCGGATTCTCAGCCGCATGCTGGCCTATCTCTGCGTGGGCATTTCGATCGTCCTGGCGGCAGGGCTTGTGGCCTATTGGGTTGTGAGCACGGATGAAGTCATCCATCTCGACGCCCGATTGCCCGGTATAGCGGTCCATCCGATCGGGTGGGGCATCCGGCTCGCGAGCATGGCGATTTCTGCTTTGCCGCTCGCTTGCCTGATCTGGGGACTACTGCGGGTCCGCCGCTGTTTCGAGGCTTTCGGCCAGGGCCGCTTTTTCACGCTCGAGAACATCCATGGACTACGCGACTTTGCCGTTGCGGTGTTTGCTTCGACCCTGCTGAAGCCTGTTGTCGGTGCCGCGCTCTCGATCCTGCTGAGTTGGCAGACCTACGCGACCGGAAAGACCCTCGTTGTCAATTTCGGGTCGGACGCGCTGCTGGCGCTGTTGTTCGCCGGCTTGATCGCCGTGATCGCCTGGGTCATGGCGGAAGCCGTGGCGATCGCCGACGAAAATGCGCAATTCGTCTGAGGCGCCACATGTCCATCAGAGTCCGGCTGAACGTGATGCTGGCCGAACGCAACGTGAAATCGAAGGATCTCGCCGAGCATATCGGCATCACCGAAGCCAACCTGTCGCTGCTCAAGCAGGGAAAGGTGAAAGGTGTCCGGTTCGATACGCTGGAGCGCATCTGCGAATATCTGAAGTGCCAGCCGGGCGATTTGCTCCGCTATGAGAGCAATGATGCCGTCTGAACCGGCGTCTTGCCCAGGAACGCGAGAACTTTCGCGTTCACCTCGGCGAGCTTCGAGATGGTCAGGTCGTGCCCGGCATTTGCGACAAGCTCCGTTGCAATTTGGGGCGCAACCCGGTTGAGCCTCCGCACGGCATCCCGGGCCGAATTGAGCTTTTCATTCTCGCCGACCAAATAGAGGGTCGCAACCGGCAGGGCGCGCAACTCTTCATCGCTCAGGATCGTGGGCATGACGGGCCTCTTCGGCTTGAAGCTTCTGAGACCGAGATACCCATCATCGACCATTGCGTCGACCCACTGGTGGCTCAAGCCATGGTTGGCCACGGCGTCCGCGGCCAACCAATAGATGAAGCCCTTCGTGAACCGCCGATGCGGGATCATGCACAGCAGGGCGCGCAGAATGAAGGCTGTCCGCACCGGCAAGACCGTCAAGACCGGCGCCAGTAGAACCAGTTTGTTCAACCGGCCGGGGTATTGCAGACCGTACTGGCTCGCGATCCATCCACCATAGGAAATACCCATCAGATTGATATTTTGGCCGAGCCCCAACTGGGTGAACAGCTCGTCGAGCCAATTCACGAGGTCGCTGGCGGTGAGCATCGGCCGCCGCCACACACTCCGTCCGAAGTCGTAGATGTTGTCCACCGCGTAGACACGATGGTTCTGCGAAAGGTCGGCGATGTTGGGCAGCCACATCAGCGAGGATGCGTTCACCCCCGACAGCAGAACAAGCGGCGGCGCATCGGCCGGACCGCTGATGCGGACATAGGTTTGTCCGTCCGAAGTCTCGACGTGCCGCGCTTCTGCAGCAACGGGCCATTCGCTTGCTCTCAGATCGTAGTTGGCCAGATATGCTTGCTGCGCTTTTTCCGATCGGAAGGGATGAAAGCCCGTTCGAGCCGTCACGCGGCTACTCGCATTCTGCGTCGGCGCATCGGATGCGGTTGAGTTGGATGGACGAGGCTTGCCTCGATCACTTGATTTTCTTTTCCAGCAACTGCCCCTGCTCCTGCTGGCCGGGGTCAGCTCTTTTCGTAACCGGTGGCGGCAGGCCGACGAAGGCCATGGCGACGAATATGGGCAGAAAACACAGGAAGAGAATGCGTTTGGCTTTCATCGTCGATCAACTGGATACGCCGCCGATGAATATCAAGAGCTGCTGCCGGCGTCGGCATACGCTGGTGACGTGTCACCGCAACGCCTCGCATGCGCGCTTCAATCGCCTTCCGGCTTCCTCGATGGTCGATGGCGAATTGGCAAAGGTGACCCGGATATAGGGCGACAGCCCGAAATCATCGCCAGCAAAGACTGCCAGATCGGCGTGGCCGAGCAGGTAGGCCGCAAAATCGCGGTCGGTCCCGATCGGCTTGCCATCCGGGGTAATTTTTTTTGCGCACGGGCGGGAAAACCGATCGTTAACCACTGTCGGCTAGCGTCCTCGGCGTTTGAGGAGTGTTGCGTATGGATACGATGGCTATGGTTTCGAGCATGCTCGCCATGCAGGCGGGCGGTCTGCAGTCGCAGATCCAGACATCGATCATCAAACAGAACAACGATGCCGAGAAATTCGCGGTTCAGACCCTGCTTGGCATCCCCTCGACGGCCAACTTGGCGTCGGGCGTCGGCAGCAATTTGAACGCGATCGCCTAGAATCCCGCCGTCGCCGGCTTCACCGCCGCCTTGATCAGCTTGATCGCGTCGTCGCTGGCCCATTCGGCCGGACCGGCCAGATTGGCGATTTCGCAGCCCTGGCCGTCCACCAGGATCGAGGTCGGCATCCCCAATGCCTTGCCTACGCTCTTAAGATCTTGAAAAACCTTGGCTTTTGAGTCGGTGAAATAGCCCAATCCGGTCAGATTGGCCTCTTTGAGGAAGTTTTTCGGCTTTTCGGGATCGCGGGTGTCGATGTTGATCGCGACCACCTCGAAATCCTTGCCGCCGAGCTTGGTCTGCAGGCTGTCGAGCGCCGGCATCTCCTTGCGGCAGGGCACGCACCAGGTGGCCCATAGATTGACCAGCACGGTCTTGCCGCGCCAGTCGGACAGTTTTCGGGGCTTGCCGTCGGCGTCCTCGAATACGAGGTCGGGAAGCCTGAGCGGGCTTGTGGCCATGGTCAGCGCGGCCACTTCGCCATGCGCCAACGGGCCGATTTTACGTGCCAGGTCGACCGCGCCGGCACAGGCGGAATCGCCGCCCGAACCGCGCTTCAAGGCGCCGAACCCATAGACCCCGGCAAAGCCGATCGCAGCCCCAATCAGGACCGCGCCGATGGCGATGGGGATCCGGCGCGTGGCAGCCGGGCGAGGGGCAGTCGTTTCGGGCATATCGTTTGTCATCCTGTATCAGATACGGCTATGCAGTGCTCTTGTTACGGCCGAGACCGGCCCGGCGTTTCGCCGGTTTCGACGATAAAAGCCAGAGCCTGAATAACCAGCACCTGAATAAGAAGTCGTGAGCGAGAAGTCATGAGCAACAAGATGTGGGGCGGCCGGTTCACCGAGCGTCCCGATGCGATCATGGAGGAAATCAACGTCTCCATCGACGTCGATCGTCACATGTATTCCCAGGATATCGCCGCGTCCAAGGCTCACGCCGCGATGCTGTCGGCGCAGGGCATCATCACCGCCGGTGATGCGAAAAATATCGGTAAAGGTCTAGACACGATTCTGTCAGAAATCGAAAAAGGCTCGTTCGATTTCAAGCGCGCGCTCGAAGATATCCATATGAACGTCGAGAGCCGGCTGACCGATCTGATCGGCCCCGCCGCGGGCCGGCTGCACACCGCGCGCTCGCGCAACGACCAGGTCGCGACCGATTTCCGCCTTTACGTGCGCGATACGCTCGATGAGACCGATGCGGCGCTGGCGGCGTTCCAATACGTCCTGGTGCAGCGGGCGCTGGAACATGCCGGCACGGTCATGCCGGGCTTCACCCATCTGCAGACCGCGCAACCCGTGACGTTCGGGCATCATTTGCTGGCCTATGTCGAGATGGCCGCGCGCGACCGCGGCCGCTTTGCGGATGCGCGCAAGCGCCTGAACGAATCGCCGCTGGGGGCTGCCGCCCTTGCCGGCACCTCGTTTCCGATCGACCGTCACGCCACCGCCAAGGCGCTCGGCTTCGACCGGCCGATGGCCAATTCGCTCGATGCGGTCTCGGACCGCGATTTCGTGTTGGAGACCCTGTCGGCGGCGTCGATTGCGGCGGTGCATATGTCGCGTTTCGCCGAGGAGATCGTGATCTGGACCTCGCCGCTCGTCGGCCTCATCCGGCTCAGCGACAAGTTCACCACCGGCTCCTCGATCATGCCGCAGAAGCGCAATCCCGACGCGGCCGAACTGGTGCGCGCCAAAACGGGCCGGGTGATCGGCGCGCTGACGGCGCTCTTGATCGTGATGAAAGGGCTCCCGCTCGCCTATCAAAAGGACATGCAGGAGGACAAGCAGGGCGCGATGGAGGCGTTCGCAGCGCTGTCCCTGGCGATCCGCGCGATGACCGGCATGGTGGCCGACCTCGTGCCTGATGAGAGCAGGATGAAGGCCGCCGCCGGCGAAGGCTATGCCACCGCCACCGATCTGGCCGACTGGCTGGTACGGACGCTGAAAATGCCGTTCCGCGACGCGCATCACGTCACCGGACGCATCGTTGGCCTGGCGTCGAAGCAGGGCGTGGCGTTGCACGAACTGCCGTTGAAGGCGATGCAGGAGGTCGAACCCAAGATCACGGCCGAGGCCTTGCGCGTGCTTTCGGTGGAAGCCTCGGTCAAAAGCCGCACCAGCTATGGCGGCACCGCGCCGAAGAACGTGACGGCGCAGGCCAAGGCCTGGCTGAAGCGACTGGAAAAAGAGCGAAAATTGGGCTGAGGGCAAAAATTTCGCTGTAATTTCATGGTTGTCCGGGTCTCGCCAGAGCGAGGCAATCTTTGTATGGTGCGGCCCGCGCATTGGGGAATTTGTCGTGACACGTAACTACCGCCTGACTTCGTCGGGATGGACCATCATCCTGCTGAGCGTCACCGCGCTCGCGCTCGCCGGCTGCGGCCGCAAAGGTCCGCTCGACCTGCCGCCGAACGCATCGAATGTGTCGTCGCAGGCGACGGCCACCGATTCAGAGGCCCAGCGCGCGGCTCAGCCGGGCGTCTTCAATCCGAGCTTCGGGTCCGACGCGCCAGAGGCGCCCAAAGGCAAAAAGAAATCATTCATACTCGACCCGCTGCTGGGTAATTGAGCATCGGGTCTGATTAAATCAGACCCGCTGCTCCGGTCCTTTTCTGACGCGTTTTCGTCCGCAGATAAGTATACGCAATCTACGTAAACTTGATTGCTGCGCGAACCGGTTCCCACTTCGCTTGAAAACGCTATAAGGCGCGCCATGAATCACTTCGACTATCGCAACGGCGTGCTTCACGCCGAGGCGGTCAACCTGTCCGATCTCGCGGATGCCGTGGGCACGCCGTTCTATTGCTATTCGACCGCGACGCTGGAGCGCCACTACCGGGTGTTCACCGAGGCCTTCGCCGGCGAGAAGACGCTGGTCTGCTACGCCATGAAGGCGAACTCCAACCAGTCGGTGCTGCGTACGCTGGCCAGGCTCGGCGCTGGCGCCGACGTGGTGTCCGGCGGCGAGTTGAAGCGCGCGCTGGCGGCGGGGATTCCACCGAACAAGATCCTGTTTTCCGGCGTCGGCAAGACCGGGGCGGAACTGCGCGCGGCGCTGGCAGCGGATATCCTGTGCATCAACGTCGAATCCGAACCCGAACTGGAACTGCTGTCGCGGCTGGCGGTGGAAGCCGGCAAGACCGCGCGGATTTCGGTGCGGGTCAATCCCGACGTCGATGCCGGCACCCACGCCAAGATCGCCACCGGCAAATCCGAGAACAAGTTCGGCGTGCCGATCGCCCGCGCCCGCGAGGTCTACGCCCGTGCCGCGAAGCTGCCGGGGATCGAGGTCACCGGCACCGACATGCATATCGGCAGCCAGATCACGGATCTGAGCCGGATGGAGACCGCGTTCCGGATCCTCTCCGATTTCGTGCGTACGCTGCGTGCCGACGGCCACAACATCTCGCATATCGATTTCGGCGGTGGGCTCGGAATTCCCTATCACATGGACCGCGAAGCGCCGCCGCTGCCGTCCGCCTATGCCGCGATGGTCAAGCGGGTGACGCACAATCTCGGCTGCACGCTGATGTTCGAGCCGGGCCGGATGATCGTCGGCAATGCCGGCATTTTGGTAGCGCGCGTGATCTATGTGAAGCCGGGCGATGCCAAGAATTTCGTCGTCATCGATGCCGCGATGAACGATTTGATCCGCCCCACGCTGTATGAGGCGCATCACGATATCCTGCCGGTGCGCGAGGCTGCGCCCGGCACCCCCACGATCATGGCCGACGTGGTCGGCCCGGTCTGCGAAACCGGCGACTATCTCGCGCTCGACCGCAGCATGCCCGAGCCGAAGGCCGGCGATCTGCTGGCGGTCATGACCGCCGGCGCTTATGGCGCGGTGCAGTCCGGCTTCTACAACACCCGCGCGTTGGTGCCGGAAGTGCTGGTCAAGGACGACCAATACGCCGTGGTGCGCCCGCGCATCGAGGTCGAAGAACTGATCGCGATGGATCGAACGGCGCCCTGGCTGTGAGTGGTTCGCGGATTTAAAGCGGACGTTGTTGGCTGCGCTCGCGCGGACCGAGTTCCGGCTGGGCTTGGAGCGGAACATGCGCAACTTGCTGACAGTCATTGCGGTCATGCTCATTAGCTGGATGCACGACGCGCAAGCCCAGCCGTTGACTGTCGATCCGGAGTCGATCGTCCCGCTGCCGGAAAAGTTCGACATGGAAACGCCGGCGCCCGACGGGCCGCCGGAAATTGCCCGCTTTCAGGGTGCGTGGATCGGCACCTGGCACGACGACAGGCATATCCTCGTAGTGGAGCGCGTGAAGCCCGACGGGCATGCGGACGTGGTTTTCGCGCAGGCGGACTCGGCGTTCTATGGCATGAATCGAGAATGGTGGCGCGACAAAGCGGTGATCGCCGACGGCGTGCTGACCATGACAGGGTTTCGGACCTTCCGATACGCCTTCGATGGTCCGGACCGGTTGTACCTGACCGCTACCCTCAAGTCCGGGGCTGTCACTTCCGGGGCACTGGTCCGCACCGATCCCGCACGCCTTGCCGCGGGTGATCGGCCCACCGAATGGCCATGGCCCGGCGAGCGCGCGTGGATACCGCACGTTACGGTTCGGACGCCCGATGCTACGCGGCCGATCATGCTCGAAGCGACGTTCTATCCGCCCGCGGGCTCCGGCCCGGCGCCGCTCGCGATCATCACCCACGGGTCGGACGTCGGCCGCAATCAGCTCAGAACCTGGTCGTTCTCGACCGAGGCACATTGGCTTCGCGAGAAGGGATTTGCCGTGCTGGCGTTCATGCGCCGCGGACGTGGCAGGTCCGAGGGGATCAATGGCGAAGAAAACTTCGCGCGTAATCACGCGGGCAGCGTCACTGATTTTTCGGCCGGGATCGTGGAAGCCGTCGAGGATCTCGAATCAGCGATTGCGTACGGCCGTCAACTGCCCAACGTGCGGCCGGGACCGGTGCTGCTCGTCGGCCAGTCGCGCGGCGGGTTTCTCTCCATGCACTATGCCGGCCTCAAGCCCGGCGAGGTGATCGGGGTCGTGAATTTCTCCGGCGGCTGGTACCCGTATGGACCGCTGACCGCGCCGTTCTACGCGAAGGCAGGCCATAGCGCGGCGAGCAAGGTGCCGCAGCTCTGGCTCTATGCGGACAACGACAAGCTCTACGACGAAGCCTTGATCCGCCAATACCATCAAGCATTCGTCGCAGCCGGCGGCAGTGTGCGCTTTGAGCTGCTGCACGGTATTCCAGGCGACGGTCATCTGCTGCGGCTCTTTCCCGACCGCTGGCGGCCGATTGCCGACCAGTTCCTGGCAACGCTCGACCGGCAAAGGCCCTGAAGGCTGGCAGCGGTGGTGCGCCCGCGCATCGACGTCGAGGAACTGATCGCGATGGATCGAACGGCGCCCTGGCTGTGAGCCAGGCGTCTTCATAAAGCAGCTTGTCGGAGGCGACTGCCAATCGTTGCGTTGGCGCGCGTACCATCCCGGAGGGCCCCGCTATCCGCGGATCGCCGCATTGGCCTTTTCGGCGGCGGCGGTCATGGCATTCTTCGCCGATTTTGCTCCAGACACCACTTCATTCACGCCGATCATGAAAGCGTCCAGGATCGGTCGCGATTGCGGATGAAAAAGGATCGCCTTGGCGCGGTCGACGTCGGCATTCTGCAAGTTGGTCAGCGCGGCCTCCGCGGCTTGTGGGCCGAACGCCTTCTTGAAGTCCTCGCTCGACCAGGCCGACAGGCGTGTCGTCGCCAGCCCCGCTGCAGCGGCCTGCAGCGAGGTCGCCTTGCTTGTGGCCCACAGCAGGAACAGGAATGCCGCGCGCTTGTTTCGCGATTTGGAATTAACGCACGCCTGCCAGTGCGACATGAAGGGGACGGGGGCGTGACCGGCGATGTGCGGAAAGGCTGCAAACACAGCCTGCCTGGTGACGCGGCTCTTGGCTGGATTGGAAATGTCGGTCGCGAAGTTGCTGCTGTCGATGGCCATTGCCGCCTTGCCTTGCAGGAAATCGTCCAGCACGTTGTACCATTCGTAGCTGCCGATCCCGACAGGCCCGGCCTGGCTCAGCAACTGTCCATACATCTTGACCGCCTCGATCGCCTCGGGGCTCGCGAAGGCGGCCTTGCCGTCCTTGATCATGTGCCCTCCATAGGAGAACACGAAGCCCATCGCCGGCACGGACGAATTGCCGCCGGCTTGCGCCCGCATGGCGATCCCGGACATCTCGCTGGTCTTGACCGCTTTGGCGGTGGCAAGCAGTTCATCGAAAGTCTGGGGAACCGGCAGGTTCTTGGCAGCCAGCGCGTCGCCATTGATGAACAAGGTTACCGCTTCGGAGGTGATCGGGAGGGCGTAGCGTTCGCGGTCCGACCATAGCGGAAAGGCTCTGGCCGTCTTGAGAAGATCGCCCTCGTCATACCAGCCGAGATCGGTCAGCGACTTGTCGGAAAAATAGCCGTTCAGCGGCTCGAGCCATCCGTTCGAGATACCTTGGCCATAGGTCGTCCACATGAAGACGTCGGGCGTGTTGCTGCCACGGTTGAGCTGTATCGGCATCGCGCCCAGATACGTGGTCTCCAATCGGAAGTCGGCGGAGACGGTGATGCCGGTGAGTTTGGTGAACTCCGGCAGCAGCGGCGCGATCGCATTCGACCAGGGATGGATCGCGCCCGCGAGTATGATCGTCTGCCCCGCAAATTGTTTCCAGTTGATCGCAGCGTTGGTGTGGTTCGCCGTGGCATCCTGGGCGAAGCTCCACCGCGGCAGCGCGGCCAGAGCCGGCAACACTGTGCCCGCCGCGCCCAATCCTTTGACGAAACTGCGCCGGCTTGCCGTACTTCGGCGGCCCGATGAATCATCATCTTGCGTCATGGTGGTACTCCCTGCAGTGAGGCCGTCGCAGCCATCACGAGACCACTGACGGGTCCTGAAGTCGGTGAACCCCAAATGGTTCCAGACTCCTATGCGGAACTATCCATGCTAACATTGTAGCAATGCTCTGGCCTGGAAGCCAGAAGATGCGGTTCAATTGAACATCGAGCGCGATGTCAGTCTTTGCTCCGGTGCTGTCTGTGCGATGGCTTGCTCGTCCGCTGACCGTGGCGGTCGCGGTGCTTCTGACGCTGTGTGCCGCGGCCGGGGTTCTCGCGGTCCAATATCAGCAGGGGCGGCAGGCGGCTAATGACGCTATCGTGCATAGCCACCGGGTGCTCGATACGCTCGATCGGCTGCGGACGATCATCGCCGACCTGGAGGGCGAAAGGCGCGGGTATCTGATGACCCTCGACCCGGCCTTTCTCAAGGCTTACGGCATATCCGACGAAAGCGTGCGGCGAGAGGCTCAGGCGCTCCAGACGCAGGTAGCGAGCGATCCGTTGCAGGGTCTTCGCGCCGGGCATTTGGTCCTGGCGGTTGCGGCCGTGCTGCGCGAGATGGACGACATCGTAAAAGCGGCGCGTGCGTCCGGGCTCGCGGCGCTGGCGGTGACGCGCAGCATGGACGAGATTCGCTCGCAAATCGACCAAATGGTCGACCACGAGCGCTTCCTGCTCGCAGACCGGGAGAACGCCATCAGCAAACTCGAACAGCGCAAGACATGGCTCATTGGTGGGGCTGCCGGCATTTTCATCGTCATGGCAGGAGTTGCGCTGGAGCTCGCACGCTTCGAAGGGAGACGGCGGCGAAAAGCGACGGAGGAGAACGTCCAGCTCCAGAGCGAGGTCGCAGAGCGCGACAAGAAGATCCGGCGCCTGGTCGACGCCAACATCATCGGGATCATCATTTGGGAAGTCGAGGGACGCATTCTCGAGGCCAATGATGAGTTTCTTCGCATGGTGGGATACGACCGCGAGGATCTCGTCTCGGGGCGCGTGCACCGGACCGAGCTGACGCCACCGGAATGGCGCGACCGCGACGCGCGCACCGTGGAAGAGCTGAAGCAGATCGGGACGGCCCAACCGTTCGAGAAAGAGTACATGCGGAAAGACGGAAGCCGCGTGCCCGTGCTGATCGGCGGGGCGATGTTCGAAGAAGGTGCAGATCAAGGTGTTGGCTTTGTCCTCGATTTGACCGAGCGCAAGCGGGCGGTAGAGGCGCTGCGGCAGAGCGAGGAGCGCTTTCGCACCCTCGTGCATTTCTCCTTCGATGTGTACTGGGAGACCGACGCGCAGCATCGCTTTACGCACCAGGAGTTCGCGGACAACCTTGCCGACGCGCCGGACATCGGCTCCGAGCTCGGGAAGACGCGCTGGGAAGTGCCTTACCTGGAGCCTGACGCAGAGGCCTGGCGCAAGCACCGCGAGACGCTCGATGCCCACCTGCCGTTTCGTGATTTTGAGCTCGCGCGGCCTGGCCCCGACGGCAGCAAGCGTTACGTGTCCGTCTCGGGGCTGCCGGTGTTCGACGAGACGGGGTGCTTCGTCGGCTACCGCGGCGTCGGGCGGCACATCACCGAACGTAAGCGGGCCGAAGAGGCCTTGCGCTCCATGCAGGCGGAGCTCGCGCATGCCAATCGCGTCGCCACGATGGGTCAGCTGACGGCCTCGGTTGCCCATGAAGTCAGCCAGCCGATCGCCGCGACCGTCCTCAACGCCCAAGCCGCCTTGCGCTGGCTGGGCGCTCAGCCACCAAACCTGAGCGAGGTTCGGCAGATCCTCGGTCAGATCGCTAATGACGGCAAGCGTGCCGGCGACGTGATCGGCGGGATCCGGGCCCTCATCAAGAAAGCTCCCCCGCGGAAGGAGAGTGTGGAGATCAACGAAGCGATTCTCGAGATCATAGCTTTGACCCGTGGCGAAGCGATGCAGAACGGTGTCTCGGTGCGGACGCAACTTGCCGGGGGCTTGCCGCCCATTCAAGCAGATCGGGTCCAGCTGCAGCAGGTGACCCTCAACTTGATCATCAATGCCGTCCAGGCGATGAGCGGTGCCAGCGACGGGGTGCGCGAGTTGCTGATCAGCACCGGCGCCGATGTCCCGAACGGCGTGCTGGTCAGTGTGCGGGATTCGGGTCCAGGACTGGATCCGGCGAGCCTGGATGACCTCTTCGACGCATTCTACACGACCAAGTCCAGTGGCTTGGGCATGGGACTAAGCATCTGCCGATCGATCATCGAAGCGCACGGCGGACGGATTTGGGCTCGCGCGAATGAACCTCGGGGCGCCGTCTTTCATTTCACCCTGCCTTTGGAACGAGACGAGGTCGTTCCCGCCGCACACGCCCATCCAATGCCGGTGCGACAGTAAAGCGGGTGGAGCGTCCACGCGATGTCGCGATAGACGCCCGTTTTCGCATACATTCGGCAGTGCCCGCCGGTTACTTCGCCGCGTGACTGCCGCCTTTGGCGCCGCCGACGATCACCCCCGCCGCTTTCTCGATCGGCTTGATCGCCTCGGTGAAATCCGAATCCGCGCCCTGATCGCGGATCACGACTTCCCACAAGCGCCCGACCGCCTCGGCGACTTCCATCGACAGCCCCATCGATTTCATCTCGTCCAGCGCCAGCCGCACGTCCTTCACCATCAACCCGGTGGCGAAACCGAAATCGAAGGTCCGCGGCAGCACCGCGCGGGGAAATTTGTCGCGGCTGGCGGTATTCAGCCCCGAGCCGGCATTGATGACGTCGACCATTACGGCGGGGTCTAGTCCCGATTTGACGCCCATCACGACAGCTTCCGACGTCGCCACCATCGCGGTGGCGGAGAGGAAATTGTTGGCGAGCTTCATGGTCTGCGCCGAGCCGGGCTTTTCGCCGATGAAGAACACCTTGCCGATGACACCAAGCGCGGGCTTGAGCATGTCGCAATCGGCGCGCGGGCCCGACACCATCACGGCGAGCGTGCCCTTCTCGGCGCCGCCGATGCCGCCGCTCACCGGGCAGTCGATCTGCACGATGTTCTTCGCGGCCAGCAGGCCGTGAATCTTCGTTGCCATCTGCGAGCCGACGGTGGAGAGATCGACAAAGCGCTTGATACGCCTGCCTTCGATCACGCCGCCGGCGCCGGTTGCGACTTCGAGCGAAGCCTGCAGCGACGGCAGGCTCGCCAGCACCGTCTCGCAGCGATCGGCGATATCCTTCGCCGATGATGCCGCCTGCGCGCCGAGGGCAATGAGCTGGTCTGTGGCTTCCTTCCGCGTATCGAACACGGTGAGCTGGTGTCCGGCCTCGATCAGGCGGCGCGCCATCGGGAAGCCCATCTTGCCGAGGCCGATGAATCCGATTTCCATGATGTTGTTTTCCTATTTCACCACGTCATTGCGAAGCGCAGCGACGACTTGTCCGCCGTAGCTCAACGAGCGAAGGCGGAAGCAATCCATTCTTTCTTTTGCGGCGAAGATGGATTGCTTCGCTTCGCTCGCAATGACGGCTTGGCAAAGAACTGACTCTCAGCCCTTTTCCATTTCCGCGAATACTTCGCGCGCGATCCTGAAGCTGTCTACGGCGGCCGGGGCGCCGCCGTAGATCGCGACCTGCATGAAGACTTCGCGGATCTCGTCCTTGGTGACGCCGTTGGTCAGCGCGCCCTTGATGTGGGTGCGCAATTCGTGCGGCCGGTTCAGGATCGAGATCATCGCAAGGTTGAGCATGCTGCGGGTCTTGCGCGGCAGTTCCTCGCGGCCCCACACCGCGCCCCAGCAATATTCGGTGAGCAATTCCTGGAACGGACGGTTGAAATCGTCGACGTTCTTCAGGGCGTTGTTGACATAGGCCTCGCCGAGCACGGCTTTGCGCACTTCCAGGCCCTTGTCGTAGGTCTTCTTGTCCATGACGTTTCCTCACGTGTTTTTGGGCGGCGGGCGGACGTTAGGGGGTCGAGGCCCGGCAGTCACGCCTTCGTGTTATGCGTATTTCCGGGTGTGGGTTACCCCCTGAACCGGGTGCCTCATTGCCGCCGCTGTGCTAGGCTGATTTATCGGCAACCCGGAGAGTTGCAGCCTGGAGAGTTGATGAACGGCGTCAACCCTGACCCCACGGAGCCAGCGCGCGAGCCCGATGCGGTCGCGCGGCTTCAACTGACGCAGGCCCTGCAACGGGCCCAATATGCGATGGCGTGGGAGCGCGGCTGGCCGATTCTGGCCCGGCTTTTGACCGTCGTCGGACTGTTTTTGGTGGTGTCCTGGGCCGGATTGTGGCTGGCGCTGCCGTTCCTGGCCCGCGTCGTCGGCATCGTCCTGTTCGTGGCCCTGGCGCTTGGCGCCCTGTTCCCGCTGCTGCGCTATCGCTGGCCGACCCGTGAAGAGGCTCTGAGCCGGCTCGACCGTGGCACCGGTATTCGCCATCGCCCGGCGACCGCGCTCACCGATACGCTGGCGAGCAAGGATCCGATCGCGCTGGCTTTGTGGAAGGAACAGCGCGAGCGCACGCTGGCCTCGATCAAGCGCATCCGCGCCGGTTTGCCGTCGCCTCGGCTTCCGATCCACGATCCCTGGGCGCTGCGCGCGCTGGTCATGGTGATGGTGGCGGCGACTTATTTCGCTGCCGGTGACGAACGCACGATGCGCATCGCAGCTGCCTTCGACTGGAACGGCGTGCTGGCGCCCGCCAATGTCCGGGTCGATGCCTGGGTGACGCCGCCGGTCTACACCAGCAAGCCCCCGATCATTCTTTCCGCTGCCAACAAGGACGCCGGCGGGCCCGATAGCGGGCCGTTGGCGGTACCGGCCGGCAGCACGCTTTTGGTGCGCTCGAGCGGCGGCTCGATCGATGTCGTGGTCGGCGGCGGCGTCAGCGAAGTCGCCCCCAGCGAGCAGGCGCCCAAGGGCACCAACGAGCGGCAATTCAAGATTACCGGCGACGGCACCGCGCATGTCCGCGCGCCGGCCGGCCAGCCGATATGGAAATTCGCCGCCACGCCCGACCGTGCCCCGACCATTTCGCTGGTCAAGGATCCGGAGCGCCAGGCCCGCGGCTCGCTGCAGATGTCCTACAAGCTCGAGGACGATTACGGCGTCACCGAAGCCCGTGCGTCTTTCGCCGCCCGGCCGGCTGATTCCGGCAAGGAGCCGACGAAGCAAGCTGCCAAGGAAACTGCCAAGGAAACTGCCAAGGAAGCTGCGAAGGGCGGAGACAAGGCCGGCGAGAAGACCGTCGAAGCCCGGCCGCTGTTCCCGGCGCCGCAGTTTCCGCTTGTCATGCCGAATGCGCGCACCCGCAACGGTGTCGGCCAGACCGTGAAGGATCTCAGCGAGGATCCCTATGCCGGCGCCGACGTCACGCTGACGCTGACCGCGAAAGACGAGGCCGGCAATGAAGGCCGCAGCGAGCCGTTCAACATGCGGTTGCCGGAGCGGCTGTTCACCAAGCCGCTGGCGCGCGCCCTGATCGAGCAGCGCCGGATACTCGCGCTGGACGCCAACCAGAACGGCCAGGTCTATGCCGCGCTCGACGCGTTGATGATCGCGCCGGAATTGTTCACGCCGGAAGCCGGGCACTATCTCGGCCTCTACAGCGTCGCGCGCCAGCTGGAAGCCGCGCGGACCGATGACGCCATGCGCGAGGTCGTCGCCAGCCTGTGGTCGCTTGCGGTCACCATCGAGGACGGCAACATCACCGATGTCGACAAGGCGTTGCGCGCGGCGCAGGAGGCGCTGAAGCAGGCGCTGGAGCGCGGCGCCAGCGACGAGGAGATCAAGAAGCTCACCGACAATCTGCGCGCCGCGCTGGATAATTTCCTGCGTCAGCTCGCCGAGCAGCTCAAAAACAATCCGCAGCAATTGGCGCGCCCGCTCGATCCCAATACCAAGATGCTGAGCCAGCAGGATCTCAAGAGCATGCTCGACCGGCTGGAGCGGCTGTCGCGCTCCGGCGACAAGGACGCGGCGCGGCAATTGCTGGAACAGCTGCAGCAGATGCTGGAAAACCTGCAGATGGCGCAGCCCGGCCAGGGCGGCGACGACATGGAGCAGGCGCTGAACGAACTCGGCGACATGATCCGCAAGCAGCAGCAATTGCGCGACAAGACCTACAAGCAGGGCCAGGATTCC
>Ga0307517_10002348_pt1 | contig 30534 bp, 31 predicted proteins | sample 23_EM_MG_FD_194515 | JGI IMG/M metagenome (GOLD analysis project Ga0307517, IMG submission 194515) | Populus trichocarpa ectomycorrhiza microbial communities from riparian zone in the Pacific Northwest, United States - 23_EM | ecosystem: Host-associated > Plants > Roots > Unclassified | place... | reverse complement strand
CCCCCCCGTTGTTCGAAAACCAGGCGTTCATGATGGATCATTTATTACCAGCGGTCTCCTCATGCAGTGTTCGCATCGAGTCAACTTTAACGGGACCCGTGCGGCGGACGTCGAATCTGGTGAGACACGCGTGGTCCCCCAGAAAGGTTTTCATTCGAGTAACACCGAATCTTTGAGAAAAAACCCAATCTTTGCGCATCACGACGGTCAGTCGCGTGGTCAACCCCATAGCTCCGTGCCACGCTGACGAATTCGTTTTCGCTTCCCTAGGATTGACAGAATGCTGCAGATTGGCAGCGAGGTTGTGAACGTAGATCGGATCACCCCTGGCAGCGGCTTCATGTGGAAGCCACCTCAGAAAATGCTCCGCCCTCACCCTGCAAAGCACTGAGGCTTATTGCCACCTGGGTACGTCCGGCGGTCAATGGGAGTACACTGCGGCTGATGCACCCGTTGATAAACCTGTGCATCCCGGAGTCGCTGATTGTGGAATTATGACGGGCGGTTTCAACAACTTGATACAGTGACTTTGAACCAGCTACCGATTATATTCATCTCCCGAATTCCGTAGCCCCGACCGTCGGAGCTGCAACCCTCTTGAGACCCTAACCCCGTGCGGCCACCATAATAAAGTCCAATATTTGGACTATTATATTAGCCCACTGTTTCGGGGGTCAACTACATTCGTCTCCGCTGGGAGCGAGGTAGGCCGGAGCCTCAAAGGTGAAGCGCATGGCAACTTTCCGTATCATGCGGGTTCTCGAACAACCCTCCTGAATGCCAATCCGTGACTACAGACGGGCCAGTGACATGACGGTGGTGGGGATCACCTTATGGCCAATTCTGACCTCTTCCGTCGACGTCCTCACGTATCGCCCGACTGAAAAAGTAAAAACGAGGTTCCTGGCGCATGCATTGACCATCAAGTTTAACCCCTGTGGTTTCAAGTTCGTAGGTCAATGCGTATTTTATTACAACGGCACCTAAGGAGGGGATTAGGGGCCCGTCGCATGAACAGCAAACGGCTGGAACCGGCTGAGTAATCGTAATCTGGCGTCAACGTGCTATAGGAGATATAGAGGACAAGAACATCACGAAGGGTGATATTACAGTAGGGATCAAATCGACGGACTGGGGGAAGGGGGGAAGTGGAAGCCCGGGCTCACGAATAGCCTCTGTGGAGTGATATATAGGATAATTCAAGGGTGCCAAGTCCAAGGCCTGCGAAGGACGGGCTCCATGAATGAATTCGCTAGAGTTTTTCTGTGTGTTTTCCTGCGGCCGCCAAGAAACACCTTGCGGATGACGTGAGACAGCCGCTATCGAGATCGGAATCCCAATGGGGGGTGTGGGTACCAAGATCCAACTTGCTCGGGCTGAGGTGAAGGCCATGGAGCGATCCACTTGAGAACCGTCTGACCTGGGTCAGTTAGGGGGAGAGAAGGAGACAGTGAAGGGGGAACCCCCCGTGAGTTCTCACCATGTACGTAGGGTTCGACAGGCTGAAGGTGAGGTGGTTCCCACACAGGGGGAAACTCGATGTTGGTTGAGAGTGTAATCCGGGTGCGGAGGGTAAGAGCCGAGGGGGTGCATCGTCACGAGGCAGCTGTACGGCTGACCCGAGATAGACGCGATGGGGAAGTTGCCATAGGTGTTCAGGAGTGAGTGAGTGGGGACCGACAGGGAATACTGGGGTTCTTGGATGTCTTGGCACAGCTCGGAAGTGTTGGAAATGGGAGTTGGAGGGAGGGGGTCCCCGGGCGTTCTATACGATGCGAAATCTTGTTCGAGCAAATAAAGAGTTTCCTGCTCCTATAACGTCAACAAACGTAGGGAGGGGGGAAAGTATCCTTATGCGTACCCCACCAGAGAAATCCAATGGTGCCAGCGTGGATTCGGTTGGGGTAACCTTTTTTCTGGTAATAGACTTCCTCCCTTTCACTTTTGCTTGGACAGCCTTACCAGCGGCAGCCCTGCACCTTACCCTGATCAAACTTTGCAAACGGTTACGGCAGTGCACCGGAGGTCGCCCTTCAAAGTGAGATGCAATCTCCTTCCAGCGTTTTCCGATCTTTTCGTATGTTTCCATTAAGAGTTTGTCGTCTTCCTCTGTCCACGGCTTGCGTGATATGGAAGGGTCCAGATTCTCTCGCCAGCGTTTTGCACACTGGTCATCGGTGCGCCGAGGGAGCATTTTTTCGACTTGGAACCAGTGGGTACCGTAAGCTTCGACTGCGGTTGTTAACAGAGCGTCCTCGTCCTCCGTCCAACGACCTGGAGGGGGGAGCGAGTCCGTCACCATTCTTGTCATAAGTGACGAAACGGAACTCACCCTTACGGAGAGTTGGATCCAATGAATGGATCCAACGCTTGCGGCATGACTTGCTGTTACGGCCGGGCAGGCAAGCAGATACCTGATTCCAAACGATAACAGATCCACCTGTGATATTACTTAGTGCCTGCACCCCGCATTGTATATGCCCAGGCAGCTAACATTGTTCGATTGCGGATAAGAGTATCTTGTCTTCCTCAAGCGACCATCTAATGGGGGAGTTAGGGTGTAAATCCGTGATACGTGTCTCTCAAAGTGCGCACCTGCTCTCTGGTCGCCTCTCTCCCTGAGAATGAGACATAGTAGAGTGGGGATCGTGCAGTGTAGGTGAATAACAGACGGAGCGAGGAGGAACGAGTATCGTAGACCCACCCCGTGCCGGTTGGTTATGGTTGGCATTTTGATTTGAAAAAGAGAGCCAAGTGAATGGTGTCTACAAACCCCATCTTCCGCGGCACTCACTGAATGAGCCCCCAACCGACGCGGGATTGGACTAAAGGATGAGGTGGAGGGGAGGATCTTTCCAGTTACGGGGACTCCGGCTGCCAGATCGGTGCGCTCGGATGTAGGAACTACTATCCTGTACGTTCCGTGACCCTGTAACCTCGTCGTGATGGATTCTCCCGGGTAGGGCGGGTCGACGGCCAACGAGGGTCCCCGATCACGTCGAGGTCCAAGGTAGTTTCAAACATTAATCCAAGGACGGACGAACAAAAACAAACGCATGCTCAGTTGCAAAGGGCCCACATGCCTTTTTCCGCAGTGGAGACACGTAATAGCTTCACGAGCGGGTGTTGTGCAACATGTCCTTTGCAGGGAGAGGATGTGGCATACGGTTTGAAATGTACGTCGTGGGGGATTGGTTTGAAGCACACTCGATCGCTGTTCAGAACGTTCAATCTTCCGGGGTCCTGAAGACAATGGAGATCGGGAGTCTCAAGTTATCGTTTCTGTTTCCAAAACTCTTCGTGGTGCGCTATGGAGCCGATGTCCTGAACAGAAGGGCAGGTTGCCGCAGCGCGACGTGGATGGCATAGACTTACGCTGTAACATCCTCAGGTACAAAAAACGATCTCGATGATACTACGAAATGGCGCCGACTCCGCCTGAAGTGAGCGGCTGTACGCGCGACGGAAGATGTCTCCTGGAAGAGGCTGCGGATCCGTTGACCACCCCCTTGCCACATCAAGGGGGGAGTTTGAGGAGGGGGGGACGGAAATTTCCCAATGATGACATGAGGATCGTGCATTTGTGGCAGACGACAACGGTATCAGCATTACAATACACCGAAGGTACGCCTCAATCAGTACCGAACTTATCGGAGGCTCGGGATGAGCCCTGGAATGTAATCACCAGACAAAAAACCCCAGCGCCAACCAAACATGGACCGCATGGGACCCGCCTTCTAGCACGAGCAGCTACGAAACGGACTGTGTGCTCCGTGAGAGTGATATCGGTGGAACGGGCTAACTCCCGGGAAATTTGAATTGTACAATTGGATAAGGACGGTCACCGCGGTTATCAGTGCTAACGCAGGGGTTCTCTTGGGCTCTTGGCGACGGGGATCCTTGCCGAACTCTAGCCTAAGCTTAGTACGGAGGCACTCCGTGCCTTTCGGTCCTCAGCATGTCGCGTGACGAACTACTTCAACGACGGGCGAGAACAAAGCAGTTAAGCAAAAGTGTCGTGGCTGAACCTCGCTATGGGGGTTACCAGCCGGTTCAAGAGGTGGCAAACATGAGACGAACACAACGAGCACATCACTGGGTTCCACCTTGAGATATCAATGTGGGATACTTGGGTGCTAGAATCTTCCAGAAATGGGGGTGGAGGCTACGTGACTGGGACGGTTAGCCGCATCCAAAGATCTGGAGCCTCGAGTGCCAGAACACAACGAAATACGACCCTGGCTGGCCCAGTTGTCGGCTCGGTAAATGTCGGAATCGAAGGGTGTTTATTCTCGAAGACGTCCCTGGCCATAGGCACAGGAGTAAGCAGCAGCTAAGCGCTAAGTAAGCAGTTGAGGTGGTGCGGAGCATAACGGATGCTGGCAATCTCCGATGTTGCCGGCCGGTCCGTCTTCAAGCTGCCCCATCTTGGACTGCAAAGTACCATCACAACTCCACCACGACCTCAGGAGGCACCGTAAGTGATCATGTCGAACGCTAAACCAGTCAGATACGGTGAGTGTACCCTCTCGGTGGTCTCAATCATGGCATTGATATGTCTGGTCTCAGTGAGGCTTGGAAACTCGGGCTTGAAAGTCAGCCAGATCATTCTTGGCGAGTACACTTTCAACGTCTTCGCCATTTGGTAGGAAATGACTGTTCGCGTGCAGGATGCATGACCTATGGAAGCCCCGAGTGGCAACCTTGGGTCTTGGGTGAGAAGGAGACGTTTGAACACATCAAATACGCGTGCGTCGTTTATCATTCACGCTCTCCGGATGTGGTCCGCTAGAACTGAGAGACGATGTACCGCGTAGTTTCGATAACGGTGTAAACACCTTCGACACTGCCAACGTCTACTCCAACGGGGAGTCCGAACGCCTTCTCGGAAAGGCGCTGAAGCATCATAAGATCCCCCGCGAGGAAGTTGTTATCTTGACCAAGGTAGATCGACCTGTTTTCATTGTGGTCGACCAAGGCTCGACAGGAGTAGGTGTTTTTCCCCGTCAAGAAGGACGGCGGAACCATAGAAGACACGGATCCCGATGCAGACGGATACGTCAACCAACATGGTCTTTCCCGCAAGGTGGACTGTCTCGCTATCTCATTCACATTTGCTCAAGATCTTGTAGCATATCTTTGACTCTGTCAAAGCAAGTCTCCAACGATTGGACGTAGAATATGTCGACGTCTTACAGTGCCATAGGTATCTTCTCGTTTTGGGAGTGCCCCCTATATCTGATGCTTCATGATGAGGTTTGATCCCAACACTCCCATCGAGGAGACGGTGATATCCCCACTCACTCGTCTTCCCTTGGGTTCCCTTCTCATGTGCACCACTACTGTTTTTAGATGAGGGCATTGCATGACGTTGTCCAGGCGGGGTATGCCCGGTACATCGGTATGAGTAGTTGTTGGGCCTGGCAGTGTGAGTATACCATCCGGTTCTTTCGTACAAGTCTCATTATCTGACACCAACTAGTCTATGCCATGCAGAGTGCGTCTCAGGCTTGTTGTGGTCGCACGAACTGAGTGTTCACGCATCGCTCAGACTATGCAATCGAGAACAAATTGACACCATTCATTTCGATGCAGAACCACCACAGTTTGATCTACCGGGAAGAAGAGCGAGAGATGATGCCCCTGCTCAAGGTTCGTATTTAATGTGGTCTAAATACTGCGCCGACCTCGTCGCTTCAGCACCTCGGTGTTGGTTCCATCCCTTGGAGTCCCCTCGGTAGAGGAGTTCTTACCCGACCATGGGATGACAAAAGTGTACGATCCGAAAGCGACGTGTGGGTGTTCCTCTCTTCGTGATTGTGGCTCACTTCCGTTCATCGTCCCCCGCCAGTCGAGTGGCAAGGAACAAAGGCAAAGAAGCTTCCAAGGAAATCGTCGAGCGGTACGTACCACGTTCCTTAGTATTCGCCTTGGGCTCATAGGGCGGCACAGTGTCCAGGAGTTGGCCAGGAAGAGGAATGTCAAGATGGCACAGATTTCTGTTGCCTGGAGTATAAAAAAGTCAACCGCTCCAATTGTTGGGACGAGCAAGCTAGAGAACCTTGATGATATGATTGGTGAGTGAAGAATGCCGCGAGTCTTTGTTGTTTAGAAACTGTCCCTCGATCGTTCTGAACGCACCCCACAGAGGCACTCGGAATAGAATTGACGGAAGAGGAGATGAGGTTTCTAGAAGAGCCGTACCAACCACGGGCGGTCGTTGGTCACGCATGACGAGCTGAAAGACGAGTAGCACAAGCAGCTGGTCCAATGAATCCAATGATCCTATTATCTCAGTATACTTGCAGCGAGTTCCAGCCCAAAATCGCAGCACTCGCGACCACATCGAGCCTTGCAATATCAATTCACATTTCATGTGTGGTGTAATTTACCTCCAGCTTGGGGTGTTCAACAACAGGCTTGTGGCAGATGTTCTCCCGAGAAACAATGGGTTGTAGATGAACGCTCCCAATCGTTTTCAGTTGAGAGATTCCATGCGCTGATCGAGGTCTTTCCACACTCAACCATGGTTTAGTAACCGGTGACATTGGGCTTCTATGGCTCCTCTAAGTACTTCAGTCCCTCCTCGGCCAACTCGACTTGAGAGTATCTGCGGGTGATTTCGATTAGGATTGGGGAGGACAGAACAACCGTCCGGGGTTTGACATACCAAGAGTTCCTTTCGAACCCTCGACCTTGGCCTTCCCGGCAATCACGGCGGTAATTCTCCTCAGGTTATGAGCGATGGGACTCTGGGCGATATTTAATCCCTTCCCTCTTCATCCGTTCTCTGACGCTGGGAATCGAAACAGATTAGTTCACATGCGATCCACTTGAAGAACACCCACTATAATGAGTTACTTACCAATAGTCTGGCCCAACTTGCAATAAGTCTATTCCAATCGCCAACACATGGGAGCGAGACGACACACGCATCGTCAGATTCGCGTGCGCTGGTTTGATTCCACTGTTGATTGAGAATGCCTCTTGCGAGCGAGACATAACCTGCTAAGGATATCTGACCACAGGACGCGTTGTGTGACTCACTGCCACTCACTATATTGCATGGATTGTAGCAGTGTGAACTGGACTGGTGAGATACAAGTTGAATCATATATTTCCACGCGTAATAGCTGCGGATGCATAACACCGTGGAGTTCTTGCATAGTCGGTAGTCGGGAGTCCTTCTTGCATCTTAGAGATTCCACATTAGTTAGAATCTTCACGTGTGCAAGACGTCGCGTACAGGGTACCTACAGTTTATTCAATGGGCGTGATTGGGTCAAACCCTTGGATAAATCCGGGGAAATTGGTGCACGTCCGCGAGGAGCAACGGGGGACTTACCTGACATTGGAGCACCTTGACATCGAGTTACTTTCAAGTTGTATGTTGCGGACACGAAGATATGCTGAACCCGTGTCACCTCTCCACACGACCGACGAAACGAGAAGGCCTGTGTATCTTGCGCGGAAGACCGCGTCCACTGATGTGCTACAGGTTAATTCCACCTTCCAAAATGGTTGGCAATCGGTCTGACCGAAAAGAACAACTGAGACTCACGGCGAATATCGTGCCAATCTAAAGTTCGCCGTCCCGCTAGCCCTGGTCATGATGTCGTCGCGTCACGTTTGAGTACTCTGTTGAGTGCGCGTTCGGATTCTCCGTAAAAGTATAGGTTGGCGATGTTGAAGGTGTTGAACTCACGGTCGAAGCTGGGAGAGTCGCGGAGATCGACGGGAGCGGACACCGAAGAATCTCCCACCATGTCGCGTAACTCCCCAGCGTAAGCTTTCGGTATGTGCCATGCATCCCGCTGCAAGAGATAATGGAGGCTGATGTCACCTCGTTAGACACAATCTAGACACCAGGTGTACCCAGACTCTCACTCAACCCAAAACCACGGAGGTGGATCTCCCTGGCGAGAGGCCTACCGGACTAAACGTGCAGCAAACTCGCCGTTAGGACTCCGACACCGATTACAGCCCCAACCCCCTGCTCGGCCGAATGGCGTGTATGTTCCTCCCGTCTACCATCGTGTCTAGAATGCCAGCAGTGAGTCTTCACTGCCTCTTCTAAACTGCCTCCGGAATCCCTTCGGCGCTTAGACCAGCAAACAACAGTGGGGGTAAATGTGCAAACCCAAGTAAGGAAGAAACTCAAGGACAGCCCTTTGTAGGTGGGTACTACTTTGTGGACCCACCCGGACCCTCTCCCACTCCTATTTCACCCACGATTTAATTCGTCAACTGACTACCATAATTTTCAAAGGGAAACGTGACGGGAACAACTGATGTTCATGCCAATGGAGCTGCCCGCGATTCCGACCAGATACCCAGTATATCATGGCTGTGAGTTACGCACTCATTTGAGGTTCCTTACCCACGAGTAGATCCAGCCGTGTCACCTATCAACCTCAGGAACTCGCTTCTGCCTTCAGGAACCTCGAAAAATGTTCAATTGTGGCTGTCACTAAATTCCGTACGAATCATATTTCTTAGGAGGTACCCCCCTAGTCCACGAAGAAAGCACCCCAAGCTCCGCCACCGACGTGGGTTAACCACGGATAGACCGTTCGGTTCCACACTTGATGATCCCTAACGGGATGTAGACTCCATTCCACGATGATGCCCGTGTCCAGATGCAACAATCGTAGAATGCAGGACCTGGATTCCGATCAGTTTTCGTGGTGGATATCCCCCTCTGGCTTTATGGGGAAATGAGGCCACGCATGGGCATCTGATGTAGGGCGGTTCTGGGTGCGCCTTCAGGTACCAAACAAAAGGCTGCCGGGGCTGATCCGCCCGATGGACTAACGCTAACCTAGGGTTCTATCTTATCTCAGCAGTGAGTGATCTGCCCCGCGCGCCTGCCGGGATAACAAGTGAGTGTTCCATCAACGCCCGTCTGAGAGGGTTCACCACCCGTCATGAGGTCTCTGAGTGATTACGAGTAGTTCAGGTACCAGATGGCACCCACTCAAGTGTATGCTGTCCCGATTCAAAACGGAATGGCTTGTAGTTTTGTACGGTTGGCCTTTTCAGGCATTGGGGTGCCTGAGCTGTGTGCCCACCATCTGTTCACATACACAAGACTTGATTCTTTTGATCCACACTCCGAAGCCACCATAGCCACCATCAAGGCCATTTTATGGCGAGCGCATCCACTGATTTCTGTCCCCCCCCCCGGAAGATTTCTTGTGTTCGCTGGGACCGCAAGTTGAATATTGCCGTTTCGTACGCCCCGTGCTACTTCCAACACCTGTGATCAATAACGCCGCACGATACCACGAAGAGTCATCGTCACCCGAACATACCACATTCCCACCATCTCCTCGAACTGAATAAAGGATAGTGGCCCAGCGTATGTGGTACACGCCGGCATCCAACACCTCCGCCATAGTGTCATGAAGTGGCGATCGCCCTCGATCAACTATTCCTGGCCAGGTTACATTGCTTTCTCTCCTTCACCTGGACCGTTCTTTATTCTATCCTATCCAGGATTTTTTGCCCCTATCTAGATACCTTTGGTGAGATTTAATGTCCCCTACGTTCACTGTCAAAGACAGGTGACACTACTTGTTGATCTTGGGCAAGTTGTACCCTCTCCGTCACCCACGTACACATCTATCCTGTTGATAAATGTACGATACTTTATTGATTTACTAACTCGTGTACTAACCCTCTTTCGACCGGCGGAGAGAACCGAGGGAAATGCAACCTTTTCGACCCAATCCCCATGTACTCCAACGTTCTGTAGATGTACGCGATGGACTAGGTGCGGATCTAACAATGGACGGATTGTACCGCCATTCCTGACGAGACTATACCTCTTCCATGAGCAAGGCTTCTCCGGGTCATCTCCGATTACCAAAGATCCTATAGTTCGATGACGGTGTCAAAAACAACTCGTTCAGGGTGTGCTTCGAGTAACATCCAGATTTATCTGCGAGAGTCACACCGCAAGTCTGAGAAGAAGGCTGGAAGGGAAGCACGAAAACCGGTGCTCCTAGTAGGTGTCTCATGGGAGGGTCCTCCTGACTTGTACGATAATTTCCGAGGTAATACGCTTAGTCCGGACCATACGCTCCCCATTCAGGGCTACATATGCGATGTCAGAATAAATACAAAATGGGAGGGTGTATAACCAGGGATGGAGCCGTCGGAACGGTGTACGACGGACCCGTAGACACCGGGCATGGTGACACTTCGGATGCGGGTCCAAATAACTTGTCGACTAACGTCCGGTGGTGGAAGGAAGTATGCAGAACTGTAAGCAGTGCGACAACGTGAGGTCAACGTAAAACAACCATCCCGAAAGGAGATTCGCTCTCCTGCTATATCGCCGGCACCGGCAAACAAAAAAATACCGTCTCTCGCCCTCGGCGGAGGTTGAGCGTGCGCTTGATCTTGAGTGGACTGTATGCACATCCACCGGTGGTTACGGTACAAGCAGGGAGAATTTTTTTATCACAGACCGAGCAGAGTGTCGTCATTCCCCATTAGTTCTCGGGCTTGTGCACCGTACACCATCACCATTCTCTACGTGTACAGCACCGGTCGCTCCGTATCGGCCCAGCACGCGCTATGAGAATTCCGGTGACATGATCACCCCATAAATTACTGTGGCGGTTTGACGCCCCACGGAGGAGGATACTGGGGTCTTGAGATCCCGAGCTACCGAACATCTGAAGAATTGTGGCACATGAGGGAAGGAGGTCGCCATCATCTATCCCGATGGATCGCATCGTTAAGCACCCGGCACTCGTTAAACACCGAGGGCCGAGTGTTCAAACCTGAAACATAGGTGGAGGAAACACACTTCGAGAACGTGAGAGCGTGCTCATAACTGTTCATGGTATCACCAACCCACCGAGCACCGAGCTATTCGTTTCAAATTGGCCCCCACAAACTGCGGACGCCGGATCTGTATCCGTATACGCGTGGCTAACTGTTAGAATCTGGTCTAGCCACAAATGGCACACATGGCTCCAATGAAGGAACCTATAAGCAACTTAGCGAGCAACATGGACCGTGCGATGTTTAAGTGATACTGGGGTTTTGCGAGTCTTGCCCTGCCTCGATCCCCTCACGGTATAGCCACACCCACCATTCGAGGTACGGCTACGCTAGTCCATATCCGTTCTGTGGATCCGGACGTACACCACGGATCTAGGTGGGCATTTAGTCGCCTTGAAGGTGAAGACTGTAGGTTGCAGACATCTTACCGCTCCTCGAGAAGAAATTCCATTGACGTAAGCACCAAACAAGAACCGGGTTAAATCCATATCGGCAGGGATGATTACGAACCTCTGTGGTCGTAGGCAGGTCATGGGTGGTTTGCATTCTGTCTCCTACGCTCGCCCTTCCTCATTTGGGGAGAACATGCAGATTAAATCCAACAATCGGTCTAGAGTCCTTTCTGATGATATTCTGTCGATGGAAGCAGATGACGGAACGCCTCGAACTTGAATGAGGGGCGTGTACCCAGCCGTACAGAAGTCCAGGATCGAGACCGCAACTCCGTGGAACGTCTGAATCCACGGCTTTGAAGGGTCAACATATTGCAAGACGTCGAAGAGCCGGCTAGAGCTCCTGGTCTGACTGGGAACCTCTTTGTTGGCGCCAAACCTCCAAAAGGAGTAAGGATGGTCACGTCAGCGGGCGAGAAGGCAAGGCTGGCAGGTTTAGTCACCGGTCAATTATTAATTGTTGTCCGTCTTCTTTCCGCCATCCCCGTTAATCGTCTCCTCGTACGTCAAGGGGGATAGCAGCGCCACAGCTCGGAACGTGACCACTGGGTTCATGGACTTCTACCTCCCGCCCACGTCTCCCAAACAACGGAGTCACGGAACCAAAAGGCCATGTGTAGGCATCATAGGACGGATGTACACTTGCGGCTAGCGAGAAGGAAAACGATCATTAGTCTACAGCACGTTTCCTTTCGATAGACCGGTCTCCAGTGGATCCGGCCCCAATGTGTTGTTCATCTTTTGATGGGGTTACGGGACCCGACACCGGCCGGGCCGGCTACCCGGTTTTCTCCCTCGTTTGTCGGTCTACAGGATCGTCAGCGATTCGTGGGTTGCGTTGAGGATGTGTTGTCAGTTTTTGCGAGTGGGACGATAACGGGAAGGAGCTATGCCTAACCTGGCTTGGCACCTGCGTCATGCCGGGGATGCCGAACCCCAATACCATCAAAGCCAAACAACAAACTGGAGCCGTGTCCACTGAAGAACGGTCTGTCGATCGAGCCGCTGTAGCCATGAACCAAGGAGGCGGCGCGGTCGGTTTGCACCGTAGTACTACATTCCTCAGGTTGGCCCACATCAGCTGCCTTTCACGACACGTGGGGGGGTGAGCGGTAGACGACGCGCCATCAGACAGGACTCAGACGCCCTTCCAGATGCGGGGACAATTTTCTGGCCTCATATGTAATCCCCTATGTTTGCCGTCGGAATGGAAGTGGATATTTCGTTTTGCCTTAGTCCGACGATATCCGACTCGGCGGAGGGTAAATCCATCCACAGAACAATGTACGTTCGTTCAGGCTAGTTCACCCTGCCTCATGCACTCCCGCCGGGATACGAAAAACAGGCGAGGCAGCTGATGTCAACGAGCGGGTGATTCGACACAAGCCCAAGGAACCACCCACAGTGCGTGGCATCATTAGTACTCAGAAGATACCCGGTCCAGCTGAACAATGTGCCATCAAAGTCAAAGAAGAATGCCAGCTAAGCGGGGAAACAGCAGCCGAGCGTAGAAAGATAATTTTCAATGTCACGGGAGAAGTTTGGAATCCAATCTGCACGCAGATCGTCATCGTAGGTACGTGGTTTCGTCAAGGCATCAAATAACCCCAAGACGTATCAAACATCTACCACATGACTCAATGGATAGGGGCACAACGGAGATGAAGTGATGATGACCTGGCCATTGGAAGTGAGATCGCAACGCACTAACTGACCTATGGTGCGGAGGATTATCGGTCGGAGAACAAGGGAAGGTCCACGCAACCGACATGGTAGTCCCTCTATCTCGTAAAGTTGACTCATTGAGCATCCTTGAATCAAGGTGGCGACCCGGCATACAAGTTGGTAGGCTCGCTCTTGTCCCCGAGATCGTCAATGTTAGCTTGCGCCCAACCGTGGATCCTATGGCACAGATGAAGAGTTTACACCCTACGGAAGGTGTAAGCGATGGCACATACATATTTGCCCACTGCTCGTGAGTCGTTTTTTTGACGCAAACAAATTCTTGGGAATGACGTCGAAAATCTTCTCGTGCTGTACAGAGGATCGGGCATGAACACCAACGTCGGAACTTACGCGAACGGTAAACAGTCAAAACAGCTCACATGATTCCCCTTTACTGCCAAGCGGAACGGTTGACTTCTCAGCGTACTCGACAGTGAGTTGCCTAATTGGAGACGGATGATACGTGTGTCAGCCGGACAGCCCCCCAACAAAATCGCAACGAAAATGAAAATCAGCGCTCACGATGGATGGACAATAGTAATCGCGCCCAAAGCGCTGTCACGATCTACGCCTGCCAGTGTGACCATTGTTCCATCTAGACACTTCGAACGGAAAATACCGAAATCAGTCATAGTCACAACGTGTAACGTGAACGATCAAAGGGTCGTACCCCAACAGAAGTCAACTATGCTGACGAACTGATAACCCTCCTCCTTCAAAACTTAGGATAAGCGACAAATTTGTGGCACTCCGGGAGACGTTCGTGGCTTTTCTCTCCATTCTCGAAAATCCTGCCTCCCCTGATCGACCTTGGCTGGAACCTTATCTATCGGGATACCTCCATGCGTTTCGAAGCCATCGGGTATGAAAACACGTGCATTGGGAGGTCAAGCTATGATGTCGCACCCTGTTGGGTCTGTGGGTGGAACCTTTAGAAGTCTCGTTAACACTTGGACTCATCTGACCAAATTACACAAGGTGAACACACCAAGCTCTTATCTCCGGTGACGTGTAGTTGATCAAAATGCATGTGAGGCCGCTATGGAGCCTTTGGAGTGCAGCCGGAGACCACGATGCGTGTCGTGCACCATGCTTTGTTGTATTCTCCATGTCAGAGTGCGAAGGATAGAGTGGGGTACACGTCAGCGGTCCAACAGTCGTGGTATCTTGGGGCCGATGATCTCTCCAGACAAATTCGCCGGGCGCGGCCTCGGTGATGGTGAGATGCGAATAACACGCCGAGAGAACGACGGTGATCATTGGGCTATGCAGATATGTTTGCCGGCGGGGAACCCTCGGAGTGTGAAGCAAACGAGTGGATCGTCCTAGTGGGAGCTGCGTCGTTGGTCGATGATTGCGAATCATGGGACGTGGAGTAAGGGGCGTCCCCGTGCACGAATTGGACGGCGAAAGTAAAAACGTCGAGGGCGGGAATGAACCACAAATGTCTTAGGCAAAACCTCTCGCTCGACGTCGCTCCACAGCCAACCCCCTATTTCACCATCACAACGTGCAGCCCGAGAACATTGGAGGTTGCGAGACCGGTTGGACCATACGGATGAGGATAAGCCGGAAGGAAGGGAGAGAGGCGAGGAGGGGAATTGAGGTGTTGAGCGACCTGAAGCAGTGCGGACTCCTGGAGGCACAGTCGAGGACGCGTTTTCTCACGACCGCTGCCACCTCCCGCTCCCCACATGACGATCAGGCCAAAAACGGACAGCCAAACTTCGTCCGCTTGGCAGCCAGCACCCCGTACTGGCTATCGTACGACAAACCGCTCATCTTGGCGCCAAGCAATTCAGACGGGCTTCGGTGTCAAACGAAACATGCAGATCGCTCATCGTCGCTCTCTTCGTCAGCCAATTGACTCGTCAAAACACTCCAATGTCCCCACCCCTATTGATCATGTCGTAAAGCGAAAAGAGTCCTGCAGATTACCCATAAGACGTTAATTCTCGGTTCGGCCTCACTGACCATACCGACGATCGCTTCTCGTCTTCCCTTTCGTGCTCCGGTTATTAGACTTCACCGATTCGTGAGAGGCAAAATCCCGCGTCTGTCAATGCAACTCCCTACCAATGCGCACTCTGTATCGCCTTGTGGTCGGCGTTGAACCCCGACGTTGACGAGGGTCGACCACCCCCATCATCCGGTTGACCAAATACCCTACGCCCTCGCTTTCGAGAGTGGCAGATAAGGGACAAGAACTGCATCAATGACCTATAGCATGACCTAACTGATTCGTCATCAGACCCGGGGGTTCTGGCCATATAACACAGACCCATCACCAACGCATGGCGCAATGCAAACTGAGGCCCATTGAACGCCACATGGGCGCTGTCATATACAATGCATACTGTTGAGTACCTTGACGTTTCCCACAATTGACCACTCTAAATCCCACCGGCTCCTACCCTCACCCCTTCACTTATCCACAACCCTCGGCCGTCTCACCGAGTTCTCCGATTCACTGGGGCCTCGATTCAATCTCCTATCGATACCTAGTTGCCCAATGTTCGAACTCTCCGCCCTGGCACATACGTGCACGTGCCCAACCCCCCGTAACCCTCCCACTATTCAGCGTCATCGAAATCTATCTCACCCTACTCCACCCATAGTTATGGTTGTGCCCATACCGGCATCCTGGGCGAGCGATCAATGCTTGACCCGTCAATGGTACATGCTATATCAGTTGTATTATACATCACAATACGAACTGCGGTCTGTCCGACGAGAGCGGATGAAGCCCACCTATAGTCGGGATTGTTGATCGCTTTCCAAACACATCCCCCACACTCTCGTTACCCACGCGAGAGTGAAACTCCTAGGGTGTGTAACCGAACAAAGCATAAGGCGGGGTACTGCGATAGGGGTGGTATCAAAGTGGAAATGCCATGCTGTAGAATGGGGCGGGGTGTCGAAGGAGGACATGCGAACACGTTGGCCAAGACTCCGCCCTGGAACTTTCTCCCTTCCCACACATATCAAGAAAATCGAGAAATACGTGTCGTGGGTTACCCGAACGGTGCCCCCCCTCTCGAAAAGTAAGTACGAAACGGTAAGCCATATCATCCTCTTTTCTTGATCAATCCGGATCTAAGCAAGCTGTACAAGAAGCAGAACTTAAGAAGGCTGGAACACGCGCGCACTCTACCAAAATCCACAATTCGGGAAAGGGGGACGCGGCGAGCGCGACGGGACAGGAACAGCCCCTGAACACACCAAATCTCGTAACAGCCTAATCCCAAGCCAACCTCTTCACACAACTCATGAAATTAAAACAGCTGTCTACAATCTCAGAGCTCGGAGGATCTGTGGCGGTGGAGGAATTCCGACGCCCACCAGGCAGTTGCCACACAACCCCACCACATACGAAAAACGTGGATAAGCTAAGACAGCGAACGTTGAGTAAATCAAGGGTATCAGTTTAACCGACGCCGACTGATCCACAGTTTGCGGGATGCGGGAGAGCGCTGGGTATTGGCATCGATCGAGTAGGTTCTGTGTGATTGGGGAAATCAGGTTAGTGGGCGGGCGCCCGCGCTCGACTGTCGCAAATCTTTGACTTACGCAGGGTAAGGCAGAGGATTATCCGGGTAGCCACCCACCTGGCCCCGAAAGTCATCCTCTTTCGCACGGATACGTTACTTCGTTATCTAGCACATTCATTAATGATCCGATTGAGTTGGTTTGTGGAGTTGTGGAATGAGGGGGACGCCGTCGCACGCCTCGGTAATGTACATAGTAGGCGCGCCACCCAAAAGACCAACAAACACCTTAACCTTCGGATTGGCGTGGACTCATCGTCGGTAATGTATCCGCCCGTGTGTCATGAGTCGTGGATCCGGGAGCCCGAAGAGCCCCTTAATAATGAATTCGACTGTCAATTGGGTGGAGAAGTAAGAATGTATGCCGAAAGCGGCTGGTCGAGGGTTGGCAGAGCTCCACATCCACAAGCAACTGGTACGACCACACCGGGCGCGACCCAACATGCGGTGACCTAGCCACATCCAGGCGGATTACACAGCTGAACGCAGCTTCAATGATGGTCACTAAAGGGACCTGTCAGTGCACAGATTCTCCTAAGAAACCTCTCCGAGAACCAGGACCGGAGGCAGAACAAAAACCTGACTTGATCCCTTCCCGGCAATTTAGTTGGCGCGCTCTTGACCATATAGGCACATGACGATCAGGGCAGCGCATGGGGTGCAGCAAACCACAGCGGAATAGTTCCCGTACCTTTTTGGGACGTTACATATCTCAGGCTGTTGGAGCAGTAGAGCCGTATACAGAGTTAATAGATTACTATCCCGGCGGCGATACGTTGGCGTAGGCACGCACCGAACATTTTTAGGTGAGTCCCCCAATTGGATAGAGCGTTAATAGGGGCGGGTGATAGACGATGGACCTTGGAAATACCGTTTTGCTTTTTATTCCATTCCATAAGCCATTATAAGGTTCCATATGGCGATAACGCAAGAATAAAGTATCAGGACTGGACAACTGATGAAATTTCAACTTGACGCGAAACGGAGCGAGGGTTCTGCGTAAACATCTAGGAGGCAAATTGAGCACGAGCGACTAAGTAGGTTACCAAGCGGTCGCTCTCGACACAAACCGGTCGCCGAAGGTAGCACCGTCCGGTGGAAACATGGGCGAACACAGCATCACATGACCGGAGAGGACCGATGGATCGATGCTCGAAGGCGAGAGACTCACCCAACGATGAACGGAGTTGTGGAGTAGGATGAGTGGGGCTGTTTGTTGTACCGCGGACGGGGGTGAACAGCCAACGCTCCCCTTACTGATGGGTCCGAAGCAACGGATGTCTCATGTGTATCACAAGTCGGGAATGCGAAATCTGGCCGGATTTCTTTGTGGCGTTAAGGCGTTCGGCGACTTGGGTCGGGCGTTGATCGATGCTATGGTCGAGGGAGGAGATGAGGATCCAGGCGGTGCTGGGGATGTACGACACGGACCTGAGTACATTGGGCGCCGCGATGCTACCCACATGGGAGTAGTAGGAACGCTAGTGGATGATCCAGAACCAGGGAGAGACGGAAAGATAAGAATGGGGGGGGAATGTCATCAAGCGCCCGGCGGGAGTAAAGTTCCGTTGTGGGCGGCTGCGATAGGAGCGCCGGGGCCACGATTCCGAGGGGGGGTCGTAAGTCGGAAAGTCTGGGGTTGTGAGGGCTTCTATCTGTGATAAGTGGTGAATGAAATTGTGCACCAGTGAACGCGCATTTGGTGGTTGTCGGATTGAGAGAGTAATCAATGATTACCAAAGCCATCTGTGTCAGGTCGATACTGTATAGCTGAGCCGACGCGGAGGAGGCGGCCGAAAAGAAAACGATCGAGAAGAAGGACCATTTAGTTTGGACTTGGGAGGTCACTAGGCGGTTGCGCAAGCCCTGGAGGACTGGTCGGGTAGCGGTGCACAGCGCTCGAGACGACGTGCTATCCAGTCGGGAGAAGGGAGTGTCCTACCATCAACTATGGAAGTGATAACAGGACCGAGGATACGGTTCGACACCGGTACGGTCGTGGGATGGGCGGCGACGGCAGAAGGCGACACTGTATGGCTCATACGTTTTCCAAACAACGCGTGGATGACTCAAGCCCCCCAGTGCTCTGCCGGGTGAATGATCGGAGTGGTAGCAAGCAAACGGATATCATCCGAACCGCACCCACTCCAAACATAGAGAGCTGAAGCAAGATGCTGAGAGGAGGGGCGCGCACTAGAGTCGTATCCGCTGGTCGGAAACGCTGATGGCCCAGCACAGGAGATGACGAACGAGGCGAGGGGTGGTCGTGAAACGCGGGGCGATGAATGGTCGCTCGAGTGGATACTGGACACACTGCGGAGCCAGAACACAGGCGGGGCGGGAAGATGGGTACGAGAAGTCAAAGCCAACGGTTAATTGTGGTCGATCACGAGAGAGCGATAACCTCGCGGGGACGAGGGTGGCCTCGACTGGGTGGGGGTGAAGAGGAGATGACAGGCGGTCGATCAGAGCGTTCCAGGCAGGGTGGAGATGGCGCGGGCAGAAACAATCACCAGAGATGCATTGCTGGCAAGAAGAGATCGACGAATCCGTCCGCTCGAGGCTGGCAATGGCGGGCGGCAAGTCGACATCTCAGCACCTCTTCATTGCGTAACAACTCCCGGAAACATCCGTCCCGGAAAATAAAATTCAAGCAGAATTTCCGGAATTGATTGGAATTACAGCTGCACCCATCCGACGGCACATGGCGCTTCTCCCGTCCCTTCACTGTGACGTACCGAAGCTCTTTGGTTTCCTTCCCGGACAGAATTCAGAAAATAAAATAATTGTCCCTCCTCCCTCCTCTTCCGGTTCTGTATATAAGCTCCCTTCGTTTCATTCCGTCCTCTCGATATCCCCTACCCCCCCCTCTCCCACACACCATGCCCTCTGCCGTTCGCCCTCCAGTCATCGTGGCAAACGCCAAACCACCAGTGCAGAGGAAGCCCAAGGGTCCAGGTCTGCCCCCTCCCCCTCCTCCGAGCCCCCTTCCCCATAGCTCACGAACCCTCTCAGAACGCAAATGGACTGGTCGCGAAGACGAAGTTCTTATCAGTGCAGTCAGCACATACGGTCGGTCCACATCCTCTCATCCCACCATCTTGACGGCCCTCAACGTAGTCTGCATTCCAGCCCCCGGTGAAAAGATCAATTGGATAAAGATTGCCGAACTCATCGACGGCCGATCGAACAAGGCCTGCCGCAAGCGCTGGATCCACTCTCTCAATCCCACGCTTAGAAAGGGGAGGTGGACGCTCCAAGAGGACGAGCTCCTCTTGAAGGCCATTCGCAAGCACGGTCACTGCTGGCACAAGGTCGCCAAGTATCTTCCTGGCCGAACGGACGATCAAGCCGCTAAGCGTTTCCGCGAGAAACTTGACCCGGGCATTGCAAAGACCCCCTGGTCCGAGGAGGAGGATAGGGTCCTCCTCGATATGTGGAAGAAGGTTGGTTGCAGGTGGAACCTCATCTCACGAGGTCGGTTTTTCCCCTTTTCACAACTCCACGGTCGTGACGGATTTTTGACCCGCTCATCCAGAACTCAACGGGAGGCCTGCCGTCCATTGCCGCAATCGGTTTGCTAGCCTCAAGCGTATTCAGAAGTCTTTGGACCCGGATGGCCGGAGCGAGACGGCCCCGGGAACAGCCCCTTCCATGGACCCCATGAATGTATGTATCTTCCTGATTCCTCTACAACTCCCATCTGATTCACCCTTCATAGACGCCTAGTCTCTCCACTCCCTCACTGAGTCCAACCAGCTCCCCATGCTCTACCCCGCTCCGCCAACTGTCGCCCTGCTCTCCTTTCCCAGACGCTAGAAACACCGACTTCGCCTCGAACATGGGCTTCCCCGAGCACGCTGAGGGTCACGAACTACAACAGATCCAAGAGATCAACTCGCTCCTCGTTGGAGGAGAACAACGTGGTCTTTCCCAATCATCGCACTCCACATTGTCATCAAACCTGTACCAGATGCGCCTCAATGAATCACGGGCGCAACATTTCCACAGGGGTTCGGCTCAGCCACCCAAGCTCTCCCTCGCCGACCATCCCGACATGAGGGTGTTACCTCATGGCCAACCGGGTTCCGCTCGCAGGGCTTCTGCCCCTCAGCTCGGCTTTCATGTGTCGGGAACAACACCCCACCCAATGCCGAGGCAGCTCCCGTACCTGTACTCGTGCATGTACTCGGACTGCTCTTTTGGAAGCAACAACTCATCGGACATAGCTCAACACTTGTCGGTTGCCCACCAACGGCCCGACGCTGCTTCTGCCTTCGACATCTCGTCATCGTTCAATTCTTTCCCCGGCATGTCATCGTCGCGGCCGACAACGTCCGACTCGGATTTCTCCAATGGCTCTGCCGAGTCGATGTTTAGCTTTTCCTCTGCGTCTTCTGTCTCCACATCCCCCACAACGTCACCCGCGGATGAATTGAGGTACGGGTTCTATCAGGATGGCAATTTGGTGAAAATGGAGAATCCTGTGGCCGGTGTCGATCTGGTGGGCAGTTGGAACAACCCTGGGTTCTTTGGTTTAGAGATGGGCGGGTTTGACACGTTTGCGAATGTCCCGCAGTGTTGACGCCGGTTTACACCTCGATGCTCGATCCCCCTATTCCAGCGATAACCCCCTTGGCCCCACACCCATCTCTTCTCCGTTGCTCACCCACCACCACCAACGACAACAATGATCGCACATCAATCGAGGCGTCTGCCCTTCATTATCCTTATTGTATTTCCCTGCAGAAACCAACCATCCCCTTGGCAGCACTCGTCCCGTATCATACCACCTTTAATCCCCTCCTCCCTCCCATTTTTCATCTTGGTCGGCTGATATCTCCGTATTATTATTAGATACTTTCCTCTATCCCGTTATGTCTCGGCGCACCGACCGGACTTGCTCTCGTGGTTAAGATTAGACTATGGTCGCTTAGGCTGCTCCCTCCCCGTACTGTTCTTGTAGCAAGTTGTACACCACAACGATACGTATGATACTCTTGACAGGCTTCCCACTGGTTGTAACAAAATTGTATGATAGGTCTTGTTCCGTCGAATGCAAGCTCGTTACGGATATGCTAACTTGCGTGCGGCAAGATTTGAACGCGGGCCGGGTGGTGACCGGTGACGTGTAACCGGGACGGGTCGAGTCACGCGCGGTCGCCCAGGGCGATGCCGCACGCGATGGGCCGGCGTCTCGCCTCGCAAAACACTGTCTGTTCTTCGAATGCATATTGATGGTCCTTAGCTGTGCAGTTTCAGCTCTAACGCTCACGATTAATCATATCGGCAGCATCGTAGGGAAATCTGTGCCGGGGGAGCTCGTTCGGCAGTTGAATGGCCGGGTCAGCACGTGGATCTCGTGGGGGAAAGCTAGGGGTCAGTCTTGTTACCAGTCTACCAGCCTGACCCCCCCCCCTCTTACCTCCTTCCCCCCCTCTCGTCTTTTTACCACCTCTCTCACCCATTCCTCGACACCTAGACTGTTCGCTTTTGGATCGAGCAGTCTTAGTCTGGGATAGCCCACGTTCGAGCTGGGACGAATTCGGCCTCCGGGGATCCACCTTTTCATCTCTCCGGCTTTCTCTCTGAGCCACCTGAGCACCGGTAGGATTACGACGAGATTACGAGTTGCTCTCGGTGGATCATGAACCGCGGTTGCGAGAGATTAAGGGCTTGATCTCAATTGGCCTTTCCTACTTGCGTTGTTCCTGTGTATTCTGCTCGGCTCATCACCACTGCACCTTTGCTCGTCCCAACTTCCGCACATACGGCGCAGCTGCTCTTCCCTCCCCCGAACCGTTCCCACGCACTTTATGGTCCACGCGGTTCATTTGCACTGGTGTTCTATTCAATTGTACAGTTCCTCCCGCTGAATTGCACCTCCCAGCCTCTGCGCCTTCTTAGGTTTCCGGGGCAGGTCGAAGAGTATTTCGCCGGTCTTCAGGGCGGCACTTCCATACCGACTCCTCCGACGTCGGCGAAGGGAATCGTCACTCTCATCTCTCATGTTCATTGTTTGCCCCAGTAGGACTTGAGAGGAATGCCGTGATGGGGCCCGGTAATGACGACTGTGTAGTGACTATAGGTGACATTGCCTCGACTTCGTGGTGAGCGTCGGAGCTTCCCCTCCCCCCCTTCCCCCGTTCTTCCCTTACTGACCGAATGTTATTTGGGTGTTGACGTGAGTAGGTTCAAACACCGGTCGCCCCAAGCCAGTGGCCCAGGCGCCAAACGACAGCAATGATTGTATGGGGTGGGAGGGGACCAAAGTACACAACCCATCCAGCCGCCCATCCTTGGCATCCCCATTCCTTATTCTTGGGTCGGTTGCCTTCTTGAGACCCCAAGCCGGCTGGGTACCAGCTTGGTCGCCGGATACTACTATAGTACCCTTCGTGGCCCATCGGGACTTGCGCTTTTGACAAAGGAGGCCGTGTGATGTATCTCTACTCACCCTACGTCCAACCCACTCGAGTGTAGGATTTTCTCAGAGCCACCGTATACGCCCGTCAATAGTTGGTACCGTTATCTTCTGATTCTCAGACAACTCTGTTTGGGACTAGGCTCAGGATCTGTTGGTGAAGATACGGGGCTTTCAATGCTGGGCTGGGGCCCCTGTTTGCTCACCCGGTCCCCTTTTGATCAATAGCATCACCGGTCAACCCTCCCTAACTTCGATGGATCAATCCGGCCATGTACAGTCAACTCATGTCAGGTACGATTGATGTCCGGGCCGCTCGATTCCGTTGGGGGGCTATCCCGATTGTACACACACACTTGACTCGCCATCCCGGGGAAATGCTTCAGTTTGTAACTGTAAATTGCCTGGAATGCTCTTTGATTGTACCAAATGAAATGGACCCGCTTTCATCGCTCTCGTTCTCTCAAGGGGGTTTTTTATAGGTCGTTGACCTTTTAGGATTTTGTTGTGTGTTCGCCATCCGGCCGGTTACGCCCCTGCTGCGACCGTCGTATCTCTCTGATTAGATGAGAATCTCGGCGCCCCGACCCGATGACTTGGGTGACGGATCGGATCTGTTGGTGTGTTGGTAAGTAGGTCACTGGATCCGCCTTAACTGCTGAGTAAAAGAAAGCAAATCTTCTAGGTTCAAAGACAGGTACGTGAGCCACACGATTTTGCATCGTTTGATTTAATACAAGGCGGTGTGCAAGAGTCTTTGTGACGGAAACGATCATTTGCAAGCTGTCTGATGACTTGAGAATCGAATCTCTTGTGATTTCTCCCGTCATTTTGTACTGACGGCCCTCATTGTCCATTGACGTATCGGGTTTAGACAGGTGGATTATGAATTTTGTCATTGCGCGCTGTGGTTTTCATTTTATCGAGTGGTTGGAAACGTAAGAGCTGACTAGTGATAGAGTCTGATGACGGACATCTGGTGGTTATCTGACAAGGTGTATGATGGAGGGTGACCGGTTTTGTGTGTGTACCTCGTGGGGGCGTACGCTATCTTGGCTCGTTTGGGAGTCTCTCTCGTCAAGGGGGCCGCAACCTTGGGTTATCGTTCAGCCTCTCCTGTCTGCGCAAGCGCGGCACGTTTCACGTCCCCCCCTCTAACTCCCTGGTGCCGAAATTGACCGGGTATAGGGAGTATGAACGTTCATTGGGATTTCATTTTGAGGGGGGCGAGACGAATGTGTGGGCATGCCAACTGCTAGCCGACGACCGACAAAGGCTTTTTCGTGTAAAAGGCGTGGATGGTGACACGACGTGCTTTGTTGGTCCTCGTGCGATTCCAGATTTAGGAAATGAGATCACCACCATATTGCTGACGAGGGCCAGCCACGCTAAGCTATCGCCACTTTTGCTCGATCTCACCCTCGATCGGGGCGAGATGATCTCTGGGTTCGACTCTTCTCCTCGGGCTGGCCGGCGTCGGTTGTGTGTGTCTCTTTGCCTTCGATTCCGCTTGGCACGTGTCACTCCCCGACGCCCGTCGCGACGGGGCTTCTCCCGTCCGAGCGGATCGGAGGGCGTGGGGAAGGATACAAGCTGCCTGCACGCCGGCGTCCTCGACGCATACGTGTCCCGTAACCCCCAGTGGCATCGCCGCTCATTTTACTTGTGAAACCCGGCCCCCCTTCGAGTTTATTGCCCAATGTATGGGAATGATGCAATAGAAAGGATAGATCCGTCAGCAGGGAAGGGTGTCTCGTCACTGGGAGGGAACGGGAACCCCCTCCTGGCCCCCTCGCGAGCCTCTCTGGGTGCAGGTCGCGTCAAGCGCACAATTTACTTACCCTGAGGCACCGGAGACTAGAACCGCCGGTATCCTCTTTCTGCTGAATGAATTCAAGTCGGGACGTCGACATGTCAGGGCTGATAAGCATCCCCGCCCCTCCCGTCTCTTCGCTGTCCTTCTGTCGGGTCTTTTTGCGTAAATCGTACGCACTCGTGGGCTGAAGCTGGGGGTGGGTCGGTTCTTTGTACGTCATGAGGCCTGTCTTTTCTTTTTTTTTGATGATGATGGTGTCGCTTCGTCGCGTCCATGACGATTTGTCACACTCTCCGGCACGGCGGACGGAGCAACGGATGACGAATACAAGTCTCTTTCAATTGAGTGCTTCGCTCCTCTCCTCCGATGCAGGGTCTTGAGAGAAAAGGTAAAAAGATCATCCATTCATTGCCTCTCGCCAACGAATGTCACTGAATTCGATGACCCTCATGGAAGGGGAGAGGAATAACGTATGTAGGGGTTCCTGTCGGAAGGTTTGGTGCCATTGATCCCCTCGCCAGTGGTCGGAGTTGCGCGCGCGCTCGTTGTGTTGATTGTGAGGGTACATTCATCTTCGCTCTCTTGCTATATTGACTTCTCCCTCCGCTTTCGCCTATGTACTGTTGGTGGCTCAACGTCTCATTTGGCGGTCGCCGGTCACGCACCCCTTGTTGTGTCATGTCCCCTCGCTATTCTCGGACTAGTCGTCACCCTGGCACGGCTCCCAATTGTACACGGCCGCGTCATATAGTACCGCGCCGTCGGCCACGATGGCTCTAGACTGCTGATATGATATCGCTTACAGGAACGAAAGGCGTGCATCTGTCAGCACACAGCGGTACGACGTCCCTTCCCCGAGAGAACATTGTCTGTGTAAAAGTCCGAATTTGTTTTTCCGTCTGTACACAGTCCGTGTTATCACAGTTGATAGTTCAGTATTTCTTCGTTGGGTAAGGCCCAGAATCATCATCCCCCCCAGAAGTACGGGGTAGTAGGTTCTGCTTCAGTCAGTTCATTGACGCATCTGCTGGGAACCCGTCCGCCGGTGAGTAGGAACCCAAGCTGTTCATTACCCGGTGTCTCGAACTAGCCTGACTTGATGGTCTCCGTCCGTCAATCTGGCACGCCCGCCACGTGTTGGACGGATACGTCCTCAATTACGGACATACCGTTTCATGACGCCCAAACGGTAATAAGAAAAGCCCCTAGATCGGGCGCGCGGTCCCTCCCATCCTACCACAGACTTAACGCTTCACAGACACTTACCAAATCCGGGCCCCCTCGTGGGCTTCGCGTTTCGTGGCAGTGGAGCTTGGCGAGATGAAAGCGTAACATCACTCGCGAACCCACATGCTACACCTCGCTCTTTCAATGGTCGGCGCCATTCCACCAAAACCATGCTGACCTATTTTCGCCCTTTTTCACGGCAGCGGCTCCCATAGTTTGTCTGTTGGGGGCTTGTGCTGCGCTGGGACGCCTGGGTGGGTGAGAGGGCCCGATGCCCACCTGACCGAGGTTTGTAGGTAACCTCTCCGATCCTCTGGGACGGTGACCTACACCGCGGTCACAGCCCGTTCACCCCCCCCCCCCCACTGACAACCACGGAGTGCGGCACGGCACGAGCGAGCTGTCCGCTCAGTCTATATTTCTGTCACTCCTTGCTTCTAGATTCAACAGTCTGGACCGAAATCCGTGCGTGCTATGTACCGTGATCTCGTTGTCTGACTTGAGCGCATCTCACGGGCCATTGAACGAGAGCCAGCCACAAAATACATCACGTATGTTTGCTTGCCCGAAGCCCGGATCGCTCACGCTCTGTAAACAAGCCTCCTAACTGCCCGATAGGTCACTGACTCTCCACCACCGCCCAGCGTTCTCGGGGTCCCGCACTCGAGTTTCGTCTCCCTGGTCACCCGTATCTCAATTCTAGGAGAGCCACCCCTCCTAACGAAACACCGAGGCTCGAATCAGATGTGGGCCCCCTAGGTCTCGACTATCATAATCTATCTGTGTCGCGGATCACCCCATCTGCCGAAGCCGTTACGGAAAGGGTCAATCATCTCCGTGTCCAGCAAGCGAGAGGATTCTCGATACCCGACGATGAGGCAGCCCATCAGCGGCCAAGGGTCGGACCTTGTACTCGCTTAGGTGATCCCCCCCACTGCCATGCCAGTGTTCGGTTTCGTTCGCGGGAAGGGAGATGGATGGGTCTAGTTTGACGGCCACTCCCCATGCCGTCTTCGCTGATCCCGAGGATCTCGCGCGGTCGGAACAGTGGGTCACGGTGAGCGGGTTTCATGGGACGGAATTTGGATACTGCGCACTATACACAAAATTACACACACAGATGTCTTACAGGAGGCGGTGAAAAGATTTGTCAAATGATATATGCGTATTGAAAACTTCAGAGTTGGCAACATAATCGGCAATTCGTCGGCTCTCTCACGTTCGCGAGGACCAACGACACCGAGTGGAGATCATGACAATGAAAGTACCAGGCACAGCAACGGTACCAAACCGTGACCAAAGCCTGCGCCCTGGCGGACCGGTTGCACATCACACTGTGCACGTCAAGCTCCACACCCAAACCCCCCAGGCCTTGGTCCTGTTTGCTACAAACCGACAAACGACGGGAGGCGAGAGCTGGTCGGCTACCGGCAATACCAACAAAGAACAGAGTCCGTACGATGAATCGGGGGTGGGTGAGGTATTTTTGCCCAGATCTGCAGCCCCAGATGCAGTTACGTACCCTCCCGCTCTCCGATAAGCCCTCCAACTCTCCTGAAGTCGCGTTTGAGCCCATCTGCATGCCGTGGATGACACAACGCGAGCGAAACGGAGTCCGAACACGGTTCCTTTGCCCCTTTGGAGGATTTATCCGAGTACAACCAGACACCCCCGTCTGGAGCACTGTCCCTCGACCTGCGGGTCAAGTCTCCGTGTCAGGGAATACCCCGCCGCTGCGACTACAAGTTCCTTCACGGCGAGAGTTGGTAAAAAGAAATCAGCCTCTCACCCTAAACACTGTCGACCGCGTCAGCGCCTTCCTTTATTCCATCTTCGCAAGCCTGAGTGCTGAGCCCGATTCCCGCAGCCGCGATAGGACCTAGACCACCACAAGATAAGGGACACTCCACCCCGCAACCGATCAACGGGACTCTCTCACCCTTCAACTCATTTCATAGGGGAAAGGATTGGTGGCTTAATCCTTGTTCCAGAGGGTGGTTCTAGCCTTCGCCATTACGGCCAATTCTGCGAAGTATCGGTACGGGAACAATGGTCAATCCTCCGCCCCAAGACACCGAAGCGTGATGTGCGCAGACTGACGTTCGGAGAATGTGATAGGCCGCCGTCCCACCCGAACGGCGGGACCTCGTGATTATCGCGCCATGTAAATCCGTCCTTTGAATGATCGAATCAATTCCTCGGTGAGGGTCCTGGGAAAACCACATGCGACCCACCCGTGATCATGAGAAATGGAGAGAGAAGAGCGAGCGTAGCGATGAAGGATCGACGAGAGGGTAGATTGGCGTCAACGTGAGTGTGGGACTTACAAAGACGTGGTGTCTGTAATTGTACTGGGGTTTGATGCTTTGTCTCGGCGCTAGGGGTCTACGCCCAACACACAGAGCGAATTCATGCCGAATGGGCTTATTTTGAGATAAGATTTTTGTTTAAAAGCGGGGGGGTGGGATGGTCGCGTGGAGGGTATCGACCCCGTCGACCAAGAGCAGACACACCGTAAGGGCTATCAGAAGAGATATGCCTAGCGCCACACCCAACGTGCAAAAACCAGTCAAATGGGGTGCGTACCCTCACATAATCCACAGTCGCCATCCGTCTTGCTGATCGCTGGGTGTTGAACGGGTGTAGTACGATTGGGAAGTTCTGGTTTGAAAGTGAGCCATATAATTTTGGGTCCGTTTTCCAGCCGCCCCGTCAATCGCCGCCGACTTCCATGTAGGATGCATGAGTTACGGCTCCAAGTCGCGGGTGTCGTGGGTGTTGGATGAGGAGGAAGGATTGAAACACATCAACTTCGCGTGGGTTGTCGCCGGGGTCCTTTCCGACTTCCGTCACCCTATCTCCGCCACAGATTCGACAACGGAATCAATACCTTCGACACCGCCAACGTCTACTCGAATGGCGACTCTGAATGGATTACTGGAAAGGCTCTCAAACTCTATCACATTCCACGGGAGGAGGTTGTCCTCCCGAGCAAAGTCCGCCGTTTCTCTTCCCACAGATATTGGTTGCCTGACGAAACGACGGCAATTAGGTCTACTTCCCTGTCAGGAACGACGGAGGAGATTTCGTTCAATCTGGGGCGGACGATATGGGATACGTGAACCGGCACGGTCTCTCCCGCAAGGCATGTTGTTCCTCGTTGGTGACTTGGATCGGTGGTTGACGCGAATTTGCAGGATTAGCACATATTTTCGGCGGTCAAAAACTGTTTGGAACGCCTTGGTGTTGGTTACATTCTCGTCCTCTAATGCCACAGGTATGTCGCGGTATGGAGACGCGTCCTGGGTCGGTTCTTGAATCCGATCTTTCATAAGGTTCGACGATGAAACTCCCATTGAGGAAACGGTCACCATCCCACTCAACTTCTGAACAATAATCCAATTCTGAACTCGTCCAACGCAGATGCAAGCTCTTCACGATGTCGTCAAAGCAGAATGCGTTCGCTACATCGGCATGAGCAGCTGCTACGCTTGGAAATGCATGAACTATCCTATGCTTCACATGTGAAACCCGTACTGACTTTACCTCTGTAGTTTACAGGATGCAAAACTACGCGATTACTAACAAGTTAACCCCGTTCATCTCGGTGCGGGACCACTACAACCCGTTGTGCGGGGGGGAAGAACGTGAAATGGTGTCCCTTTTGAAGGTATGCATCTTCCATCTGACCATAAACCCCTGGAGTTCCGATTATCTGAATATCATTTGTTCAGCACCTCGGTGTCGGTTGCATCCCTTGGAGCGCTCTCGGGAGAGGCTTGCTTACTCGTCCTTGGAGTGAGACCAGCACGCGTCAGAATGTCGACACGCGAGTAGCAGAATCCTTCTCGCAACGGCAACACCAAGCCTGAAGCGCCCCCAGCTTGACTGCAATGTACGGGTGGAGCAGATCGTCGGACGATTCGTGGCTCCGGTGGCCCTAAAGTTGGTCATGCATGAACTGACCCCTTTCGATCGTCAGTGTCGAGTTGGCGAAGAAGAAAGGGGTAGAGATGGCTCAAATTGCCCTCGCTTGGAGTTGTAAGAGGGTCACCGCTCCAATCGTTGGAACCACGAAACTCGAGAACTTGGTCGAGACGATCGGTGAATCGCACTCCGCACAGGTATCGGTGCCGGTGTTCAACGAGCCGCTCACTGCCCTGTAACCTTACCTACAGATGCGCTGAAGATTGATTTGACCAAGGAAGAAATGAAGTTCTTGGAAGAGCCGTATGCACCAAAACCCCGTCATTGGTCATTGAACGTGAACCTAAACCGTCCAATATGTACCCCAATGTATTTGTGGCGGCGCCATGCTCCTCAACACTGAATTCCTAATGCATTTGTATCCATCTGTCTCACCTTCGTCGATATGAGCGTCAGGGATGAGATGAGTCATGAGTACATGAGATCGGGGGACTATGATGGAAAAGGAAGGAGACGGCTTTCGATCCAAACAGCGACAAACAACCATGTCGCATTGACTCCCCGCTGAGTCAATTTACTGTTTAAACCCCTCCCACGCCAATGATCCGGCGGTCGCAC
>Ga0307517_10002347_pt1 | contig 30536 bp, 24 predicted proteins | sample 23_EM_MG_FD_194515 | JGI IMG/M metagenome (GOLD analysis project Ga0307517, IMG submission 194515) | Populus trichocarpa ectomycorrhiza microbial communities from riparian zone in the Pacific Northwest, United States - 23_EM | ecosystem: Host-associated > Plants > Roots > Unclassified | place... | reverse complement strand
ATGTATATTCCGTCTTTCTCGGCACCAATGACTGGTGGCATGGCAATCCCCTCGGGACTTTCCGGGATTATACGAACAACACGGGAGACAGTACGGTCTATGGCGCTTTTCGCCGCATCCTCGATAAGCTGCGGCAATTGAACAGGAATGCCACTATTATTCTCCTGACACCGATGCCAAGGGCTGATTTTGTCTATATCAACGATGCCAGGAACAACGCCTATGGTTCCTACCGGAAAAAGAATGGCCTGAGCCTGGAGCAGATCGCCGATGCCGTACTGGCCATCGGCCGTTATGAAAAAACAAAGGTCATAGACCTTTATCATGAACCCAGTCTGGCCCTATCTCATCTTGTCCGTTTCAAGCGTCTGAAAGCTCCCGGGACCGGCGTCTATACGAATTATCCCTATCCTTCCTATATCGATATCCCCTTCCACCCCCGCAGCGACGAATATCCTTACCCGGTAGCGGCTATGGACATGACCTATGACGGCCTGCATCCTTCAGACAAGGGTGATTCCGTCATCGCCGATCGTTTAGTAAAGATCCTGAAGAAATTATAGGGGAGCCCGGTACCCGGTGGCAGGGTACTGTAGCCCTATTCCGTCCGGAGGCTGGCAACAGGATTGCGGATAGCGGCCCGGATGCTCTGGAAACCTACCGTCAGCAAGGCGATCACCACCGTCAGCGCGCCGGCGAAGGCGAACATCCACCATTCGATCCCGATCTTGTAAGCGTAGTTCTGCAGCCAGCTATCCATGCTATACCAGGCGATGGGAAAGCCGATAGCCATGGCGAGGGCCACGGGCCGGAGAAAATGGCCCGACAGCAGCCGGATGATGTCCGGCACCGTTGCGCCCAGCACCTTGCGCACGCCGATCTCCCGGGTACGTTGTCCTGCGGTGAAGGTCGCCAGCCCGAATAATCCCAGGCAGGAGATGAAGATGGCCAGCGCAGCGAAAGCGCCGGCAAGTTTGCTCACCACTTTTTCACTCTGATAGAGCTTATCATATTCCTGGTCGGCGAACTGGAAGCTAAAAGGAAATTGCGGATTGATATCCTTACACAAGGATTCCAGTCCGGTCAGCGCCTCCTTCGTGTGTCCGGCCTGCACCCGCACCAATATATTTCCCCAGCCATGTGCTTCATGCAGACGGATCACCAGGGGCTCGATGGGCTGGTGCATGGAATTGAAATGGAAATCCTTCACCACTCCGATAATGACGCCCTTATGGTTACCCCAGGCAAGAGGTTTGCCTGTTACCGGGTATTTGTATCCTATTTTTTCTACGGCTGTCTCGTTCACCAGGTAGCCCAGGGAATCCGTGGGATAATCGGTCGAGAAATCGCGGCCTTCTTTCATTTTGAGGTGCAGGGTCCTTGCAAGATCATAACCTACCACCGCGTTCGCAAAATGACCGTCCTGCCCCGGCTGCTTGCCTTCCCAGGCAATGTCGCTCACGTGATGTCCGATACCCGTGGGCGCTTCTGCCATTTTCGTTATGGCCAGGATGCCGGCCAGTTTACCTGCCTCCTGTTTGAATAAGTGAAAATCCTTCACCAGTCGGCCTTCGATAGGAATATAGACGAGGTTGTCCCGGTCGAATCCCAGGTTCCTGGTCTGGGTATAATTCATTTGCCGGTAAATGACGATCACGCCTACGATCAAAATGACCGACAAGGAAAATTGGAACACCACCAATCCCTGGCGGAACCAGGTGGCGCCGCGGCCGAAACGAAGCGCGCCTTTCAACACCCGGATGGGATTTAAGGAAGAGAGTACGAGGGCGGGATAGCTGCCTGCCACAAACCCGGTGACCAGTAAGAGTCCTGCCAGGAGGGTCCAGAAAAGGGGCGACTGCCACGGAAGGATCAACGCTTTGCCCGTGAGCCCGTTAAAAGCCGGTAAGACGAGGGACACCAGCAGCACAGCGGCGATGACGGCGATGGCTGTCAGCAGCATGGCTTCCCCTATGAATTGCCCGATAAGTCCACCCCGAAGAGCCCCTACCACTTTGCGGATACCTACCTCGCGGGCACGCTGGGCAGACCGGGCAGTGGACAGGTTCATGAAATTGATACAGGCGATCAGCAGGATAAAGACCGCCACGATACCAAAGAGCCGCACATATTCGATCCGTCCGCCTGCAATGCGCCCTTCGCTGAAATGGTTGTGCAGGTATCTTTCACGAAAAGGCAGCAGGTCCAGTTCCGTACGGGAACTGGGGTTATGGGATATATAGCCGTAGACAAAGTCCTTTATCTTAGCACGCACCTGCTCCGCATCGGCCCCCGGAGTCAGCTGCACATAGGTCATAGGGTCGGTGTTATTCCAGTTATGGACCCAGCGATTTACATTCACGAAGCCGCTCCAGCTTCTCAGAAAATCGAACTGGTGGCTGGAATTGACAGGTAAGTTATCGAAGACGGCCGTGACCTGCAGGTTGATGGTGTCTTCATAGCGCAGCGTCTTATTGATGGCCTGTTGCGGGCTGCCGAAGAAATATTCCGCCATCCGGCGGGAGATGGCCACTGCTTCGGGCCGCTGCAGGGCAGCCGCGGCGGTACCTTGCAGCAGCGGATAGCTGAACATGTTGAAAAAGTCCCCGCCTGCGAAGGTGCCGGTAAATTTACCGGGCTTATTATCCACGCGAAACGTGTTGACGGCATTCCATTCCAGGGGTGCGGCATATTTAACTCCGGGGACCACGCGTTTAAGCTCATCCGCCAATAAGGCCTGCGTTGTCCAGTCGGCAGCGACCCTGCCCTGGTAGATATTCCGTTCGTATACCTGGTAGATCTCTTTCCCGTTGGCATGAAAGGCATCCACGCTGCGTTCGTCCTGTATCCAGAGAAAGATGAGAAGGCTGCAGGCAAGACCCAGCGTAAGCCCCGAAATATTGATGACAGAGAAAGCCCTGTTACGTTGCAGATTGCGCCAGGCGAGCTTCCAATAGTTTTTTATCATACGATCGTTTGGTTAAAGGAACCAATAATCCTGCCGCTTTGCAACCTATTGGCGAACAAATCTTTGCAAGTAGCAGATCAAAACCCTGTCCGCTTATGATACAGGCGCCGCCCGCTGCTGTACAGTGAGGCGCAGGGCTGGATCCGAAATAGCAGCTCCTATTCTAAAAATACCAGTTTACGGGGATTTTTAACGAATAATAACAATCCCAGTAGTGGCTGGTCGCAGAGCGCCACCTGGGTCGGCAACCTGGTCCCGGATCCGGGCTCCTCTCTTTCAGTCATGATCACAAAATCCACCCAGATCGATGCGGACCTCAGCTTTCCGATCGATCAGTGGCTGATCCTTACTGCCGGTAACAGCTCCATACTCTCCGGCCAAACGGTGACCGACAATTCCGTGATACAGGTCTACCCGGCGGCTCAGCTGGAAAATTTCGGCACGCTGAAAGGATCCGGAAAAATATTGGGCTCTTTCATTAACAACGGCATTTTATCACCGGGAAATTCCCCCGGCAAATTTACTATCGTCGGTAACTATACGGCAAATAGTACGGCTGTGCACCAGGTAGAGATCACTTCTGCAAGCCTGTACGATACGATCAGTATTGTCAGCGATCCATCCTTTCCCAGTGGGAATGCCGTCCTGAACGGCGCTCTCCATGTCAATCTGTTGAATGGCTTTATTCCCTCTTTGGGCGACACCTTCAGGATCCTCTCCTTTACTTCATCGACAGGGCATTTTGCAAGCGCCAGCATGCCCGTTTTACCGGCCGGGTTATTCTGGAACATACATTACAACCCCGATAATATCAGCATGGCCATCGTAAATACCGCTCCTCTTCCCCTGACCTTTACCGGCACCAGGGCTTACGGTAAAGGGGATGGTATCCAGCTCGAGTGGGATACGGAAATTGAGGACAATGTACAAGATTATGAAGTGGAAGGAAGTACGGACGGCCTTCATTTTAGTAAGGTGGGAACGGTGAAGGCCATTGGCGCGGGCGCTAACCATTATGACTGGTTCGACGCCTCCCCGGCGAATGGCAATAATTATTATCGGATCAGGGCAGTTGATATGGATGGCCAATTCCAATACAGTTCCGTGCTGGCAGTCCGGATCGCCGATACGAGGATCTCCGCGTACCCTAACCCCTTGAGACGAGGAGAGACCCTGCAACTAAGCCTGGAAAATACCAGGGCCGGTAAGATCGAGATCATGAATGTCCTTGGCCAGGTGCTGTACAATAAGGAGGGTAAACTTACCGGCACGATGAGCATATCCATTCCGGCTTTCTGGCCGGAGGGGAAATACCTGCTGCGGGTAAAATGCCCCGATCCCGAAAGGAGCGGAGCACAAATTATTCTAAGCGTTTACCAGGGGGCGCAACCGCTCGCCCAGCAGCTGAATAGACCGCAGCAACTGTTCATGGGAGAGCCCTGCATTATCCATTTGGAACGTAAATCTTGAAACACCTCCCAATGCTTCGCTATGCCGAAGTATCTTTTGGGCAACTTCTTCGGGGTCTCCTACCAGCAAGGCGCCGGTCGGCCCCAGTTGTGCGTTGAATTGTGACCGGGTTACCGGAGGCCAGCCGCGTTCCTTGCCAATCCGGGTAAACGTCGCGGCATAGCCGGGATAATAGTCCTCTATTGCCTGCCTGGCATTGCCGGCAACATATCCTAATGAATGAATGCCTACTTTTAATTTGTCCGGCGCATGCCCGGCTTTTTTACCTGCTTCCCTGTAGAGGTCGATCAAGGGTCGGAAACGATGCGTCTCCCCGCCGATAATAGCCACCATCAGCGGCAAGCCCAGTGTGCCGGCGCGGACGAATGACTGTGGCGTACCTCCTACTCCCAGCCATACCGGAAGAGGATCTTGCACCGGGCGGGGATAAACGGCAATATTTTTTAAGGCCGGACGGAACCTGCCTTTCCAATCGACCACTTCATTATCCCGGATCGTAAGCAAAAGGGAGAGCTTCTCTGCGAAGAGCGCATCATAATCCTGAAGATCATACCCGAACAAGGGATAAGCCTCTATAAAGGAGCCGCGTCCTGCGACGATCTCCGCCCGGCCTTTTGAAATAATATCCAGGGTAGCAAAATTCTGGAATACCCTTACCGGGTCGGCAGCGCTTAGAACGGTGACGGCGCTGGTCAACCGGATATTCCTGGTACGTGCCGCCGCTGCGGCCAGTATGATCGTCGGTGCGGAATCCAGGAACTCTTTACGATGGTGCTCGCCTATGCCGAATACATCGAGTCCTGCCTGATCGGCGAATTCGATCCTTTTCAGCAGGTGCTCCATGGCTTGCATATTACCTTTCGCATCCAGGCTATTGTCCAATGACCCTGTAGCCGCAAAACTGTCGATCCCTATTTCCATTTTATTGAATATACCTGCAAGATAAATTATCGTGTCGGCGCCCTATATGGCGAACCGTAAATAAAAAATGAAACCGATTGCATTTTTTTACAAAGAATCAGTATTTTTAGGTATTCTTTTCCTTAAACGATTGATTTTCAACAAAAAAAGCCATTGGTAATGAAACAGCTCCTTTACAAATCCCTCTTTGTCGCAGTTTTTCCCCTCCTGATGGCAGGATGTAATAACGGGGCCGGTTCGTCCACCACCGCTGCCGATTCGGCCAGCGCCTCTGGCGGAGATTCGGCGAAGGTTTCCGCACAAAAGAAAGTAGAGTATCTGTCACAGCCCCTCGTAACGCATATCTATACGGCAGATCCGTCTGCCCACGTTTTCAACGGACGTATTTATATTTATCCTTCTCACGATACCTCTACGGGCACTCCCGAAGATGACCTGGGCTCGCATTTCGACATGCGGGATTATCATGTCTTGTCAATGGATTCGATCGGGGGCAAGGTTACCGATCATGGCGTAGCGCTCGACATCCGCAACATCCCCTGGGCCGGCCGCCAGTTGTGGGCCCCGGATGCCGCTTTCGCGAACAATACCTATTACCTCTATTTTCCCGTAAAGGACAAGAAAGACGTTTTTCACATTGGCGTAGCCACCGGCACCAAACCTGAGGGACCGTTCACGGCAGGGAAGGAGGCGATCGGAGGTACTTACAGCATCGATCCTTGCGTATTCAAAGACGAGGATGGGAGCTATTACATGTATTTCGGTGGTATCTGGGGCGGACAGCTGCAGCGGTGGAACCACAACCAATATGACTCCACAAAAGGCAACCGGAACCCGGATGAACCCGCCATCGCACCCCGCGTGGCAAAGCTCGGCCCTGATATGAAGCGTCTCGCCGAACCGGTAAAGGAGATCCAAATTGTAGGAAGCGATAACAAACCTTTTCTCGAAAAAAACGACGACAAGCGTTTCTTCGAAGGTTCCTGGATGTTTAAATACCAGGGCAAGTACTATTTTACCTATAGCACGGGTAACACACACAGGCTTGTATATGCCACGGGCAGTTCGCCCTACGGGCCCTTTACCTGGCAAGGGGTGATCTTAACCCCGGTAGAAGGCTGGACTACGCATCATTCCATCGTTCCTTCCGGGGGCAAATGGTGGCTTTTTTATCATGATACGCAGCTTAGCGGTAAGACGCATTTGAGGAATGTAAAGGTCACTGAGTTGAAGTTCAATCCCGATGGGAGCATTCAGACGATTACGGCTCAACGGTAATACATCAGGCTTGCGTTACCGGGGCTTGGGGCCACCGTCTTTGACTTCTTTAATGTTAATTGGATTCGTCTCCAGCACTTTGCCCTGCAACGTAGCCATAGCCTTTTTCGCCATCTCATCGTTCATCTCAACGATGCCTTTCCCCCTGCTTAGGCCAGAGAGGGGGTCGATAATGATTTTTGTATACTCGACCCAGCCAAATGGGTTAAAAAGTCGTTGAAGATCAAACTTGTCGAAGTGGCGGGGAAGGCCAGATATTGTCATTCGCATAGGGCAAATATATACAGTTTTTTTACTACCGGGAAACCCTCAAGGGCCATTCTACGTAATAAATGTCCCCCAGCCCATTGCCCACACTATGTATCCGGTGGTCGAAGGTATGTATGTCTTCCCGGCCCGGCAGCATATTATCGACCTTATTCCTGCTGCTGCCGAAGAAAAAATGCTTGCCGTCCCTGGTCACCTTGCCGCCCCATTCCGTGGCGGGGGAGTTTATCGGCCAGGACAGCCTTAGGGTCTTCCCCCACACTCCATTAATGCGCCGGCTGATGTAAAAATCGGCATTTGCGAGCCCGTTGGGGTAAGTCGTCATCAGGATGAGGTAACTCTCGTCCGGGGCAATATAGGGTTCGTACTCGTTATCGGCCGTATTGATCGAGTCACCCAGGTTCTCGGGTCTGGCATATTTTCCGTCTATCCATTTGGCGACATAGATATCCGACCGGCCCTTGCCGCCGCTTCTACCCGACCCAAAGTACAGGTTGCCGTTGTCGGCGATCGTCGGGAAATATTCGCTGGCACTGCTGTTGATCGTGCTATCCAGGTGGACAGGCTTTCCCCAGCTGCTCCCGGTGATCTCGGTCTTCCAGATGTCCCAATCGGCTCTCACCGGGCCGCCTTCGTGAACGGGGCGGTTGGATACAAAATACACCGTCTTGCCGTCTTTGGTCACGAAGGGGTCGGCATCCGTATACTGTCCTGAAAAGGGAGCTATCTGCGGCATGGTCCACTGGCCATTCTTTTTAAAAGATACACAAATAGAGAAAAAATTGGCATCTGGAAGTCCCTTCAGAAAATACAGCGTGTCGCCGCTGGGGGAGAACGCCGGGTGGGTCTCATAGTCCCCGGTGGAGATGATCCCCTCTCCAAATATATGGACCTGAGAAAGGGCCGGACGGCCAATACATAGCAGGAAAAAGGATAAAGCAATCGTTATGGGGGCGGTCATTTATAAAATTTAATGGTTCCCGGATGGTGATCACCGTAAATTTAGGAAAAATAACATTCGACATGAACCAGGTACCAGAAGAATTAAGATCTATCGTTTCTCAAAAGACCTTCTCTTCCTTCTTATCTTTTGCTATTGACCACCTGACCAGGAACAACTACAAAAATATTCATTTGGAAGAGGGGCTGTTGAGGTTCGAAAGGAATTCCGAAAAGCTCCAGGTCAATTTTACCAATCTCCTAAAACACATCATCGCCCGAAAGCATCCCATCATCGGGAAACAAAGATCCTGGAAAAAGAGTACCGGGGATTACCTGGATAATTTCTTTTCCGGCATTACATTTACCGATTCTATCCTGAGCGACTTTTCGAAAGCAAAAACCTATCTCACCGTACGTTTACATAGCCAAACGGCTTATACAGAAAAGTCACCCTTCGACAGCATTCAACACCATGTTTACAGGATCGATATACCCGACACTTACATCGTACTAGCTCTCGATCTGCCCAACACTTTTCACCTACTTACAAAAAAGCAAATTGAAAAATGGGGAATAGCGGAAGCCGATCTTTTTGAAATAGCCCGTACCAAAGTCGGCAATCAAATAGAAAAAATAACCGCCAAAAAGCGGGATTGGAATGGCGTGCCGATCGTCACTTTATTTGATGGGGATTATTCTGCTGCCTACTGCTCCGATTTTCGAAATAATTGCGATAATATTATTGGCGAGATTGGCTCACTTGTAGCTTTTCCCACTAAGGGAAGCGTTTTTGTGCATATGATCTCATCCAAAGAGGCTTTCAGCGAAGCGCTGCCTATTTTTTCGGAGCAGGTAAACAAATTCTATACTGAAGATCCCGGTCCAATCACCAACAATCTTTACTGGTTCGACGGCCAATCCTTTATTAAATTCGACATTTCGCATCAAAACGGAGCAATCACCTATACTACCCCCCATCCCCTAGTCGCCCGCTTAAATGCCCGGTGACCATAAAAAGGTTAGGCTGTGGGGTCGGTCGTAGCTGCCAGATTGTTGTCGAAAAAAAACCTTGCGCGATATTCTGCGAAGGCGTCAGACAGATCCGACGTGACTTTCAGCGTTACATTCACCTGCTCTTCCAGATCCGGGAGTTTGTTATCCAAAAGATCCACGCCCAGGGTAATGTTGTGCGCGGCGATCTGGGAAACTTTTTTAAGGACTGACGTCTGGCTATTCTTCAGATCGTCCAGTTCACGTTGCACCTTGTCCATGAGATCAAGTTGTTGTCGTTTGTCCATATGTTGCACTATCCCTTAATAGTGGGAATCAATGACTACTATGCAAAAATTGAGCCTTGCGCCTCGGGTAAGATTATTTTGGACCCAAAATCTTCATAGCAGGCAGTAATTTTTTACATTCAGCCTAAAATTCACCCATGATAGTCAGTAAACTCAATTGGGATTCTGTTCCAACCGAGACAGTAAATTCTTCTATGTCCCGCCAAATCATCTCCGGGGACAAATTGATGATCGCAAAGATCAAATTCAAGGACGGATTTATTGTCCCTTTGCATTCCCACCTGCACGAGCAGGTAACGCAGGTCATTTCCGGAAAAATGCGTTTTTGGTTTGGAGAAAACAAGGAACAAACCATGGTATTGGAGCCGGGGGACGTGGTTGTCATTGCTTCAAACTTACCGCACGAGGCGCTGATCATCGGCGATGTAGAAGAGGTTGACACCTGGGCTCCTCCCCGGCAGGATTGGTTAGACAAAACAGATGCCTACCTTAGAGAAAAGTGATTGCGGCGACAGGTGCAATGAAACAAAAATGCCCCGTTCCTTTCAGGAGCGAGGCACAAATTGATCTGTGGAGGTGAGGGGATTCGAACCCCTGTCCAAACATAACCTGCAAAAGCTTTCTACATGTTTATTCCGGCATTAATTGTCGGGAAACAACAGGAACCGGACACACCGATCGTTTCCTTAGCTGGATGGTCTTAAGCAACGGTCACAGCCTTCCGTTGCAGCATCCTGTATTTTGTTTGAGTCGGCGGCGAAGCTTGGTAACAGGCTAACCTGCAACGCGGCCCAAATGACTATCTAATCACTGATTAGGCAGCCATGGCATACGAAGTATTGCCATTTGATGTTTGAGTATTCAGATTTACGTGCTAATTACACAACGCACGACATGCTTACACCTTCAAAGATCTATGCTGTCAAAACCAGGCACCCCCAGTGTGGAACTTACAAAAGTACGAAAAATCACTTGAACAGCCTGAAGATATCCAGTCCCAGCGCATAGGCCATCAGACCGAACAACAGCACCATCCCCGCCATCTGCGCATATTCGATGAACTTATCGCTCGGCTTGCGGCCCGTGATCATCTCCGCCAGGGTGAACAAAGCATGTCCGCCGTCCAGGGCGGGAATAGGCAACACGTTCATAAAGGCCAGCAGGATGCTGAAGACGGCCGTCAGCGTCCAGAAGCTCTGCCAATCCCAGATACCCGGGAAGATATTCGTAATGCTCACCACGCTGCCCAGTGAATCGCTGACCTTTACCTCTTTGGAGGTGAACAGCAATTTCAGGTTGCGGATATAATTCGAGAGGATCTGCCCGCTTTTCCGGATACCCGCGGGAACAGCCTGTAGCAAGGTATAGTTGATCTCTTTGGTGCCGAGGATCTCTTCCGCATTTTTATAGAAGACCCCCAGACCGGCCTTTTTATCGTAGGATACCAATGCATGGACGGTATCCTTTCCATTCCGCAGGAAGACCAGCTCCACATTCTTATCTTTCAGAGAGTCCAGGGAGATATGCATCAGGTCTGAATTATAATGCACGGTCTTCCCGTTGAAGCCGATCAGCGTATCCCCTTTCTGCACCGTGCCCTCCAGGATCTTCGCGGCTGGCAGGATCGAGTCCACGATATAAGGATAACGCAGGTAGGTAAAGCCGCCCAGGTGATTCTTATTCAGCTGGTTAATAAATCCTTCGGGAATGGGGATCTCCATTTTCTGGCCATTCCTGTCGATCGTGACGGACTTTGCCTCATTCATAATGATCTCCGATCCCGTCGTTCCGATCCGCTCCAGCGGCTTGCCCGCTACGGCGATGATCTTATCCCCGTCCTGTATCCCGATCCTCCGGGCAAGGCTATCCGCATAGACCCCGTATTTCAGGTTGGCGGCGGGGATGTATTTATCGCCCCAGGTCCACATGATCATGATGAAAATGAAAAATGCCAGCAGCACATTGACGGTCACGCCGCCCAGCATGATGATCAGGCGTTGCCAGGCCGGCTTACTGCGGAACTCCCAGGGCTGCGGCGGCAGGGACATCTGCTCCTTGTCCATGCTCTCGTCGATCATACCCGAGATCTTTACATAGCCGCCGAAAGGGATCCATCCCAGGCCATATTCCGTTTCGCCGATCTTTCTTTTAAAAAGGGAGAACCAGGGATTGAAGAATAAATAGAACTTCTCAACCCGGCATTTAAACCAGCGGGCCGGCAGGAAATGGCCCAGTTCATGCAACACCACCAGGATCGAGAAGGACAAAATGAATTGTACGACCTTAATGCCGACGGCTGACCAATCAATTGCTAATAGTATCATATCAGGAGAATCCGCCGGAAGACGGCTTTTGATTATTGTTTAATGATCGAATTTTATCAAATATCTACTAAATTTCGTTCCCCCACACGCCGTTTAAAAAATTCAACGGGATTTTATCATTCCGGCGCATTACAGCTTGATCAGCGAAGCCGCGAAATTACGGGCCTCCCCATCGCTTTCAAAATATTCCTCCAGGCTGGGCCGCTCGATAAAGGGCACATGCTGCATCGTACGTTCCACCAGGTCCGTCATATCCAAAAAGCCGATACGATTGCGCAGGAAGGCGAACACCGCGATCTCATTCGCCGCATTCAACACACAGGGAAGATTGCCGCCCTTGAACAGGGCTTCCGTCGCCAGGCTGAGATTACGGAAGGTCTTGGTATCGGGCTCTTCGAAGGTCAGTGTATTGGGTTTGCGGAAATCATAACGTGGAAATTCATTCGCCATTCGCAGGGGAAAGCCCAGGGCATACTGGATAGGTAGTTTCATGTCCGGCAATCCCATCTGGGCCTTGATGCTGCCATCCTCGAACTGAACCATGCTGTGGATGATGCTTTGCGGATGGATCACTACCTGCACCTGCTCCGGCCGCAGGTTGAACAGCCATTTCGCCTCGATCATTTCCAACCCCTTATTCATCAGGGTGGCGCTGTCGATGGTGATCTTGGCGCCCATATTCCAGTTGGGGTGCTGCAAAGCATGATCCCGTTTCACGTTCACGAGAAAATTTGGCTTTTTGCCCAGGAATGGCCCTCCGGAGGCGGTAAGAATGATCTTTTCGATGCGGTTGCGGGTCTCTCCTATCAAACATTGAAAGATGGCGGAATGTTCTGAGTCGACGGGGATCACGGGACTACGGTTCTCCAATGCTTTCCGCATGACGATATCCCCGGCCACGACCAATGTTTCTTTATTGGCCAGGGCCACCGCCTTACCTCTTTCCACCGCACAAAGCGTCGGGCGCAAGCCCGCAAAGCCGACAATGGCCGCCAGCATCATATCGTAAATATCCATGGCCGCCACCTCTTCCAGGGCCTTTTCCCCCGCAAATACCTTGATGGGAAGACCCGACAAGGCATCCCGCACCTTCTCGTATTTTTTCTCTTCCCCGATCACGACGATATTCGGCTTGAAATGCTGCGCCTGCCTGATCAGCAGGTCGTCACTGGTCTGCGCAGTAAGCACTTCCACGCTGAACAAACCGGGATTTGCCTGGATCACTTCCAGCGCCTGGCTGCCGATACTACCGGTGGAACCGAAAATTGCGATCCTTTTTTTTGATTGCGCGTTTGACATGGTCGATAACCAGGCTTAAAAATTATTGAATGGGGGTATCAAAAGTCAGGGTTGGGTCTCATTGATCAATATATTTCTGTAATTCTTCGGCCAGCATGCGATCGTTGCTCAGGCGGGGCACTTTGTTCTGTCCCCCCAGCTTACCGACTGATTTCATGTAATCGATGAACCCGTGTTTTTTGACCGACCGGATCTGCAGGGGCTGTAAAATATTGCCTGCGATCAGGTCATCATAGTATATATTCCGGGTGCGTAGGTTGGTATCGACTTTTGTGGCGAATTGCTTCATATCGGCGGGCTTCTCCTGGAACTCCACGAACCATTCATGATAGGATTTGCCCTCTCCCTGCTGGATCATCGGCGCCACCGTGAATTCCGTAATATGCAGCCCCAGTTCCTGCGCGGCCTTCATGAGGCTGTATTCCACCTCCTCACCGATGACATGCTCCCCAAAAGCGGAAATATAATGCTTGATCCTTCCGGTCACCACCACGCGATAAGGATTAACAGAGATGAATCTTACGGTGTCGCCTATATTATACGCCCAGAGGCCGGCATTATTGTTCACGATGAGCGCGTAATTTTCTCCGACCTTCACATCTTTCAGGCTCAGCCGGGTGGGATACTCCTTCCCTATCTCGCCGGCAGGAACGAATTCAAAAAAGATGCCGCTATTCGTATTCAGCAGCAAGCCCTCTTCCTGCTGGCTATCCTGGAAAGCAAAAAAACCTTCGCTGGCCGGAAAGGTCTCGATGGTATCGACCTTCCTGCCGATGCTTTCGAAAAGCTTGGCCTTATAGGGCTCGAAATTAACGCCCCCATGCACCAGCACGGAAAAGTTAGGGAAAAGATCCTTGACGGGCTTACCGCTCTTCTCGATCAGCCGGTCGAAATACATCTGTACCCAGGGTGGGATACCCCCGATCAGGGTCATATCCTGGCCAATGGTCTCTTCCACGATCTTTTCCAGCTTGGTCTCCCAATCCTCTATGCAGTTGGTCTCGTAGGAAGGTAGTTGGTTCGTCCGCAAATAACTGGGTACCTGGTGGTTGGAAATGCCGCTCAACCGCCCCGTGGGTATCCCTCCCACTCGTTCCAGTTCCGGGCTGCCGGATAAAAAGATCATTTTCCCACCCATGACCCCCGTATTCCCCGTTTCGGCGAGGTAACACATGACGGCATTCCGGGCGGTATTGAAGTGGTTATCGATGGATTCCTTGGAAATCGGGATATATTTCACCCCGCTGGTGGTCCCGGAGGTCTTGGCCAGGTAGAGGGGCTTGCCCTTCCATAATATATTATGGCGTCCTTCCTTGATCTGTTCGATATAGGGTTTGTATTGCTCGTAATCGCGGATCGGAACGGCCTGGCGGAACTCCTCGTAGGTCCTGACCTCCCCCATCCGGTGGTCCTGACCGAAAACAGTCCTGGGGGCCACCTTCAACAGGTCCTTCAGGATGGCTTCCTGGTCTGCCAGGGCGGTTAACTTGCTTTTCTGGATGGCCTTATATATATAGGAGGCAAAAGGTTTTGCCAGGAGCGATTTTAAGTTCATACTCATTGGTTTGTCTTCATATAGCCCACCGGGTCCCGGATCAGGGGGTCCCGGCCGTCGCCACAGGTGCCGGGCAAACGTACACCAAAATGCGGAAATCCCCTTATTTTTGCCTTTACCCCTCCTTTTTTTAGGGTTGTCTTTCATTTTTCCCTAAAATCTCCCTACCTTTGCAACCCTAATATTGATAAGTATGTTCGCAGTTGTAAGAATAGCCGGCCAGCAGTTCAAGGTCCAGAAAGACCAGACATTATATGTTCCCCATCTCGCTGGCAATGCCGGCGATAAGGTTGAATTCGCTGAAGTGTTGTTGGTGGATACCGACGGCAAGTTAACCGTAGGCGGAGACGTCAAGGCCACCATTAAGGCCGAGATCGTCGACCAGGTAAAAGGAGACAAGGTGATCGCCTTCAAAATGAAAAGAAGGAAGGGGTTTCGTAAGAAACATGGTCATCGCACCCATTATACGAAGATCCGCATCAGCGACATCGCGTAATCAAAGACATTATTCACGAGAAAAATCTTGAGATATGGCTCACAAAAAAGGAGAAGGTAGTGTAAAGAACGGTCGCGACTCACAAAGCAAGCGCTTAGGAGTTAAGATCTACGGTGGTCAGCCCGCAATCGCAGGCAACATCATCATCCGCCAACGCGGCACCGAATATCATCCCGGTAAAAATGTTGGAGTCGGAAGAGACTTCACACTGTTCGCACTCACCGATGGACTGGTTGAATTTAAGAAAGGAAGAGGTGATAAGACCTTCGTTAGTATCAGTGCAGCAGAAGTAGGCGCTTAAATTTTTTTTCGAATAAATCAAAAAAAATTAAACTTTTTTTTGGTTGTTTGAATTAAGTTTTTATTTTTACTGTTGTAAATTGATTTACTAACCAATTAAATTCAAAAAAAATGGCAACAGCAAAAAAAGCCGCTAAGAAGAAAGCAGCTCCAAAAAAGAAAGCAGCTCCTAAAAAAGCCGCTAAGAAGAAAGCTGCAAAAAAGAAATAGTTCTTATTTCTTAGATTGGCAGAAAATAATAAAGTCCCGGATAATCTCCGGGACTTTTTCTTTCCGGGACCTTTCCCCATCTATCCAGTTCCCCGCTAAGACCCGCGCCCCTTCAGGGTTTCAGGATCCCACCACAACTCCCCGCCGTCCCCCATTCGTCACTCCGTCCTTTTCCATAACTTAGCCTTATGATTATCGATAATGATTATATCGCCGAACAGTTCAGCCTGCTCGGCAAGGTCATGGACATCCATGGAGAGAACTCTTTTAAGACGAGATCTTACTCGGTCGCCGCCTATACCATCGAGCGTTTGCCCCAACAAATCATGGAAATGGCGCCCGAAAAAGTTTTCGCCATCCGGGGCATCGGGACCGCAATTGGCAAGAAAATAGCCGAAATCATCAATTGTGGGGAACTTTCTCTTCTCCGGGAATTTATCGCAAAAACACCCGCGGGCGTACTCGAAATGCTCCACATCAAAGGTCTGGGCCCTAAGAAAATCGCTACCATCTGGAAGGAAATGGAGCTCGAATCCCTGGGAGAATTACTTTACGCCTGCCAGGAAAACAGGCTCCTGCTCTATAAAGGTTTTGGTGAAAAGACCCAGAACAATGTCCGCGAAGCCATCGAATTCTATTTCCGCAATCAGGGCAGCCACCTCTATGCAGACCTCGAAGCCTATGCGCAGGCCATCGATACCAAATTAAAAAGCAGCTTTCCCGATCACCGTTTCGCACTCACCGGCCAGTTCATACGACAGCTCGAAGTGATCGACCACCTGGAATGGGTGACGACCCTGCCCCCCGTACAGACCCGCGAATTTTTCGAGGCCAATGGATTCAGCCTGGAGACAGGGTCTGACCAGGGTGAAACAGCCAACCCCAGTCATTTCAAAGGTCCCGAAGGCATCCACCTGAAATTCTATTTCACGCCCGAGGCCGGCTTTACGGTCACCCTCTTCGAGAACAGCTGCAGCACGGAATTCCTGGAAGCCTGGCGGCATCGGACGAACTGGGACCGCACGGTCGCCTATCCTTCGGAAGAGCAGATCTTTTCAGCGGCCTCCATCCATTATATCCCCTCCTGCCGCCGGGAACAGGCCGAAGTCATTCATGCAGCCGCCACCCGGCCCCTTCCGGCCAGCATACAACCCGAAGACATCCGCGCCATCATACATAGCCACAGCAACTGGAGCGACGGCTCGGATACCCTGGAAGAAATGGCCGCGGCCTGCATAGAAAAAGGCTATGAGTACCTGGTGATCAGCGACCACAGCAAAAGCGCCTTTTACGCCAACGGCCTGAAAGAAGAACGTATTAAGGAACAACACCACCAGGTAGATGAACTGAATGCCCGGCTGGCCCCCTTCACTATTTTCAAAAGCATCGAATCCGATATCCTCAACGATGGGGCGCTGGATTATTCCGACTCCATCCTCTCCACCTTCGACCTGGTCATCGCATCCGTGCATTCCAATCTGAAAATGACGGAAGAAAAGGCCATGATGCGGCTGCTGCGCGCCATCGAGAACCCTTACACGACCATACTCGGGCATTCGACGGGCCGCCTGTTGCTCAGCCGCCCCGGCTATCCTGTAGACCATAAAAGAATGATCGACGCCTGCGCCGCCAATAAGGTCGTCATTGAACTGAATGCCCATCCCCGCCGTTTGGACATGGATTGGCGCTGGATCGGTTACGCACTGGAAAAAGGGGTCCTGATCTCCGTCGACCCCGACGCTCATTCAACGGAAGGATATGGCGCTATCAAATACGGGGTGCTGGCGGCGCAAAAGGCCGGGTTGACGCCGGAGCAAAATCTCAGCAGCTTTACTTTGGAAAAATTCAAAAAGTTCCTGGCGGAACGGAGAAATTTCTGATTTTGAGATTTCTGGATGTATTTATAAGAGGCAAAATCCCGAAATCAGCAATCCTTATGTCGCCCGCAGGATCGGCAGTTCCACGAAGAAGGTCGTTCCCTCTCCTTCCACCGTATCGAACCAGATCTTTCCCTTCGCCTGCTCGACGATCGTCTTGCTCATCGCCAGGCCGAGGCCCGTCCCGGAAGACTTGGTAGTGAAATTCGGCGTGAAGATCTTGGAATGCATTTCCGCGGGGATGCCTTCCCCGTTATCGGCCACTTTGATCACGATGCTATCCTCCTTCAACTCCTCGCTGACACTTACCACTCTCCTGACTTTATTATGGCAGGCTTCCAGGGCATTCTGCAGCAGGTTGGTGAACAACCGGTTCAGCTGCGTCTTATCCGCGAAGACCATGATCCGCTGGTGGGCGGGCACCCATTTGAACAGCAGGTTCTCCATCGTTTCGTAGAGGGAAGTAAGGGAATACAGCATCTCGTGCAGGTCGAAGACCTCGTTGCGGGTATTACCGATATTGGCGAACTGGGAGAAGTCGGAGGCGATCTTCGACAAGTGGTCGATCTGCTCTACGAGGGTCTTGGCCACGCTGGCGGCCAGGTCCTTCACATTCCCCGAATTATTGTCGATGGCCTTCTGCAGGTACTGGATGCTCAGCTTCATAGGGGTCAGGGGGTTCTTGATCTCATGGGCCACCTGTCGCGCCATCTCCCTCCAGGCCCCCTCCCGTTCGCTCTTGCCGAGAGCCGCGGCGCTTTCCTCCAATTTCTTCACCATCTTATTATATTCCCGCACCAGTCCGCCGATCTCGTCATTCCGCTTCCATTCGATGACCTCATTGGTCTTACCCAGGTTCACCTGGCGCATTTTCTCCGAGATCAGCAGGAAGGAAGAAGTGATACGGTTCGTCAGGAAGAGGGCGATCGTACCGGCTATAAGGAAAATAAAAGCGTTCAGGTTGATGATCGTCACGAGGAAATTGGAGATCTCTTCCTTCAGCTCATTCTGCGTGGTAAAGGAAGGTATATTCAGGTAGGCATAGGCATTGCCGTTCCCATCCCGCAAGGGGCAATAGATACTGACATAGGGTACACCCCCTACCTGCTCATTATTGGTGAACTGGATGGAATTTTGCTGGTGGAGATTAAAATAGGCCAGGGGGTGCATTTTCTTCGTGAGGATCCCCTTATTGTACACCAGGAGGTTGGAAGAGACCTGCAGGTTGCCATTCAGGTCATAGAGGTTGATATCGGCGCCGTGCACCTGGGCCACCTCCTCGATCATCGTCTGTAATTCCTGCTTGGCCCCGGGATCGTACAAGCGCCAGGCATCGTTATAGGCCACCTGCCCCGAAAGGCGCCCCCCGATCTCGTTGACCATGATCTGCATGGCCCTGCTAAGCCGGTCGCGGTTATTGCGGTTATAGCGGTTGTAGAAGAAGAAGATCGTCGCCACGCCGATCACGATAAAGGAGAACAAGCTGATAAAAATGATCGTCGTGTGGATCTGGCTCCGGATATTCATCTGCCAGTAGGTCCGCAGGTTGCTCCAATGCAACCGCGACCAGATCAGGAGGGCCGTAAGGCGGAACAGGGCCACCAGGAAAAGAAAAGCGCTGAACAGGTAAGCGAACAGGGTAATGTCCTCAATGGCCGAATTGTCCCTCTTCACCACCACCACGAAATTCTCGTCTGAAATACGATGCCATAGCTCGTCATAAGGCCCTTTCTTGACATGGGTAAAGTCAGTCTTGGGCACCTGCGTCTCCGTCAGGTGAATGGAAAAAGGGTAATCCGTGTTGAAGTCTATCAGTTCCCGCTTGCTGTAAATGGCGTAGTATTCCGGCAGGTTCTCTTTTTTCTGGCGAAAGAGCTCCGGCACCAGGGCGTTCTCCCCCCTGTAGCTCTTGGGCTCGGACAGGATGAACAGGTAGCCTGTTACCTTGCTGGTACTATCATTCCTGTTCGTCTTTTTATAAATATAAGCGAACTTGTCAAAGGATTTTTCCACGTATTTCAGGTCCGGGATCCCTGTCGGCTTACCCTGTTGGGTGAAGATCGTGTTCAGGGTATCGTAAGAGCCCGGCAGCTCGTTATAGAGAGGCCGTTCGTCCCCGTCATAGGTATAGATCTTCGTATCGAACTTGCGCTGGTAAGGGTCGAAATTAATATTCGCTATGCTGTCCTTCATGGCCTGGTTGGTCGCGGGGTCCTTGAACCGGGAAAAGTTCAGCGAAAGGAAATCGTTGTCGATATAGCTGAAGACGATGCTCAGCACCTTCTCGCTGGAAGGGTCCGCCTGTTCCGCCATCCTTTCGGCCGTACGCCGCCGCTGCTCTTCCTCTATCTTGCGGTTCTCGAAAAGGATGACGGCGGAAATGGACGTGGAAAAAATGAACAGCCAGAACAGGACCTCGGATACGTTGAGGCGGAACCGGAGGTCCGAGAATACCCGGCGCTGCATGAGCCATACATAGGCCAGCAGCCACAGCAGCACGAAGATATCCAGCTCTACGGTATCCGTATTACGGACGAAGGTCAGCACCAGCAGCCCCATCGTGGCAATGATAATATAGAGTACGATGGACAGCGACCGGATCAAATAGCCCATTAGCTGGAACAGGATCTGGGACAAAAAGAAATAGCCCAGCGCCAAGGCGGCCAGCGCAATAAAGCCTACGAAACTATAACTGTTCAGGAGGCTGAAGAAATTAGTGACATTGAACGAGATCTTGGCATCCGTTACGAGGCTCCTTACGATATTGGCGAAGCCGAAGGTAGTGACGACGAGCAGGGCCATCACCAACAGGGTCCAGAACCAGTTCCGCCACCGGTGTATGGACTGGGGAATGGTATAATCCCCGATCTCCCGCTTTATGAACAGGACGATCCAGCAGAATAAAAAAGCGTTGATCACCAGGTCGCCCAGCGAGCTCAGGATCATGCTCGATCCATAAATGGTGGGGTCGAACAGCTCGTATTGCCGCAGGTTCAGCAAGGAGGGGGCGGCATAGATCATCTCTCGCAGCAGCAGGATCACTATGACGAGGAACCCGATCCCCCAGATCACGCCATATCTTTCGCGGATGGCATGGGCCACATTATGGATCAGCACCAGCACCAGCAATACCCCCAGCAGGATCGACAGCGGGATCACCCAGCTATGGGAGGACGCATGGTAATTGGGCTTCGATTCCAGGTAGAACAGGGTCGTCCCGGCAAGATTCTTCACCGGCAGGGGGGTCGGTATAGCGGCGATCCGCACCCGATCTTCCGCGGAGGGGTGATCCGTGAATTCGGGGATCAGGTTGGAAGTGGCGATATAGTACTGCCAGCGCACCGGTATCAGGGCGATCGCCACCAGGACCGTACCATCGGCACCTGTCACCGTCTTTTTGATATAATCGTACTGTCCGTTGCTCAGGGAAATGAACCCGGTGCTGTCCGGTCCGCTCAGCAATGGTCCGGGAGGCAGGGAACGCTGATCGTTCCAGAAGCGCAGGGTAACCATGTCGCTGCTATCGCCCCGGGTATACAGGAAGAACCCGTATTTCTTATCTACCATCTTCTCCAGCTCAAGCTCGGTATACTGCCGGGAATAGAGGCGGTGCAGCAGGGCCGTGTCCCGGGTCTGCTTATCGAAATCCTTTTCTCTTTCCTGAAGGAAAGACTGTATGGAGTTGCGCAACGCAACGATCGAGCTGTTACTGTTAAAATAAAGGCTGAAGAAATAACCCGTGAAGAATAGCAGGGCGGCCGCCAGCAGTAGCTGTCCGTTCCGCCGGAAAATATTAATTAAAAGAGACTTCAATCGGGCTGTTTTATTTTCTTAATGAAATCCCAGATCGCATCCATTTCTTCCAGGCTCATATCAGCCAGGGACCTGCCCCGGGAGAGAGCTTCCTGCTCCATCCGGGTAAATCGTCCGATGAACTTCTTATTGGCCTTCTCCAGGGAATTCTCGGCATCTATCTGCAAAAACCGTGCATAATTGACCAGGGAGAAAGCCAGGTCGCCGAATTCTTCGTCGATCTTGTCCGGATCTTTCAGGTCCACCGCCTCCTGCAGCTCCGCCATCTCTTCCTTCACTTTGTCCAGGACCTGTGCGGCATTATCCCACTCGAACCCCACTTTGCCCGCTTTTTCCTGCAAACGGGTCGCCTTGACCGTAGCCGGCAGAGATAAGGGCACGCCTCCGAGCACGGACTTTTTACCTTCTTTCAGCTTCAGCTTCTCCCAGTTCCTTTTCACGTCTTCCTCGTCTTTTACCGCTACCAGGCCTTCCGTGGCGGCGACGTCCCCATAAATATGCGGATGCCGGGAGATCAGCTTATCGCAGATCCCATTGATAACCTCCTCCAGTGTGAATTGTCCCTGCTCCCTGCCGATGCGGGCATAAAAAACGATATGCAGCAGCAGGTCGCCCAGTTCCTCCCTGACCCCTTTCCAATCCTCATTGGTGATGGCATCCGCCAGCTCATACAATTCTTCGATCGTCAACGGCCGCAGGGTCTGCAGGGTCTGTTTACGGTCCCAGGGACATTTTTCCCTCAATTCGTCCATAATGCCGACGAGCCGTCCGAAAGAATCCTTTATATCCGTTTCACTCATAAAAATATTTTAAAAAAATTAAGCCCGGCGCCCGGTCCTTTCCACCCTATACGGAAATGGCGGTGATCAACAGGAACACCAGGAATAGGATCATGTTCAGGATAAAGGAAAGCACACATACGAGAAAGTATTTGAGGAAGGTCTTCGCCCTCCGCTGCCGGTAGAATCCCCGCATGGCCTTGTAAAGGTAAATGAACATATACAGGACGATCCCGACGGTAGCGATGTTCATCACGGTCTTCAGCCAACTCCAGGGAGCCCAGTCCTGGAAGGCATTCAGGATCATCAACCCGATCCCCAGCAGAAAGGTGGCGCAATAGACATGGATGGAAAAGATCCCATGGTCCGCATAATAGTATTGCTTGTGCCGGAAATACATGATATTTAAGAACAAGGCGAAAAAAGGCAGGGAAAAGAACAGGATCTTCGGAAAGGAATGCAGCAAGTTTTCCGAAAAATGCTCCAGGTACCGTTTCTTGTCAGAATGGTATTCTTCTTCCGTCCGGACCAGCTTGCGCATCAACTGTCTTTTGAACCAACCGTCCTTCAGGCTGTCCGGAAGGGCCCGTTCTACCGAATCATATTGCGCCAATGATTTGTACCGGCCCTGGTGCAAGCCGAAAAAGTTCGAACCCTCGTCGTCACTATCTTTCTTCCTGTCTGCGTCGATCGCACTATTGATGCCCGATTTCACAACTTTCGGCACCCCCTCCAGCTGCGTGCTATCGTATTCCAGTATCAGCAGGGCCCTTTCCTTATTGCTGAACGTGCGGGTGGTCGTATCCCCGTACAATCGCCGGATGGTCGCCATTTCGAGGTCCAGTTTTTTCAGGTCATCCTCCAGGTCATGCTTATCCTCCGCATCCTTTGTAGCAACGATCTTCGATTCCAGGTTCTTTCTTTCGGCTGCCAGGGCCGTCAGTCCCTTTTTTTTCACTTCCTTATTCGGGGTCTCATTCATTTTCACCATGTCTTCCCCCTTCCGGGTGGCGAACAGCAGCAAAAAGAAAATAGCCGAGGTGAACACATACATCCGTATCGGGTTCAGGTAGCTGGCCCGGCGTCCGGCCATATATTCGGCGGAGAGGTACCCCGGTTTGCGCACGAGGTATTTTACCGTGCTGAAGAACTTCCCGTCGAAATGGGTGATATCATTGAAAAAATGCTGTAGCAGGTGCCATACCGTCTCCTTCGGTTCGAGGTTTTCCTGGCCGCAGACATGACAATAGCGCCCTACCAGATCGGCCTTACAATTCAGACAATTATGCTCTTTTCTTTCCTTTAAATGAGACACTTAGAAAATTTTAACTAAAATAAGCAACTTAACACCTTCCCGGTGTATTAAAAAAAGGAATTTTTCGTTACCACAACATGAAACTACTTACCGGATCCATCGTATTGATCCTGCTTGCCCGGACCGCCACGGCCCAATATTACTACAAAGACCTGGTCCTGACAGGGCAGACCGCCAGCCGCTGGCAGCTATACAAGGAGAATAAGGTACGATCCGTCGAGCTGCGCGCCTTCGAAGGCGATGGCCGCCCCACGGAAGGGTTCACCGGCAACCAGCAGGTAGCGTCCGATTTTACCCGGATCACCACCCACACCCATTCCATCGGAAGCTCCGAGTCCTGGCTGATAGCCAGCTATACCCCTTCCGGCTACCCCCTTCGCACCGTGGATACCAGCGATACCTATCGCAGTGTTTCCGAATACGTCTATGATACGGCAGGCCGCCTCCGCAGGATCGACAATACCTCCATCGAGACGGACAACCAGGCCAAAGAGATCGAGCAGCACCAATGGGAATACGACCAGCAGGGTAAGCCCACCATCATGCTCAAGATCAGGAATAGCAGGGACACCACCTTCGTCCGCTTCGTAAAGGATGAGAAAGGCAATATCTCCGAGGAGCATGCCAAAAGGAACAACACCGATCTGCCCACCGTATTCTATTATTATGACGCCAGCGATCGCCTCACCGATATCGTCCGCTATAATGTCCGGGCGCAAAGGCTATTGCCGGATTATGTCTTCGAATATGCCGCAGGCCCCAGCCCCGTCTCCATGCTCGTCGTTCCGGAAGGAAGCAACGATTATCAGAAATGGCTCTACGAGTATAATGATAAGGGACTGAAAGTGAAGGAAGTATGTTATAACAAACGAAAAGAGTTGCAAGGTAGGGTCGATTATCAGTACCTTACACACTAAATTTTTATCTACAAACTATTGTATGCGTTTCGTAATTGCTTTAGCCCTCTCCGGCAGCATCAGCCTTGCCGGCAGCACTCTCTGCAAGGCCCAGGACCAGGATCTCGATTTCCCGGACTACCGCAATAAAAAGGATAATTTCTCCAAGGTCCGCGAGGCCGACATAAGGGCGGACGTTGCTTCTTTTGCCCTGGCTGCCGTGGATGAGAGCATCGGTAAGGCCGTGTTGAAGACCGTTCCCGTCAAGGAATATACCAACAATTACATGCAGTTCGAGGATGATAAGATCCAGGTCACGATCCGGTCGGGGGTCTTCTTTCCGTCCAAACATAAGATGCAATTCATGGAAAAGCACCTGGTGAAGATCGACGGTAAGCCCTATTATGGCGGTATCTACGGCGAGCCTCCCAGTTCTACCATCGAGTCGGTCACCGTCCTCGTAGGCAAGGACACCGTCCCGATCCCTGCCGCGGCTTTTGCGGACCTGTACAATCCACGCTTCAGCTTCAATCAGTCCGGCAGTACCCGTACCCGTAATGGCGTATATCTTTCCAATGACAAGCATACCTTCTATATCTATATCCTGAATATCGAGAACGGCGGCACGGAATATACCTGGGTGATCCGGGACAAGCAATACGTGCGCCGGGTGGTGGATTATAGTTTCCTCAGTAAATAATCAGCCATCTGCAAATGATCTATCATGGAAAACAGGCTTTATCCTCCATCTCCCGCCGGTAAAGGACCTGAGCAGCTAACGGTCCCGCTCACTTTCCGCCGCGAAGTAAGCAAGGTCATCGGGTCGATCACCCTCTTCATCATCGTATACCTGCTGCTGGTGACCGCCGCCATCGGGCTGGCCGTCGTATCCTGTTACTTTGGGGGCCTGATCATGATCTCCATGCCGAATTTCGCCACCCTCACACTGGGCCTGGGCCTGATCTGCCTGGGCATCTCCGTCATCGTATTCCTGCTGAAATTCCTATTCGCCGTATCCAGGGACGAGAACCCCGCGCGGGTGCCCATCACGGAAAAAGAACAGCCGGAGCTCTTCGCCTTTATCCGCCGGCTCAGCAAAGAGACCAATACCGCTTTCCCGAAAAAGATCTATGTCTCCCCGGACGTCAACGCCTGTGTCTTTTACAATTCCGGCTTCTGGAGCATGTTCCTGCCCGTACGCAAGAACCTCGAGATAGGGCTGGGACTGGTGAACAGCATCAACATCAGCGAATTCAAGGCGGTCATAGCCCACGAATTCGGGCACTTCAGCCAGCGCAGCATGAAATTGGGCAGCTATACCTATAATGTGAACAAGGTCATTCACAATATGCTCTATGAGAACAACAGCTATACGAACTTCCTCAACAGCTGGGCAAGGCTGGGTAGTTTTTTGCGCTTCTTTGCCCTTGCTACTGTCAAAATAGCCGCAGGTATCCAGTGGATCCTGCGGGGCATGTATACTTTTATTAACAGGAATTATCTGAGCCTTAGCAGGGAAATGGAGTTCCATGCAGATGCAATATCGGCCAGCGTATCGGGAGGCAATAACCTTGTCAGCGCCCTCAGCAGGACCGAATTAGCAGGCAATTGCTATAACACGGCCCTGAACAAGGCTACGGACCGCCTCCGGGAAAAGCGGGTCTCCAGGAACATCTTCTTCAACCAGCTCACGATCTTCCGCTCGGTGGCTGCCGAACACCAGCTTGGCCTGAAGGAAGGGATCCCCGAAGTCTCTTACCAGTTCCTGCGATCCTTCTCCCGGTCCCGCATCAACTACAGGAATCAATGGGCCAGCCATCCGACACTGGAAGAAAGAAAGGCCCACCTGGATCGCCTGGGCATCGAAACCGTTCCCGACGACAATCCCGTCTGGCTATTGTTCAGGGACCCCGAGCAGCTCCAGGAAAAAATGACCGCCCGTCTCTACAAGGACCTCCCCGACAAGGAGACCATGCAGCTCTACGATGGAAAGGACTTCGAAAGCTGGTATGCCGCCCAATTGAACACCTATACCCTGCCGCCGGTTTATAAAGGCTTCTATGACAGCCGGTACATCATCTTCAGGGACTGGGACCCTTCCACCCTTGAAGCAACGGCCCCGGCGCTGACATTCGACGATCTCTTCAATGAAGAGACGGGCAAGCTCCAGTCCGCGATCGAGAATAACCGCAGCGATGTGGAGATCGTAAAAGCCATCAGTGAAAAAAAGATAGACGTCACCAGCTTCGATTTCGACGGTGTGAAATATGGCAGGAACGATTGCGGCTCTGTTATCAGCATATTGGAAAAAGATATCTCCTTGCAGGAGGCGAGGCAGCAGTCGCTGGAAAAGGACGCTTTTCTTTTCTTCCTCCGGCGGGCCGCGAATAAGGAGCTCATCCGGGACTATTACAAGGCCTACCGGTCCATCAGCATTCAATACGAAGACTATGTCGACCTTGTCAACAAAGTACTGCAGACGATCCACCCCTTTTACGCGGGAGGGCTCACCCTGGACCAGGTGAACGCGATCGTACGGACGATCAAGCTCGAACACGAACCGGCCCTGAAGGCGGCTTATCGCCGTTTCATGGAGGATGGCCCCCTGCATCCAGAAAAGAACGTTGAGCTCTGCGATAAGATAAAAGAATTCTCCGGCAAGAATTATTTCTATTTCGTCCGCAACGAATTCCAGAATAATGAGCTGGAAGAGCTGCGCAGCCTCGCTATCGAGCTGGCGGGGGTCCTGAACGGCTACCGGTTCGAAACCTATAAGAGAATGCTGGAAGGTCAACTGGCCTCTTAAACCGGGCTTTCTGAGGCACCCTCCCGGGCCCCGCACTATTGCAGAATGTAGCTGATATTAAATTTACCGTTGGTAATCACGACGCTGTCCGTACTGGAAGCGAGGAAATGCCCCGAGAAAGTTCCTGCCACGATATGAGCGCTCTTATCGATCGAGGTGACCGTAAGGGTCCCAATGGGCGAGAAATAGTCCGGGAAATAGAATTTCTGGCCTTTGCTCGTCACATACCCGACGTAGAACAGGTCGTTATCCAGGGTATAAGCCTTGTTCAGTTTTACCGTATCGGGGAAGAAGAGATCTATCGCCGATGTATCGCCTGTCTTCAGCTGCGTGGCGTTCAATTCGAAGGAATGGTTCGATCGATTGTCCACGCCTACCGTCTGCGTAGATTGGAAAGCAGCGGATCCGATAATCGCACTGGCGGAATTAATGGAAGCTCCTCCGTTGTTCTTCTTACAGGCGGCAAAAACAGCCAAAACAATAAAAAAGGACATGGCCGGTCTTGCAAAGCGGTCAGGGCAGATGCTTTTTCTTTTCATTGAAAATGAAGTTTGGTTTGCTCAATATCTCCAGGAAGAAAGGTCCGCCCCCTTCGGAGCCCGCGTCTTCACTTCATCTGACCATTTTTTAATATACATCTGGTGATAACGCAGCCGGCTGATATAATTGGGATGTTCATGGTCTCCGTTCCAGCAATGCTCCGACCGGTCGCCATAATCCACCTGGCAATTGCAGGCAGGCGCTTTGAGTTGTTTGAGCATGTCTTCCGCCGTATAGACGGCATTGTTCAGGTAATAGCTGTCCATGTCTCCCACATAGAGGTGGATCTTTCCTTTCAGTTTCTCGCCGATAGAACCCCAATCCCGCCGGATGATATGGGTCAGGTCATAGTGCTCCTTCCAGTAGGCGGCAACGGCCGGGTCCAGGGCGCCGGTATATTTATCGAATATACGTTGAGGATAGCCATCTTTATCCGCCGGTGAAAATACCGCCTCCCAGATATCGAACTGGTCGCCGCTGCGGCTATGCGTTCCCAGGGCCAGCTCCCGTTGATTGGATTCCTTTACCAGGGCGCTGACATGTCCCAGATAGTCCCGGTGGGCCGGACGCGGGGTCTTCTTAAAATCGCTGCCGCTGTAATAGGCATTCCGGTCATTGTAAATATCGATCGTGGTATAATGATGAAAATCGATGGGGTCCGGGCAGGCGGCGTAGCAGCCATTGTATTGATCGGGATAGAAGACCTGCACGGCCAGGGCTTCCCAGCCGCCGGTAGAACCACCGTAGGTGAAGCGGGCCCAACCCTGCCCGATCCCGCGAAACCTTCGTTCTATCTCCGGGATCAGCTCATAGGTGAGGGCATCCCCGTAAGGCCCGAGGTTCTCCGAATTCACGGCATAAGAATCATCGTAATAAGGATTGGCATGCTCTATCTCGATGGCCAGTACCCGGGGGAACCCGGGGCCGGTCCACTGTTTATAAAAATCATACGCTTCCTGCTGCACGATCCTGTTATAGCCCGTGATGTGGAACCTTGCGCTGCTGTCAGGCTTTAACTGCTCATCCGGCGGCGTGGTGCGCCACCCTCCGAAATCATCGGGAAAATGACCGTGAAAGATGGCGAGGGGATATTTGACGCCGGGATGCGTGTCCCATCCTTCCGGCAGCAGTATATGCGCCCCGATATACATCGGCCGTCCCCAGAACTCCGTAAGCAGCTTGCTCTGGATCCGGATATGCCTGACATAACGGGTATCCCGGGGCTCCGTCAGGGGCGGGATGGCCTGATCGATGAGCAGGTCGATGGCCGGGGTTGCCGCCGGATCGAAATGCACTTTAACGGGGCTGGAATAAATATTACCGGGGGCCTGGTTCCAGTGCTGGCCCTCTCCGCGGTCCATGGGCAGCTTGACCGTATGGCCGTTGTGCAGGTGGAAGGTTTCGTACTTATGCAGCAGCGCCTGGACATAATAATCACCGGCAGGCACTTCCGAAAGACGTTCCAGGGGATAGCCGAATGCATGTACATCCACCAGCTGCGAAACGCCGGGCTGCCAGTTGTCCACGTCCATACCGAACACCATTTGCGTGCCTGCGTCATCGCTTACCTGGAACCGGGGCTCCTTCTTATTGTTGTTGGAGATCAGCAGTAACAATCGTCCGTCGAATGCCTGCTGCTGCAGGACGCCGGCAATGGAAACGCGGAAACTTTGGCCATGGGAATGGATGCCGGAAAACAGGAAGACCAGGAGGAGTGGCAGCCGGGTAGATTTTTTCATGACAACGGGGGTTGTGGATTAAATATACTGAATTAAGCGAAGCCAATCCATATAAACCCAGACGATTACCCCCGTTGCTTTTCCCGCTATTTCGCTCTGTCCGCGTCCAGGATCACATCCATACCGCCTTCCTCATCGATCCGTAATTGCTTAAATCCATTCTTGTCCTCGATATGCACGACATAGGTAATACCGGACTTCGATCTTATTTCCCTGACCACGCCGATGCTGTAATCATAATAGGTGCTTTTCACCTGGGCCCGGATGTTACGGGGCAATTTATCCTCTTCATAGGACCGCATCGTATACAGCCAGTTCCCTTTCCGGTCGTAATAGACCCAGTTACCGATGTGATCCTGTTTGAAATAGGCAGTGAACCCCAATTTTACCACGTTCCAGGTCTCATTATCGACATCCCTGAAATTGTTGCGGAAATCACGGATCGCCCGGATATGGATATCATTCCTGTATCTTTTCTCCGTGGCGGGATCGCGCCGGACTATCGTGCCCCTATCGGACAGCCCCTCTTCTGCTTCACTCGCGGCAGAAGGATTAGCGTTCGACAAAGCGGTGAGAGCGGGATCAGGAGCAGCAGGATTTTTACTGTCGGACGTATCCGGCTTACTACGGCTCACCTGGGCGAAGCCGCTATTGAGAATAAAGAACATTGCAACGAGGCTGTAGAAGATTGTACGTTGCCCGCCTGGAAATAGCTTTTTCATTTCATTTAAAATTTACTGATGTAATTACTTTTTGTTTGCCAACATCAAAAGAACTTCAAAAAACGATGCCCTTTTTTTTATTTAGCCTAACGTCACCGATACCCCCTCCAACTGTTGCGGGAGGCCCTGGGAAGGCGCAGGAGCGCTGTTATCGGTAGTTCAGGAGGCGATAGAAGCCGTTCGTCTAAAAAGCCGTTTTTATAACGTATTTTGTTAATATTTTTAACATCCACATGAAGGGAATCAACTTCTATACAGGCAACAATAAGATAGGACGCCACGTACTCTTTTGGGTGACGTGGGTAGTTTTGAATACCGTTCTCTGGGGGTCGCCTGAAGACACTTACAAGCGGCAGTTCATTACCGAACTCTTTGAATTGCCGGAGAAGATGATCGTGGTATACATCAACCTATACCTGCTTATTCCCCGGCTGCTGCTGAGAAAGAAATATTTTCAATACGGCGATGCGTTATTCCTCATATTGGCCGCGATGGCCATCATCATGCGCGCCATCTATATAAAGTTCCTCGCCGTACAATATTATAACGATCATTCGCTGGCCCTTTTCAATAGCTACCGGATCTTCAAATACATCTTCTTTAATCTCAATCTCATCGTATTCATCACCACCGGCATCCGGCTGTTCACCTACTGGGATCAGCAGCAGCAAAGGAACCATGAGCTGGTACAGGAGACCCTGAAAGGGGAGCTGAACTACCT
>Ga0307517_10002346_pt1 | contig 30543 bp, 12 predicted proteins | sample 23_EM_MG_FD_194515 | JGI IMG/M metagenome (GOLD analysis project Ga0307517, IMG submission 194515) | Populus trichocarpa ectomycorrhiza microbial communities from riparian zone in the Pacific Northwest, United States - 23_EM | ecosystem: Host-associated > Plants > Roots > Unclassified | place... | reverse complement strand
TTCCTAGATTCAGTGAGTTTTTCTATCTGACCTATACGGGGATTGACAAAAATATGTTAAGATACATTTTAAATGGGGTAATATATCTTTTTATTTTATAATATACACTGAAAATACCATTATACCATTGAATTCAATTTTTTTTAAAGCTTGTGTTTAAGGGCATTTTAGGTTTTTTAATGAATAGTTAAATGACTCACATGCCCTTACATCCTTTTGTTTTATAATGCATAATGAAAAGATAGTTATACCCTTGGATTCAATTGTTTTAAAAGCTTACTTTCATGAGTATTTTCATCTTTTTTTTTTTTCTGATGAATAGTTAAATGACTCAAATGCCATTGGAAGTGGATTTTTCATGCGTTATATTCTAGGGTATTTTTATAATTAATTTCAAATATTTTTGCAATAATATTAATTATTTTTTTTAGCATATTTTCTTTTTCATTTGATATTAATTTTTCTCATATTGATTTTTCTCTTTCTTTAAAATATAATTACGTCATCTAAATATAATTTTTTTGCTCAAAAAAAATTATTCAACCTGCGTTGAAACACGTGTCACGTAGCTAGTTTTACCTAAACTAGGTTAAGTGAATTGAGATTTGTTTTGAATAACTTGTTCGATTCTAAAACTACACAGTACACTTCATTTAGAACCATATCATTTCTCGAAAAGAAAAGGATTTTTTAAAAAAACACAATTAAGTTATTCTCCAATATTATCAACCATTTATTTTGACAGATGATTCTATTTTAAGAAATTATATCAGATGTAGTGCTTGTTTGTCACTACATTAGCTTCTATTTTTTAAATTATTTTTAAGTTACTTTTTACTTAAAAATATATTAAATTAATATTTTTATATGTTTTTTTTTATAGTTTTGATATATCGGTATCAAAGATTAAAAGAAAAACAAACTCTAATTTTTGTTTATATATATTTTCAATTAAAAAGTATCATGATTACCATAGTCTATCAATCATTAGAAAACTATATTTTTAAAGATAGCACACATGGAATAATGCTTGTACTCTCACATGATGAAATATGGTTCTATCGAATTTTATTTATCTAATATAGTTTATGTAGACTAACTTTATACAATAATAATTCTACTCTCCTTCGAGGATAGATAGTTTTGGTAGCCGAAGGAAAATTTGAAGGTAGAGCATATTTCTAAGACAATATTTGGGTGCATTAAAATTAAGTTTTTTTTTCTAAAATATTTTAAAAATATACTTTCTATCGTTTTTATATATTTTATATATTTCTAACTTTAATGTTTAAATTCTAAAAATTAAAAGAATAAAAACAGTAAATATGTTGGACTGCCATATGACAGAGCATTTTTCCGGACCTCTTACTGGTTATTTGGGAATGTGGGCTTCCCCACTCCACGTTATTGCTAGGGTTATTACTCTGTTTGGGCCTTCAGGACCCTCTTCTTTCTGGAACAGAAAAAAGCCTTCCTTCTAAAAAGTAATTCTTACTTTTGTTTTACTCTTTGTTTATTATTCTTTTTAATAATAAAAAAAAAAGGAATTGGAACCAACTTAATTAATGGATGCCTCCCTTCAATTTCTTCATCCATAATAGTTAATTGTTGGGTTTCAAAATTCAAAAATAATAAAATAAAATTATTTAGAAATTTCTAAAATTTTATTACATTTAGAGTTGTATAAAATTTACTTGAATATCTGATATTCTTCGGTTATGATTAAATTTTTAGAGCTCATTTAATTGTCTAACCTTCAACAATAATCCACACGAACCATCAATAAGAATTCTTCTAAATCCTCTATTTAGAAGAGAGAGATTTGCAAAACCTAAAGTGTTAACTCTAATTTTATATTTACGTAATTTTTATGTAAAAATTGTTTGACATAACTTTTTTTTTCTCCCAAAATAATAGGCTTAACTTTATATTTATAGGAAATCTTAAAAATCCTATAAATAAATAAAAATATTAATTTTCCCTTTAAATAATATTCATATATTATTTAAGAATAATTTTAGAAATTTAATCAATCAAGTCTCTCCTTAATTATTCATGAACTAGAATTATAATTCATGAATTAAATATATTATGTGCTTAATTTCTAAAATTATTTTCAATCAGGTCACAATTGATTAATTATTCCAGTTAAATTTTTGACTAATGATTCTTAAAATGTGTGATTCACTATGTTCCTAATATGTTGACCCAAATATAAATTATAATTCTAAATAAATAGAATAAAATAAATTAAATAGTTTAATTTATTATCAATTGAATAGTTGATTAATTTATATTTGAAGATTAAGTGCACCATCTAGCAACGTGTTATGATTCTCTAATTTACCTAGGGTACTGATGAATCCTCTCTTAATCACTTAATCACTCAAATATCTTGATATAGTTTATGTTATATCCAATGTCTGTTAATTTGTTATATTTACTAAGATAATGTGTAATAAGATCAAAACATAATACTTTCTATATAAGATAATTTAATAATCTCAAGTTTAAAAATCACCTACATAACTGTCACATGAATCTTTTCATAAACATAGGTGATATTTCCATATGGAATTCTCATGCAGATCAATTCAGTGTATATGTTATGTAACAAGTATCTAAATATTAGTTTTAGGTATTTTTCATATCTCAACTTATGAGATCATTTGTTTCTTTTCATAAAGAAAAAGAAAAGAACATAATATGTATTAGTCTCAACAATGATAATTAATAAATATCCATTATTAAAACAGTATTGACTAGGAACATTTAAAAACAATATTTTGATTAATTCGTAATCATCTTACTTTTACTAACCATATAATGCATTTTATGGAATATAAGTTCAATATTATGTATCAAATTTTAATGGAAAAATAATATTTAAGTTTTTTATTTATTAAATAATTCCTTATTCTTCATTTAAATATGAATTTCTTGTTCAGCAAAAAAAAAAAAATAGTTTTTTTATTATTCTTCCTACAAAACACCTTTTTATAATTTCTATTCTAAAACTCTAACTAAATACAACCTAAATACATATTTTTATAAAAAGGAAACTTATAAATTATTGATTCAATGGCACACAATGTTGAAAATTAAAGTTCTCCTATTTAATTATTTCAATTTTAAGATTGAAAGTAATAAATTTTTAATCGATCAGGTAATTAGATGTATCTTAATTAAAATTAAAAAAAAAATCAAGAGAGTGAACTCTCTCAACCGTTCTTGGCAATAGTTAATGGTTTGTTGTTTATGGTCTTCGTCAAGTTTCTTGGAGGTTGAAAATGATGACCTAAGCAGAACTTCGTCACTACTACTCCGTCGCTATTAATTTTTTTTTAAAAAAAACCTTAAAAGTACTGGTTCTTACAAAATCTTTAATGTTTTTTTTCTGAGTTTGATGCCTCTAACACGTGGCTTTACTCTTAATGCGTAAACGTACTGGGTTTTCTTTTTTATTGAGAAAAAATCATTTTAAACTTACATTTTCACCCTAATTTTTTTTTAAGAGAATCACAAATTTAACCCACTTTATATTGCTAATATTAGTCTTTTATCATTTTTCAAAGAGTAATTAATTGATTCAAAAATTTTTTTTCTTTATTTAACCGTATTTTTTACCTAAGAATTCATTATTATTATTAAGGTACCGAATTAATAATTACTTGTGTTTGTCATTATATTTTTTTAACTTTATTTTAAGCTTGCATGCCTTAGATTTTAAGATATATGGAGCAAATTATTCAGCTTGATTAATGTTTATTTTATTTTATTTTATTGAAAAAACATTTGGGCAACAGATTAAATAATTTGTTGTTGTTGTTATTAACCCCACATAACGCTGGTTGTAGTAAAGCCAATTATACATGCTCTGATTTTTTTTTTATATATTTTGAGCCCGTTTGTTTTTACGTTTCAAAAGTATTTTTGAAAAAATTTAAATTCTTTTTATTTTTTTAACTTCAAATTAATATGTTTTTAGTGTTTTTAAATTATTTTAATGTGCTGATGTGAAAAATAATTTTTTTTTAAAAAAAATTAATGACATACATTTTAACATAAAAAATTATTTAAAAATAACCCCACCATTAAAAAAAAAAAAGAAACACAGTTCACACAGTTATAAATGTCACATGCTTAGTCGTCAATTCATATAATATTAAATTGTATCCCCTTGACCTTTTGTAGAACTTGAAATTGTTAAAAAGATTCAAGCTCGCAGTACAGCACAGCTGGGAGCCATGCGAGCCAGGAGGTTTTCCAAAAAGAATTGAATAACAGAAATAAATAATTATATTGCAAACAAAAACAAGAAAAGAAAAGAAAAGAAAAGAAAAGCTTGCAAGTGAAGGATTTTGGTTAGAGATTTACAAGCATTTTGATCATAGGATGAATTAAGCGTGCCTTTAAGATTACCTATTTTAGGGCTAGCGATAACAACATTATGCATTATTTATAATTGGCAAAAATTAATTAACAAGTTAATTTCTTTAGGACATTTATTATTTAAATCTATTTAGTTTACTTCATTAATTCTACATTTGTTATTGGATTGTGTTAAAAATATATAAAAATCATATATTTAAAAGAAAGTCAATAATATTAATTACATGCATTAAATAAGTCCTTAATTATTCAAGATTTTGAATTGGAAGATTGAAATATACGGAAATAATCAAAATAGAGAATCTAAAACATATTTAAATCACATCTAAAGCCCAAAATGTCTTTTACTGGTCCTAGGATGTTGAAAATTACACCTTGGTCCACATGTTTTTTATTTTCACATATTTGTTCCCTATAATTTTTAGGTTTTGAATTCAAAATGCCCAAATACTAATTTTTCAGCCACTAAAACTAGTTAGAATTTATTGTTGTGGATGATACGCTGTCGTCCTTTTTATTTATGAAAAGGACTCAAGTAAATGCATGATGTCCGCTTGAGTTAAAAAAATAATAATAAACCAGTGGATCTGGTCTTGTTCTTTTGAATCTTTACCCCTTTTTTTCTTGTTTTATTTATTCTCTTGAAATAAAATGATGTTTGAAAAATAATTCAATTATGCCATTATTTTCATATAAGAATAGAGTTTTTTTTTATGATAATATTAATAATTATTTTATAAATAATTATATTATGTAGAGTTTTTTTAAATAATTTCTCATGAATATTTAATGAGAATAAAATATTTATTTTTATATTTTTATTATAAATTATTTATATATTTTTCTCAATTAATTATTCTTTTTATTTATTTTTATATAGTCATGTTAAAATTGTAAAAACAACTTTTTGTTTTTTATTAAAACATACTCTCATATTATAATATCTGTTTTTTAGTTAAGAAACCATGTTTCTAATAAAAACAGATATTTTTTTAGTTAAATAAAAAGGAAATACATGAATAAGGAAGGAGAGTTTTGATTAGAGAAATATATTTTTTATTTTTTATTTAAATTATTAAAATGCTTATGAATATTTATTTTAAATACTTTAAGCTTTTATTCAAGAAACCATGAATTGATAAAAAAAAGCTATTTTTTATAAAAACAAAAAAAAAACAAAAAAAAATGCATAAATAAAAAAAAGGTTTTTAACTATCGTGATACATTTTTTTTTTATCTAAAATCTAAATAATTTTTTATTTTAATTGTTGCATAATTCAAAAAAAAAAAAAAAACAGCAGCACGTGGACAAACCGACCGACTTGTATATAAATATAGATGGTTGAAAAATACATAGATAGATTACTCACCTTGGCTCATTTTCCACTCGCTCTATTTCTGATCTCTTGACTCTGTTTTTCCTTTATTATAAAAACACATTTCATATACACATAAAACAAGAAGGAAGAAGAAGAAGAAGAAGAACTGAAACGACAAAGGTATAAAGTTTTTAAAAATGAAGTTAGATCTTGAAAACCCGTTGACAAGCTCGGAAGAACACCAATCTGATACGATCACATATCTCTTTGCCTCTGAATTTGATCACATGCCTTCAAGAAATCTACTAAACTTCTTGGAAACATGTGATCACTTCTACGTCTCCTTTCGTCATGAAGCCATTTCCCTCATTTTACAGGTAAGTGCACAGTGCTAAAAGTTATTGCTCTTGTATTTAGTGTTGTAATGATGACTTTCGTTGTTTGGCAGGCACAATATTCCTGCAACTGTGGCCCCTTTATACCCTACCTTGCAGTTAATTTCATGGATCGATTCATTTCCAGGATGGAAATTCCGGTATGAAAAAGAACATCAAAATGATTTGTAATTTGCTATTTTGTTAAAATTCTTGATATGTTAAATTCTGGTTCATATTGCTGGTTCTTGGAAGCAAGGAAAGCCATGGATTCTTAGACTTGTGGTAGTCTCTTGCCTTTCCCTAGCTGCAAAGATGGAGAACACAGACTTCTCCATCTCTAATTTTCAGGTGATAGACCGTCATATCTCCCCATTTATTGGTTCACAGTATGACATGAGGTTGGCCATGGAAACTTATGATCAATTTAAACAACTAAACAGGGAGACGAAGCTGGTTTCATCTTTGACAACAAAACAATTAACCGAATGGAACTTCTCATCCTTGATACCTTGGATTGGAGAATGAGATCGATCACACCTTTCTCTTTTGTGCATTTCTTCATTTCATTATCGCAGCTTAAAGATCCAGCATTGACTCAAACTCTCAAGGACCGAGCTACGGAGATTATTTTTAAAGCTCAAAATGGTAATCGTTAATTTTTCTCAGAATGTTTATTTTAGTTGTATTTAGCTCAGTTCTGATTAGTAACTCCATGTTTGTTATTGCAGAAATTAAGTTACTCAAGTTCAAGCCATCTATTATTGCAGCATCAGCCCTTCTTGTAGCATCCAAAGAACTACTCCCATTGCAGTTCCCTTCTTTCAAGTTCTCAATCTCCGCTTTTGAATGTGTGAAAGAAGTAAGCCCAAAATTCCATTCTTTAGTTTGTTTATTTTTACACGAAAGATTTTCTGCTCAGCCTTATTGGTGGTAATTAATGACTATTCGTGTTTTAGGAGAATCTGCTTAATTGCTTTGATACACTGCAAGAAATGGTGGAGAACGAAAATGGCACGAGGCAATGTTAGATACGAAGTCATGCACAAGAACCCCCATTATTACATGGAACGATTAGTTGAGATTCCATGGATCATGTGAACAAAAACTCAAAGAAAACAGTTTGGAAGGGCAAGCATGTACTATTATTTTGATAGATCATAACTATTGACCAAAGTGTTTGATTGATTCAATTTTTAATCAATTTTAGAGGTTGTTTTCGAGGCCAAAATCCATTTTAAAGACGTGATTTTTAGTCCTTTTCTCAGATTCAGAGATAAGCCTAGATTGCTCATGTTTAAAAATTATAGTTTTTCTATATTTCTATGTTAATTTCAGATTTTGTTTATTTTTCAATTTGTCATTGCTTAACTAAGATATATTATTTAAGTTATTTATTTATTTATTTTTTAGTTTAACGTGGGTGTCCGGGCCAGCTTGCGCGCACCTCGACTAATCCCATGGGCCCTGAAGTTAACGACTATGTAAGCCTCCAGTGGCCATCATATGAGCAACCATATGGTTCAAACCTGAGACCATAAAGAGAACAAACCTCTTGATTCCAAACTCTTTCTATTGGGCCACCACCTTAGCAATTAGTTTGCTGGTTGTTAGTTATCTATTGAATAAAATTTCAGACATTGAGTTTTTCTCAACAACTTTGAAGTTGATGTTTTTTGGAGTTTTAAGGAATTAATAAATCATATTTCTCACCATACATTATGTCACATCAAGTGTGCTTTATGCACCAAGTGAGAAAGGAAGACGAAAGCCACATCACAATCTCCAATGGTGACACATAGCTGGAAAATGACAATATATTGTTCAGTTTTCTCAAATTCATATGAACCACTACTCGTAAATATTGGGACTCCAATTGGTTCATGCATTATCATCATCAATATATGTCTAAACACTTGTATTTAAGAGGTTGTGTTGAAGAACATAATGAAACCATTTCATGATTCCTCGCTGAATAAAAAACCAAAAAAAAAAAAAAACAAAGTGGGCTTTCTGACTTGGATCTAAAATTTAAGCATCCAGGACTTGAGAGCTTGTGTTAGACTTAGAAAGCATTCGGCAACGTGGTAGCGTTCACGTTTCCTGCGATTTCATGCAACAAACTATTTGGTTAATTAACAAACGCGTGTTACTGTTCATGGATCCCATGGTCTGCTGCGTTTGAAACGCAAGAAAAAAGGGAGCTGCTTCCTGCGCGGCCAAAATCCTGATCCGTGCTTTACTGTTCAGTGAACATGGTTTTTTTTTTCAAAAACAGTGGAGGCATGCATCCACTGTTCAGTGAACAGTGGAGCATGCCTCCACTGTTCACTGAACAGTTTTTTTTTTTAAAAAAAACCAATGCAGTTAATTGATTTCACTTGCACTGTTCACGTGAACGTGAACAATAATTTTTTTTTGTTTTTTTTAAAATTAGTTTAAGGTGAATTAAATTTACTCGTACTGTAATCTTAATTTTATTCTTAATAATATTTTACCTAATTTTGTAGTTCTTGTCGGATGAATTTTGTATGTAATGGAATTGTAGATAGTTTTTTGTTAAAGTAATTTTTTTTTATCTAAAGTGTGATTTATTTCATGATGTAATAGCAATAGTTAAATTCACAATATTTAAATTAAAAACTATCAATATTAATATATATTTTTTAAAATTATTTTATAACCTCAATTTCAAAAGCATTCTTAACCAAACATATTAAAACTACTTTTTCTTCGACCTCAATTTCAACCACAGTTTTAACCAAACACCTATTTTTTTAAACCAACCTCAATTAAAAGTACTTTTTATAAAACAATTTTTTTCAAACCATAACTACAACAGCTACCACAATACCATACACACTCTTAATCGTATGATTAAGGTTTTATACTCTACCGTATTATTAAATGAAGAGAATTCAAAATTGAGATCGTGCTCATTCACCTCCTAGTCTGGACCAATGGACATTATGCATGCGCACATCCTTTGATATTAGAGGCCTCGTCTGTAAACAAATTTCAAGACCTATCCAATTAATGAGGGTAGCATATGGAGACTTATTCTTCCATCGATGGTTCATTGAAAGAGAAGAACTCTACAATGAAGCTCGCACCTTTCTGTGCTTTGATGGTTGGTTTGATGTTATAAGCAAAGATTCCTAAGCTTAATGGATTGCTGCATATCTAGATGTATTCGATTGATTTGTGGAGGATCTGTTTGAGTGGATGGACAATTACGACAATGGTTGGCTGCACTGAGGTAAGGCCTAAACCTACAGGCTGTTATTTATATAACAAGGTCTTCTTTATTTTGGTTGGGTGCTGAGTTGGATCCGTGAAAGTTGTGTTTGAAATTAAACTCGTTTTATAAAACCAGCTTTAATACCATGTTAAAATAATTAAAATCAAACACAAAAAGATGCTAGGATTCTCAATAATATGTTTATTATAAGTTCTTATAGAGTTAACCTATATATAATTAATCTAAATATAAAGGAATTATATATAGGTTAAACCGAAAATATAATTCTACTCTTAATAAATAAAACTAAATAAATATTATTTAACAAAATTAACTACATTTTTATGGGGTCTTAAAAAATTAAAGTCGTTATCTGCCAACAGTATTCGCATCCTGTTATTTTAGCAGTAACTATGAAAGTTACCATAAAGTTTCTGCGGATTATTAAAAAGGTTTCAATAAAATTGTTATAAAAAAAACATATTAAATATGTTGGTAACTGGAAAATATTCAACAATAAAGTTTAGCTGAAGATTATTTGAATTAATAAGAACAGTAACTAATATTTATGTTACGGATATGATGAATATAATTTTCATCATAACAAAATATTAAATCAGATGAATAATTTAATTACTTAACCACTCTTTAAGACGAGGAGAATATAAATAAAATGTTACTAACAAATAGTTTTATATTTTTTTTTACTTTTTTAAATAATAAAAATAAATTAAATTCCTAAACTTAAAGAAAGTAAATGAAAACAATTCGGTTAATAATAAAAAAAATGAAATACATTCTTAAGCTACATAAAATTGAGAGAAAAAGAAAGGGTTTTCATTTAAATTGATGACTAGATTAATCTCGTATACTAGTCCTAGAAAAAAATAATTTATTTCGTTTTTATTATTAATAAACTTATTTCTTATGTAGATATAAAAAATTTAATGTAACTCTTATTTCTACTTGTTATGAATGGCATGTTTCACTCCCTTGTTTGGATAAACTAATGGCATAATGGAGAAGAACGAAGGGACGAACACTTATTGCCCTTTAACAATTTCTGCTAATTTACTATAAGATTTTTATGTTTTAAAAATAATTTTTTAAAAATTTAAATATTTTTATTTATTTTAAATTAATATTTTTTGATATTTTTAAATTATTTTAATGTACTGATATTAAAAATAATTTTTTAAAAATAAAAAAAAATAATTTTAATATATTTTTAAATAAACAACAAGCATACTCCTAAAATCACCTAAAACTTCAAATGATTTATTGGGCTTTCCAAGATTGACAATGCACCAAGCCATTCTCGGTGGGTTGTGATATGTAAAATCATTGTATTGATAGTGCTAGTTTTAGGTTGAAAAGTATTATATAATAATATAAATTATATTCTAAAACCTTATTTAATAATTTAAGTTTTTGAATTGAATTAGTTTTTTGATATCTCGAGTTCGAATTTCACCATTCTTATTTATTTAATAAAAAAAATTAAATATAAAATAATATAGGCATATGTAAATTTCAAGTTTAAAGGATTTTCACTTGAGAGAGTATATTAAAAATAATATAAATTATATTTTATGATATTTTATCTAATAGTTTAAATTATTAAATCTACTTTAAATTATTAGATTGAACTAATAAAAAATTATAAATTATTTGTTTAATGATTGATGAGCAAAGCCATTTTCAACTTTTCCCTCTGCTTTCCCATCAACTTTTCCCTTTGCTTTCCCATCGCTTTCCCTTCCTACAAAGACCAAGAAAATAACTTATAGCTACTTTTACAATGTGTTAGTTTTGATGTTTATTTTTATAAGTGTTATTTATTTAAAAATATATTAAAATAATTTTTATTTTTATTTTTTTAAATTTATTTTTTATATCAATATATTAAAATATTCTAAAAATACTAAAAAAATTTAATTTAAAATAAAAAAATAAAAAATTTAATTTTTTTTTTATATTTTTAAAATGTAAAAACCAACTCTAAAATCACTTTCAATACAGATGGCAGATGAGCTGTGGTTAAACTCTTGAAAAAGCTATATATTTTTCCCTCTTTGCATTGCCTTCCTTTTCCCTTTAAACAAAGACCAAGAAAATAACATAGAAGTCTAGTCTTCCTTTCCAGCTAACAAACACTTGTACACACTACACAGACAAGAACTCAGTCGACCAAAGATACTAGCTAATTCATATATTCACAACCTTTCCCACAGCAGAAGAGCAGAGTTTTCAGATCCCATTATATGGGCTCCTCTCTTACAAAATATAAACAGCAAGTTGATCAAAAACTGATGTTTCATTTGCTGGGGGCGGTCTCAACTGAGCAGGTTCATGTTTGATCAGTTTGGTTCCTACTGAACTCAAGCTTAGCTTCAAACTGAAGTTCTTGTCCTGGTTTGGTGAGCTTCCTGTCTTTCACTCTCTAGTTTTCTTGAGTTTTCGGCTTAATCATGTCATCTGTTGATAGCTCTAGAGATGCATTAACCATTCAACAAATTATCGCCTCAATTCCGGCTTTGATTGATCTTGTTTCCGTTGCCAAGTCATCAATTCCTTTGCCCCTAAAATTAAATACCGATAACACAATCACCACCACCACTCTTGAGGCTGCCGCTGTCACCACCACCACCAGCAACGTTAATGACAACAATATTAGCAGTATCACCACCACTTCCATATCCACACCAGGAAACAGTAATAATACTGCAGCTGCCACAGAAACCGCCACCTCCCCCTCCACCTCCACCTCCACCTCTGGCCCGGCTCCTTCTCTGGCCTCTATCCTTGACTCCGGCTCCGGCTCCACCATCACCACCACAACTACTGAAGGCGGCAGCAACAGCGACGGCAACACCACAACCAGCAATTATGCTAATATCGAGGACGTGATCAGTGATGGGAGCTGTTGTATGTTGGGATTTTCCAGCAATAATCCAAGTGATGAGAATAAGAAGAAAGACAAGAACATCACGGCCGATGTTGGCAATGATGGCAGTGTGAATCCTGAAGGTGAAAGCAACCAAAAACTGCATAATCAGTTGGAGAAATTGACCAGAGATTTATATTATGTTCAAAGCGCCTGTGACAAACTCAAACATCTAGAACTACATGTTGGTAACCAATTCAAGAGTCTTCAAAGACAAGGTGTATTCCTACAGAGTGTCTTAAGGAATTTAGAACGAGTACGAAATGGCACCACCAGTAATCATGCCATCCTAACCAAGCAAATGCAACTTAACATTAAGTTAATTGCTGGGATGGTAATGGAGTTGAAGTATCACATACCGTCACCATACAAGCTGAATTTGGCCAATGAAGTACTCAAGTCGCAAAATGTTAGTGGGGGAGATTCCCTGAATTTGATCGATGAGATTCTTAAAATACGCGGTAACAAAGCATTTGAAGGGTGTTCATCTTTTGTAGATTTTAAAGAGAGATATAGCAGTCTTGATTTAAGAGATAAGCTTTGTTTGTTGTGTTTCTCGGTGTTTCCGGAGAATTCTGTTGTCAAGAAGAGATTGCTGATGTATTGGTGGGTTGGAGAGGGTTTCATAGACCCAAAAGTTGATGCTGACAAGCCTGAGGAAGTTGCTGATGGCATTTTGAAGAAATTCTTGGAGAAAGGGTTTGTTGAGCCTGAGATCAAGAAACGTAGACTGGTTGGGTTCAGGATGCACTCATTGATTCGTTATGCGGTTATTTTTGTAGCTGAAAAAGTGGGGTTCTTCCATTTTGATTCAATGGGGAATCCCACGGGGAACTTTTCAACTAGTCAGAGGGCTTGTTTGATCAAAACTGGAGAGAAATATTCTCGGCAGGCGTTGCTTGATTTGGAGTCGAAACCAGAGACACTGCACGCTTTGTTCAATGTCAACGATCCTTATCCAGATTTAAACACAGAATGGTTCTCCAGGATGAGAAACATTAATGTTCTTTGCTTGGGAAGGTGGGAGAACTCATCTAAGAAGAACAATGAAGCAGAGAACAATGAAGCAGAGGAGACCAGGCATGATGTTGAAGTGGAGAGCACCGAATTCTTGAAGGGGCTGAGGCAGCAGCATCATGTTGAAGTGGAGAGCACCGAATTCTTGAAGGGGTTGAGGAACATGAAGCATCTGAAGTTTCTCAGTCTTCAAGGAATCTCTAGGATCAACGAGCTTCCTGAAACCATCCAGAAGCTTGTCAATCTAAAGATTTTGGATCTTAATTCTTGCCACAATCTGGAGGCAATTCCAGAGAATATTGTGTCACTCCAGAAGCTGACACACTTGGACATTTCTGAGTGCTACATGCTGGATTACATGCCCAAGGGGCTTGGGTCACTTACTGAACTCCAAGTCCTTAAGGGGTTTGTAATTAGTAATCTGAAAATAAAAAATGCAGGAACTCTTGATGATTTAAGAGGATTGCCAAAGTTGAGGAAACTGAGCATCTATACAACTAAGAAAGATTTCCCTAGAGTTAAAGACCTGAAAGCGCTAAGGCATATCACAGCGCTTCAGAAGCTAACAATTGAATGGGGAGGGAAATCCGGAGTCAAAAAAGAGGAAATTAGAAATGACTCAAGAGGACTGACAAGGAGCAATGCCTTTAGACGAGAGAACATCCCTGCAGCGATTCCTGACCTTCCTGAACATTTGGTGAAGCTGGATCTTCAGTGTTACCCTGAGACTAAGGCTCCTGAGTGGCTGTTACCTCTCAGACTGAAAAATCTTCAGAAACTCTACATCAGAGGTGGGCATCTCAGTGCTCTGGGTCAAGCTCAGGGTGGAAATCACAAGTGGAATGTCAAGATACTGCGTCTCAAATTTTTGAAAGAACTAAAGATGGATTGGAGAGTACTGCATGATGCATTTCCGCATTTGATTTACTTGGAGAAATTTAAATGTCCTAAACTGACTTTCTTCCCTTGTGATGGCACCGGAGTGTGGCTGGACAGAGAAAAGCTAGCAAACCAGACGTTGGAAGAATTAGAATTGACATGGTCTTTCCTTTCCAAAAGTTCTACTTGAGTTCAAAGTATGTTCTAGATTTCAGGCAGGTATTTTTAATTTCGATTCTGTTCTTCATTTCATTACATCTGCAGGGTTGTTTTCTGTATGTAAAAGAAAGAGAGTCTGAGTATATTTGAGCTCCAAAAATATCATTTCTGATATGAACTGTCATGGAACTCTGAATGCTTGAATTTTGATGCACTCAATGATCATAGGATTTGATGTTCTACTTATTTACCAGCATTTGGGGGACCAAGTTAGCAGGGAAACTAGAGGGATGATTTATTTTAGCCGTGAGGCCTCCAATTCTCACGAACTGACCATGCCATTGCTAGGAGCTAGCAAGGGGGATGGATTCGGCGGCATTTTCAAATGGGATGTGTATGGATCTAGAAATTCCTTCATGTAAATTACTGCTCCTGAATGCTTATCACTGCTTCATAATTTCATTGTTTATCGATACTGTAGGATATCTAACAGATAGGGTGGTTTCTTATGCCCACAAGACCAGTCCAGAAAAGAATTCGCAGCACCTAACATGTAGAATTAAGCTGTCTCAAAACATGCAGGCCATTAAACATCAGGGTATGAATTGATAATTTGTTTGGAGTTCTGTCTGCACTTGGATGATGAAATTCATGTGAAATATGTACTTAATTCCATCGTGAATGGTAGAAGAACTAATACTTAATTATTCTGTCCCTATCGACTTTGTGCTGGCTTCAATTAAAGAATTTCCACTTGATATTTAACAAGAATTATATCTAGATGTATGAATTTTCTGTGATTATAATGCTGTACTAACTCTTACAGAGACATAATCGACCATAAACTAATGACAAAACTCATAATGCCAGACTGAATTAGTATTATTTGATATTAGGCCTGCCAGGAGGATGCATTGTGGCTAAGCCGGAGCCTTAGGTTGACTTCAGAAAGTCTTGGTCTTTCTATATTCTTGTTTTGAGTTATATTAAACCGAGATTTTAATATCTAAAGATTTGATGGTTTTCATAGTAATGCAGAGCTATTATAGAGAAAATAATTTTGGAAAATTTCTGTAAAAATTTAATTGCAATCCAACAATCAGAATCATAAGTAATGACTCTTTTGATTCATGGTCTGGCGTGACCAGATCTTCTCTTAAACCTAAACTTGTCCCATTAGTCTATAAATATATTTGTAGACCATCCACTTAATTTGTTTGGAGCACATACTTATTTAATTATGTCATATACACAAGTGACTACTAGATTTTTCTCTGTTTAGTTTGGAGCAGATCCTTAAAAATACCAGATTTCTCTCTGTTTTATTTATTTATTTGGAAGGCCTGATTAACAAGAGAGAACTTCGAAGAGAGGATAAACTGCAATAGATGATTATCCCACATCTGATGTTGATTCTGGTAGCTACTGGCTGTTTTACCTTGCTTGTATAAAATTGTTGTAGGATTTTTTATAACGATGATAATATCCCATGTCGGCTAAGAGTTAAGAGCCTTGACAACTTGTATGCTCCAAGTTTCACCTCTACTCGAGATGCTTTTCTCAGAACAAAATTCACCTCAAGGCCATCAGCCCTAACATGAGACAATACCTCCGAAGAAGCAGATTTGGGCAACATCTTCACATAACAAAATCATTCAGTGATCCAACTACAAATCAATGTCTTCCGCTATGCGGATTTGGTGCAAGTAGAAAGAAGCCAAACGAGCAGCTAGTAGGAATATTCAGCTAATATTGCAACTGAACACAGAAACAAATGCAGAGAAGAGAGACTTTTCATTCAAAATTCAGAAATAGAAACATGACAATGTAAGATCAAAGACAAAGGAGGTGAAAACCATAGACAACTCTCGAAGGGAAAAAAGTAATAATAGAGCAAAACAAGCATTAAACATTCGAATTGTTGTCAGTTGATAACTGTGGATGAACTGTCACAGTATGACAATTAGGCACAGGTGCCTCTTCCATTTTTTCTTTCATAATTTCCCCAAGCACTCTTGCTGCTAATGGAAGGCCAGAACACTTTCTTATGATCTCCTTTTTTAGATCCTCCAATTCCACATTTGGGGGATTGAATAGTGTCCCATCTTGCTCAACAGCATCTTTGAAAATAAGCCAGCATTTCCCTTTATCTGCAAGAGGCAGAACGGGATGTACATTTTCCTCCCCGACCATCTTCTTTGCCAAGTCCTTATTCCTACTCGTGACAATAACTGTTCCTCCATAGCCTTTCGGCAATCCATACGCAAGGCTTTGCTCCCATTTAACCTTACCAGGTAAAGGAGAATACAGGTTTTCAAACCACGTATCTCCTTCCTGAGCATCATCGAGGACAATCATATACTTCTTGCCCATCAGTTGCACATGAAGTGCACAGATCAGAGCTGAAAGGCCGCTGTTAGAAACGGATTGGATGGTATTTTCTTCAACTCCAAGTGAAAGCAGTATTCTTTCCACAAGAGCTATCTTGGCATCTTTGTTCCCATCAGGCTTTTTCGACATGCTTACCAAAATCCTAGGAACAAAGTGCTTCTTCACTTCTTCTCTCTTTATAATTTCTTGGCATAGTGTGGTTTTTCCGGCACCAGCCATCCCTGTGATTCCGACAGCACTGAACTTTTCTTTACTTCTTTCGTAAACAAGCAGTTTCACCAGTGACGTTATTTCATCATCGAAGCCATGAACCACCAGCGGACTTACAGATTGATGACTCTGGCGGCCAGTGTCTCTAACATTTGATGAGTTCCCCTGATCATCCCGTTGTGGACTAAAGTTTCCATTTGAGGAAATTGTAATAGAGTCTTTCGATTTAAGCTCCTCCTTGATTTCTTTCAAAGTATTCCTGATTCTCCACAGGGAAATTATTCCTTCACGAGATAAGAATGATGCTGCCTGACATTCCACCAAAATGTTGTTGAGGCGGTAGAGCTTTTCCCTGAGTGATGGCTTCTCTTTAGCAGGTGAGTTCTCAATATTTCGTCGAATCAGTTTCTCCAGTTCCTGAAGATCTCTTTTCCAGCTAACTTTGGAAGATTGAAGACCACCACTAAATTGATTCAGCAAATAACTTCCAACTTCATCATCCATATCAGAAATACTCTCTCAATCTTTGCTTGCCAAGATTGCAATAAATTCAAGACTTGGTGCGACGAAAAAGAACTGATGAAATGCCTTGGTTTTTTAATGAGAAGATGATGTCAAAGAAGATACAAGGAAGATGAATTGCAGAGACATTTTTTGGAGTTCATTGACTTAGCGAAGTCTTCCTTGTTGGGTTTATTTTATTTTATTGTCATTTGTTTTTTACCAATAATGCTGTAGAAAAATAATTCAATTAAAAGTTGTGGGTCCTAAACTACTATTTTCGTATGATTTAGAGCATTTGATACTGTATAGTAGTTACTATTTTTTAAAATATTTTTTATTTAAAAATATATTAAAATAATATTTTATTATTATTTTTTAAATTTATTTTTAATATAACATATCAAAACAATTTTAAAATAGTAAAAAATAAATAAACTTTAAATTTGGCCGCAATGAAAACTTCCTCTTGAAGGTAAGCTAACAGGAGAGCATGTATGACCTTTCACAGCTTCACTTGCTTTAAGTTAATTCTATTATAACGATAAACCCACACCAGATGTCACTGAGCTTCAATTAGAGGTTCCATCCAGATTTGATTAATCACAGGAGGTTTGCTTAATATTAAATGGATAATTAATAATTTTTTAAATATTTTTAAATAATTTTGACAATCTCTTTTGACAATTGCAAGCATTCCCTTCTTATTTTTTTATTAGTAATTCTTTAAAATCATTAGCTTTTCTTCAAATTATTCCTTATTATTTTCAAAATATACAATTGTCGAGATTAAATCCATCTCTAAGCAGATCATTTATCTATAAACTAAGATAAGATTTTAAATTAGTTTTTAATGCAACATAAGGAAATGCATGTGTTATGAATGTTTTTTTTAAATATCATGCATTTTTTTTCTTAATTTGGAAACAAAAAAATGTTATCAATGCTTAATAAAATAAATTAAAAGCTAAATGAAATAATAAATAAAAACAAGTTATTAGTGCTAATTAAATAACTAATAAAAGTAAAAGATAGATGCAACCGCAAATATTTTACATGGTTATTCAGTTTATTTTACATGTTTTAATTTATTTTATGTTAGAGATTAATTATCATTGCTAATAACAAATGATTTTCATTTTTATAAGTGTGTCATTATAATAAAACTCATTTATATAAGAAATAAAAAGAAGAAAAAATTAAATAGAAAAAAAAATTTAATATTTAAATAGAAAAAAATAAAAAAATACATAGAGACCGGGTGTTGTTAGGCTTGGCGCACACACTTAGCCAACCATCAAAGAGTTCACGCTCGTGCACCTGACTATATTTTTTAAACAGACAACAAGTCACATACAACAAGTCGTCTTCTGAGTTATTGCTCGGTCACTCTTGATAATTGAAAATTAGAATTCTAAGTTTTGAAAACCTCAAAACTCATTTTTTTTAACTTGTTTTTAACTAAAAACACCTTAAAAAATCAAAGAGAACTCAATAAACTAATTTCCAACCCTTCAATCACTCCAAAAAAAAATAAGAATCAACTAAATAAAGAAACTAAACGAATCTTAATCAACTTTTTTCAAAATGTTTATAAGGAAACATAGCCTCCAGTTAACTTTTCTTGAAAAGACAAATTTATTGACACAAAACTTGTCCTTTTTGGTAGTCAAATATAGTCATCCGAGCATTCAATCTTTCTTTAAATTTTTTTAATGATTTTCTTTCTCCTCTTTCAATATACAAGATTGCAACGTTAAAAAAAATAAAATTTCATTCTAAAACATGAGTTGCAAAGTTCAAAGGTTGGAAAAACTATAACTTCAGAGATTATATTGAAGTTTTCCATGAAAAAATAGTAACAAGGTCCGTTAGAATGAAATTGCGAAGTTCAAAGGTTGGAAGACCAAACAAACTTGATTATGCATATATATAAACATGCCATCCATATCCATGGTGTTCAGGCCATGGAATGAATTGATAATATGCTTGGAGCTCTGTCTACACCTGGAAGATGGCATTCATGTGAAAAATGTACTGATTTTGGCCTGTAGAATCATGATTTAAACCGATGACAATTAAAAATTGACTTCCCATTTAACACGAAGTCTGATGCGAGAGTTCATTAATTCTGTCCATTCACATTGATGAAGGAAGAATATTATAATTCCAAATTGTTTGCTTTTAATATATTTATAAAGTTTTTAAACCATCTACCAGAAAATAATTAATTTAATTATGCTTTTTGACCAAGGTGAACATTTGGTTGGTACTTATCAATGTTGGATACACTGTGGAATACATCAACACAAGGATTCTTAATCTTTAATAAGTAGTGGTCGGGTAGAAGAGTGAAGAGCTCGTTTGTTTTTATATTTTAAAAGTAATTATAACATTATAAAATAAAAAAATATAATTAATTTAATATATTTTTAAATAAAAAATATTTTAAAAAATAATTTTCACCACTCTATCGAGCATCTCCTGAATCTTCACAATTAACCCCTGTCGTTTACCTTTTCATACAGTGGACCAATCCACCTGACGATTTCAAGTTCTAGGGCATTATTTTAATCTACAATAGCTGATCCATGATCTTATTCTAAGCGGCCTTGGCCCATGTTGGAAACAATTGTGACAACTCCAATCATAACATGAATCCTTCATCTGCTTTCTTCAACTCCTGTAGTCTTCTCTGTAAATTCTCCCTTCTCTGAGCTTCAATCACTGGTTTTTATACCAAATTCTGTTGGACTGTCGAACATAACGGTGCATGCTTTCAACTCATTAACAAGCTGCATAGACTTTATTGATGGACCAAGCAGAGGGATAGGTCCAGTCTATTGTAAATACAGGATCAGACCCACGTCTCATGCCATCGCCCTCGTGCTGCCAAACTAATCATGGATAGGACCATTCTACTATAACAACAATTAAGCCTCAAGTCAACCGTTTTTAAAGTGCATTTTTAAAAAAATATATATATAAAATATTTTTTTATTTTTAAAAATTTATTTTTAATATTAATATACATCTTTTCTCTTTTACGTTCACGACGATTTGATCTCGGTTGCTTATACTAGAATTGATAGGCATTATCACAGTTTAACATCAGAGACTCTCTGCTAGTTATCTTAACTTGAAGGCAAACAACCTACCTCTGGTTCTTCTGGCCTAGACTAGATAATTTATAGTATATGCTAGTCCTTGTCCGATTTACAGAAGAAAACATCATTCGAGTCTAACCATTGCACTCAGCCGTATGCCCGAGTAAAACAAGACGACAACTACCTATTAACTATATTAAATTACAGGCAATAAAAGCCTATAACATGCTCCAAATACAAGCAGCTTTCAAGTTCGAAGCACATGAATAGCTTATTTCTTCGACAAAGATACCATAATCTTAAAGAAAGCTACGTGTCTTGTACGTTGTTTCTTCTCTCATATCCCCACAAACACATGCATTTCATCTATACAACAGCTGCTGCTACTTTAATTTATTTCCCTCCAAATTCTTTACTGGCTCTTTGTTTTCTTTTTTAATTATCCATGACAGGCTTTCCCCTATGCGTTGACCAAAAAATATGCAATTCATTTCTTGCTTTTTTCCATGTAATAATTCATTATCTTGGTAAGTCCCTCTCTTTTCCACCAAGCAAGGGACACAACCAAACTCAACCCTACAAACAACAAATACAAACAAATGTGGCAAGCAACATTCAAAGCTCTGTCCTGTCCTTCATGGTCCCATTCCATTAATACCCTTCTCATTCCATCCCAAAATTCTATAGAAAGCAAAAAAAATAAAATTCAGAAGATAGTCTCATTGCAAGTAATGAATTTCTTCTTCTTCTTTTGGTATACAACCAACTGAGCTTGCAATAAATTTCTATAGCTCGAAATCATAGCTCTTTCTTTTCTTTTCTTTTGGCTTTTATCTTTTTTTGGGTTTCTATTATGGTGGTGACATTGATGATGTTAAGATATGGACCAATTGCAGAGTCCCAATAATATTAGAACTGAGAAAAACTGAACAAAATATTGCCATCATTTGCCGCTGTAGCCATTCAATTTTCGCCGCTTGATCTCCGGCACTGTACTGCCATTAGTGATGGTGGTGGTGCTGGTGATGATGCTCGTGGTCTCATTTTCTGATTTTGTAAAATGCCTGTCTAGCACGCTCAATGGGGTTCTTGTCCAGGACATTGTATCTAACATTGACTCGTACCATTCCATCTCCACCATTTCTTGCAGTGCATTAAAGCATTCTAGCAGCTTCTCCTAAACAATGCATGATTAGTCATTAATTAATTGCCATCAATGCTAAGCCAGAGAATATATATATATATATATATATAACAAACAAACCAAAAAAATGAAATTTTGGGGTGTTGGTTAATCCTTGCTTACTTCATTTACAAATTCACATGAGTAGATTGAGCACTTGAAACAAGGGAATTGCAATGGGAATCGTTCATTGGATGCTACAAGAAGGGCTGATGCTGCAATAATAGATGGCTTGAACTCAAGAAACTTAATTTCTGCAACAAAAAACATACATAGAATTGAATGCTAATAAAAAAAAAGTTGAATATGATTAGAGAAAAGTTTTTGAGATAAATGGGTGCTTACCATTTTGAGCTTTAAAAATAATCTCTGTAGCTCTGTCTTTGAGAGGTTGTGAGGATGATGGATCTTTGAGTTCAAATAAAGAAACAAAGAAATGCACAAAAGAGAAAGGTGTAATCGATCTCATTCTCCAGTTCAAGGCATCAAGAACGAGAAGTTCCATGCGATTAATTGTTTGTGTGTCAAAGATGAAACCAGCTTCCGCTTCCTGTTTCATTGTTTAAACTATGCACGTAAGTTTCCATGGCCAACTTTGAATTGCATAGTCGGCTAATATATGGGGAAATATGGGGGCTTATTACCTGAGAATTGGAGATGGAGAAGTGTTTATTCTTCATCTTTGCAGCTAGAGAAAGGCAAGAGATTACTAGAAGTCTAAGAATCCATGGCTTCCCTTGCTTCAAAGAACCAAGAATTTCAGCAAGAATAAATCAAGAATCCGAGCAAAATAGCAAGAGACGTACACTTTATATTTTAATTCGTTTCCATACCGGAATTTCTTGCCTGGAAATGAATCGATCCATGTAATTTACTGCAAGGTAGGGAATGAAGAGGTCATAGTTGCAAGAATATTGTGCCTGCCAAAAGCTAAGACAGCATTATTACAACACAAAACCCAATATCAACAAAGGAGGTTATACACATAAGTTAGTGTTGTGTTTATCACCTGTAAAATGCGAGAAATGGCTTCTTCACGAAAGGAAACGTAGAAGTCAGAGGTTTTCAAGCAGTGTAGGAAATTTCTTGAAGGCATGTGATCAGATTCAGAGACAAAGAGATCTGGGATTGTATCAGATACGTATTCTTTCAAGCTTGTCAAAGGGTTTTCAAGATCAAACTCCATTTTTCACCTTTTGTTTTGTGTCTGTGTGTCTTTGTTTGTATGAAAGTGTGTTTTCGTAAGAAAAAGAGACAGAAAGAGAGTCAATAAGAGAAGAGAGGGAGTGTGAGAAAAGTGAGCCAAAGAAGGTGAGTAGCAATAATGATAGAAAGAGAAGCTTCGCTTTCTGTGTTTGAAATGAAAATAAAAGAAACACTCTTCCACTTCACTTCTCGGTTTACAGCTCCTCTTCCATTAACTTTCTCATTACTCAATTTCATGTTACCCAAAATTATCATTTTTTATATAAAAAAATATAATAAAATACAAAAGTAATAATATAAAAACAAAAAGAGGTTGAAAAATTAAAAAAAAATATAGGTGGACAAACGACTTGGTTGACAAGAACAGACCGAAGAAGGATTTAAATGCATAAATAAGAGACGAAGCGGTCAAATTGGATCTTTAACAATATTAGAAACTCAATTGCACCTTTGAAGTGCTTAAATGTGAAACACAATGCAAATTCAAAGTTAACTTAAGTGGATATTAGAGGAATTTGCATAAAAGTTAAGTCTGAAGACTTAATTAAATTTTTAATAGGCTGATTTAATTTAATCATGAGCCTAATTAAGGATTTAATTAAGTTTAAGAATTAATTTGGGTCAAAATTAAAAGAATTAATTAAGTGTAAGGACTTAATTAGACTTTTAATTGGTCACGTTAATTTTTATTAAGGATTTAATTGGTAAAAAAATTAAGTTTGAAAACCTAATTTAGACTTATCTAAGAAGACTGGAATTTTTAAGTACCAAATTTAACTTTACAAGCTTAATCGAATGATATCATGGGTCAAATTATAAGAAAATCAAAGTTTATAGGTCAATTAAAAGCTAAATTAAAGAAATTAAATATCAAGGATCTTTTTGCAGAAGGCGCGCAACATTGGGGGTTGTATTGAACTTTTTCAGGGAGTAAATTGAAGAAAATCAAATATTAAAGCTTAATCAGGGGCTAAATTGAACAAATTAAAAACCAGTGACGACTTTAAAAAAGGCGTCAGACTTAAAGGGTGTCAATTGATGTTTGATAGGGGCCTAATTGCATAAAATTAATCAATTTTGTCTCAATTAAAGACATTTGAGCTTAAATTGAAAGACCAGGGACTAAATTGGAGATCGCTCGATCCCAATTACTAAAACCCTAATTTAAAGGTTTAAAGATAACAACATCATTTTGGTTAGGGTCCTCCCATTTTAACTGATCGTGAAGCACTTTTTTGGGCAATAATCGTGTCAACTCCAACCACCACCAGACGAATAACGACCACCATTCAAGTATCATTTTAAAATTATTTATAGATCTTTCATACGTCTTTCCCAACCATTTCATTTAATATTTTGGATGTGAACTTACATCGTAAGATAGTAACCCAATATTAAACATACCTACTTTCTTATAAAAATTCAAAAAAATACAAAAAAAATCCAAATTTTCTTATTTAAAAAAATAAAAAGAATACGTTTTTATTTGTGTGCATACGACCAAATGCTAAAAACTTTCATGCATATTTTATAAAAAATAAAATTTGCATTTTTATCATACTTTGAAAAATACAAAAATTAATTTATAGGTATCATAACAAGTTTGTGATTATTCATTAAAATTTGATCAAAATTTCAGAAACACCATAAAAATCAATTTGTTTAATTAATATTTGGGGTATAAATTTTACAATGTAATGCAAATTCTCATAATTAAATTAAATGCATTAACAAAAAAATATTAGGAATTAATTATAGAGTTTAATATTTGAAGGTATAAATTTACGTTGTAAAGTATATCCCCAAGTATTAAAGTTACAAAATAAAAATAAATAAACTATTAAAATTTAGGCTTTAAAATGATTAAGATTTAGCCTAATAAGGCTGAGACCTTTTTACTAAGAGGGATTTGTCTTGAGCCCACTAAGATAGAAACCTCCTTACTGAGGAGGATCTACCTCAAATCCATAAGATAATGACCTCATTACTGAGAATGATTTTTTTTTAACTTTAGATAAACCAACAAATAGAAACATGATTTAGAAAAAAAAAAAACAATAAATCAACAATGCACCTTACCATAGGTATGGTGCACTGAGGATGATGTGTTTGCCCCATGAACAACTAGTTCTTTTATCCAGACTCTTGTAGACTTGTAGGTTTTCTAATAACCGTAATACTAGATGACGACTCCTAAACCCTTCAAATCATAATTTCATGATTAATCCCAACACAACCAAAACTCCTTTTGATCCAGGAGGAAGATCTACCATTTAACATTGTGCACACCACGACAAACTTATATGTGTCCTGGTTGCGCCCCTCTTTGGTGTTGTTGGGAAAGAAAACAATAACATTCATCAAATAGATGTCTATTGAAAATAAACTTTAAAATACTTTATATGTTTATCGCAACCAATTAAAAAATAAAAGAATTTTAGGTGTAATTAAAGAAATTTTTTTTCCAAAAGGTCTGTTAATTTTGTATAAAAAACTTGAAAAGTAATTCCTTGAACCAAAATTACTAATGTTGTAGTATATGGCTCATAGGCATATGTTAAAGCGGAGTAAAAGGAGTACTATTGGAAATTAATAATACCTTTTATACATCTAGAGTTTACTATAAATACATATTATCTAACCTTAATTTGATATATAGAGAAATATAGCTCATCGCTCCTGTGAATGTAGACACATTATCGAACTACATGAAATTTGTGTTTTCTTTCTTATTTTCTCTTTTTTGCAATATTCATCTTCATTATTGCAAGTTTCATAACAATTGGTATCAGAGTCTGGTTACGATATTAAAGATTTCTTTTGCAAAATTTGACATGGTCATGTTTTATGGATCTAGTAATTTCAGATTTTGACAAAGAAGGGTGAAGGATTTGTTTGTGCATAAAGGCATGGTGAAGGCGTTATACAGAAAACAACCAGAACGATTGGTAGGAGCTAGAAGTGAGGGCTGTGGCAACTATTACGATTTTTCTAGATGATGACGTGATGTATCACGTCATGGATGAGGAATCACTGGTGGCAGTTTAGGTAAAACTAGAAAGTCAATATATGTTGAAGTCATTGATGAACAAATTTTATCTTAAGCAGAAATTGTTTGGTCTTAAAATGTCAGAGCGCACAAGTCTGAATTGGCATATCAATGTGTTCAATCAGATTGTCAGTGATTTTAAGCGAATTACTGTGAAGTCCAACGACGAAGACAAGGCATTGATTTTATTACATTCCCTACTTACTTCTCTTACTTAAGAAAATTTAGTTACAACTCTTATGTGGGGGGAAGAAACTCTCATATCAAAAGAGATCACAAGTGCCCTATTAAGCTTTAATATGAGAAAGAAAGTTGGTGATGAAAATTCACTAGGTAAAAGGCTAGTGGTGAGGAGTAATCAGGAGTGTGGGAGAAACAAGTTCCGGAACGAATTGAGAAACAACAAAGCTCTATCTAAATCTAGAAAGAGGAAGGATATACAATGTTATAAGTGTTGAAAAATAGGGTACTTAAATGAAAATTTCTAGAGAAAAAGAAGGGGGATACAAAGAATAAATAGGGTTCATCAAAGTCTGTGAATGTAGTGGAAGAAGACTCACCTGATCAAAAGCAGAAATGTGTGATTGGCTTCGTCCTGACCTTCAATAAATAGTAGTAGAGAACGGTGACAGAGATATACTTTCTATTTCATCCAGTTCAAATCATCTCATAAATTCTTGGATATTGGATTTGGCATGCTCTTATCACATGATACCTAATAAAATTGTTTAAACATTTACAGGTTAATTAATTTTAGCTATGTTCTTATAGGTAATGATGATCCATGCAAAGTTGTTAGAATAGGGAATGTCAAAATTAAAATGTTTGATGGTGCTGTTAGTACATTGTGTAATGTTAAACATATACTAGATTTGAGGAAGAATCTGATTTCATTAGACACTTTAGACTATAATGGATTCAGTTTCAAGTCATCATTACCTATAATAGCTAGCTATTGTGGCTGGTTGGTTGTCATGTCATGTAATGTCATAGTTGTTATATGTTATGCACTCTACTGGTGAGAATGATTGTGATGAGTAGCGTTGCAGAAAAAATTATGTGCATGAAAAGTTTATGTATGGATCATGAAAACTTGAAACAAATACATAAAAGGATGTGTGAGGATAAGATTGTATAAACTAGATCCAATGTTTATGTTTAGTCTGTGCCGAGCTGAAATTCTTGCCTAAATGAGTGGATTTTTTTTCTTAAATTTTTTGTGTATATATATGTTGCTTACAAAGGTGTGATTCAAACCACCTTGAAATTATGCATTTGGTTTGCGAAAGTGCTGCTTTTGTGTTTTCCAGTAAAAAAAACGGTAAAACGACAAAATAATATTGTTGGATGCTTGATAGTTTCGTTGAACATCCAGCTGTTTGCATTATAATCTAATTAAATCAATGCTAATTTAACCAGAAAGGTAAATGATCTGCTGCAGAAGTAAGCGTGGTCCCTAAATAGAAATTGATTGGGCATAGATATTAGAGACTATAAAGACAGTTGTGGTTAATATTATTCCTTTGATCCAGGACAAGCACTGCTAGCTAGCTTTTAGAGGAATTGTCAGCCCTAAATATATTATTGCTACTCTTATGTATCAAATTAATATTATTTATCGAAATTCTTAAACACTTTTTTTCTTACAACGAAAGGGATCTACTCCAGTTTGTGAGTGAATTGAGACACAATTTCTTTTTTAAAGGCATGCCTATATATTAATATAATGCACTAGAAAAAATAAAGAAACTCTCTACGTGTTGGAAATCAGAAAGGAACGAGTTGAGTAGCCATGTATCAGATAAGGATGCAACAGAGACCCATCATATTCGAGATCTTTGGCTAATTAACGTGCTGGGCCATCAGATCACCTGTCTTGCCCGTGTAACATACTTCTGCATGTCACTCACGTGTGTGTGATAAATGTACAAGCTATTTGTTTTTCCTTGGAATTACTTTTCCTTCAAGTAATGGATTAGAAGACAAGTGATGATCTTTCATGAGCAATTTCTCAACACGATATTCCAGGTACATATCATATCTTCAGCAGAGCCCCACCACTACAGCACCGTCGCAGTTTCACAGAAATTTCCTGATTCAAAAGGGAAGCTTTTTATTGTTAGAAGAAACAAAAATCATGGGGTTTGATTTCCTTACCATCCATTCTTTTTAGTTTGGATCATTTGAAGACAAATCAAAGATTAAGGTACTCTTTTTTTCAATGATATAGCAAGGCATAAACCTAAGTACAACCAATAAATGTTACTTCCAGATAACAACACAAATGTAGACGGACATTCATAAATGACAAATCGTGAAAGACAAATAGAATATCATGCAACTGCACAATCAACCACAGAGGTCATTCCAAGAGAAGATGTTAAAAATTTTACAGCAGAATTCTTACATTTAGAAGATAAGATTATTGTTAATAATCTTTCCTTGTCATGGCTGAAAGACAGCTTGGTTTCATGTCATAGTGTTTAATGAGAGGTAAGCTGTACACACAGGCCGAGTTCCTCTTTTCTTTTCTTCATTTTATCATGCAATGAAATCAATCACTAACCTAACTTAAAATTATTAGAAAATAATATAAATTATTTCTTAAAAATTTATTTAATAACTTAACCTTTTACATTAAAATAATTTTTTTAATATAATATCATAGTATTGATAATCAAGCAATCTATAGTTCGAATCTCATTATCACTAAAAAGCTTTTACTTAGAAATAATATGTTAGAAAATAATATAAATTATATCTTTAAACTTTATTTATTAATTTAAATTTTTGAATTAAATTAGTTTTTTTTTGTTAAAAAATACTTGTGCTATAATGTTTTATCCTTGCATACTAGATTTCTTCAATTCATAGTAAAAGGGAATACTTTGTAACTCAGAAGATGGTATTTGCAAATAAATTCTATAGTAGACTTAAGAGCTATACTTCTCTAATTATTAAATTAAATTACACGGAAAAGAGGTAGACTAACTCTCCATTTAATTAGCATTTTATAGCGATTACCTCCACTTGTTCTTCATTAGAGTAGATCGCAGGGATATATAAGCCAGTCCCTATCAATAGTGATAGGACACTGTCTCAGTAAATTCTGCATTTACTTTTCGTTGATCCAGTGAAGAAATTCAACGTGTGATGGACAGAGGAACAACACACACGAGGTGCCTGATTTATTTGAAATGGTATTAACGCTGTGGTGCAGGCCAGAACAGAGATAAATTCAATCGTAAAAAAAATGTGTGTGATGCGAGATTTTTTTTATGATGATAAAAAATCTAGAATGCGTATTAAAATTTAAGTCATTGTATTTAATAAAATTAATTGATAATAGCATGCACTAATAAATGTTTAAAAAAGATGTCAACCGTTAACAAAAATTAATGTAGAATTTTAAGGGATGGATACAAGTAAAGAAACATGATGTTAGCATCCATCATGTCATTTAATATTTTTATTTAATTATATGTAAATAAGTTTTTTTTTTAAAAATAAGAATTGGATTGATAACCTTATGTCATGGTCCCTTAATTGCCTGGATCTCAAACCCAATTGTGTTAGAGTTGGTTCGGTATGACCAATTTGACTAAGGGATCTAATCACGACCAGGTCGTCTCGTTTAAAATTCAATTTGGCTTTCAAAATTTTGTTTGGATGTTATCTTTTCAACCCTCGCCTAACTCAATCAAGCTCAAGCATGAAATAATAAAATATCCAAGGAAAAAAATTACAAGAAAAAAAAAAGAGTTTAAATAGCGAAATGAAAACAATGCCATATTGGATTAACCCTAACAACCCGGTCTAACCTGCTAAATGTGCAGTCATGGTCATGACATGACCATGATGAGCTTACCCGGTTTAGCCGACCTTCATTTCCTTTCTTCCAATTGGACTTGCATTGGGTTCAATTATGAAAAAGTTTGGGACTAAACTACAAAGCCACAAAAAATTGGACTAAACTAGGACCAAATGAAAAAAAACAAAAAACCTTTAACTTCCCTTCCCTTACTTTCTCCTGTGTTGAGACTTAATTGTTTAAATGGGATGAAGTTTAGGACCAAATTAAAGAGCTATGAAATAATCAGGGGCCAGATTAAAAAAATTAATAATTATCAAAGAATCAGAAACTAAATTAAAAAAATATATATGAGGGATCAAAAACAAAAATGGGCTGGAAAAAAAGTTACCATGATTGTCAATAGTAATGTGTTTTTATTGGTTGCGACAATTATCCGAATTCATTTTTATAAATAAAATAAAATAAATAAAAAAGGATGGAAGAGTGAAAATGATAGGCAAGAAAAAAAAGAAGACTAAGTTGTTGGGAATAAAATAATATAATAAATAAAAAATAATAAAATATGATAGGAATCAATATTTATAGAAAAAAGAGATTTTGAAATCAATAAGAATATTAGATTATGTTTAAAATGGAAATGTTATGCTTTAGCCCCATCTAATAATGAAAGTTTTGACTTTTTAGGATTCTCATAAGAAAGAAAAAATATGGTAGTTATTATAAAAATAAAAATACTATGTGCATTTAAAAAATA
>Ga0307517_10002345_pt1 | contig 30550 bp, 26 predicted proteins | sample 23_EM_MG_FD_194515 | JGI IMG/M metagenome (GOLD analysis project Ga0307517, IMG submission 194515) | Populus trichocarpa ectomycorrhiza microbial communities from riparian zone in the Pacific Northwest, United States - 23_EM | ecosystem: Host-associated > Plants > Roots > Unclassified | place... | reverse complement strand
GATGGTTTTAAAGTTTTCACAAAAAGTTCACTTCACTCCTCAAACTACACATTTTTTATCTATTTGATTCCTTAATATTTTTTTCAATTCAATTTTGATATAATAACTTATTTTTGTTAATTTTTAGTTTCTAATTTGAAAGGAGAGAGAGAAAGATCTCACCATTTTTTGGTAGTAGAGCAAGAAAAAGTTGGTATTGCCATCGATTATGGTAACCAAAATAATCGATCTTGATGTTAAAGGGTTTCATTTGGTGATGAATTTTTATTTAGGTGTTTTTTAACCTTGAAATTGTTTAAAAAACCAAATCTAATGCTCGAGAAGATTTTTAGTTTCAGATTGTTATTTTTTATGTTTTTTAAAGGCTATCTATGAATTTGTAAATGTGTTTAGATTCTTTTCTATGTGTTTTAGGTTAAAAAAAAATTAAAACAAGTGTTTGGGTAAAAAAACATATATTCTATTTTTCCAGCCATCACAATAGTCGAAATCCAAGGAATTTCATATGACACATCATCTGAGGTTCTTTTCTCAAAAAATATTGTGACAGACAATATGTCATTCACCGCAGTTACATTCTTTTAAAAAAATAGAGTCCGTGTACAAGCCTGTCCTAAATGGGCGAGGTTAGTGACGACTAATCTATTTTTTATTTTATTTTTTTTGTAATTTTTTTTTAAATCATATTTTTTATATGTGTTTTTTAAACAATATTTCAGTCAATACCTCTTTTCTCTAGTTTTTTATTTTCTGTATGTAGCCCTTTTTAAATAGTGGTTGTTTATTTAATTATTTTGTATGTATTAAATTTTTTAAGATATTATTCTGATTTATTTATAAATTTTTATGTTTTATATAATTGAACTTTATTTTTAAAAATAAAAATTATTTACTTTTGGATAGTACTTCTAATAAGTGTAACCTTGCGATATATTTTTTCTATTTGATTTTTATTCAATTAATTTTATGTGTGTGTTTATTTTTATTATCAATTGATAAAAAAAATTGATTTAAATAAATATATTTATTAAACATAATTGAGTAAATTACCCATATTGTGAGATCAAATATCTTGATCTACATTAATCTCTTGTTTTTTTATATATGTATTTAATTATTATTAATGATTTTATTTATTTATTGATACAAATGATTCATAATTTATTAAATTAGTGCGTGGATAGATTTTTTAATTTACAGTTAATATTTTTTATGTAGAAAAAAATATTGAATAAACTTGCATATTTGATTTTTTTATTAAAAAAAATATCCAAACTACACCGAGAGATAAATAGCTAGTCAAACATATAGCTAGTCAAACATAAAAATCAAGAAAAGGAAAACCCGAGCCCGAGCTCGACCCGTGTTGTGAGAGGTGTATCCGAAACAGGGACAAAGAAATAAAATGCAGACCATAAAAACGATCCCATCTCAGCCAACAGAGAGAGGGGGGAAACACAAATAACTCAGCCCGCAGCCCTAGTAGCTTCCTTCTCTGGTCATCGTCGGCGAAAGCCTTGGCATCACCCTCTCTATCTCCCGCCCGGCCGCCCAGGTAAATGTTTTTCTTCTTCCTAGTTTCCGATTCACTTGCTCCTTAAAATCACCAGTAGAAAACAGAATAAAGAAAAATAATGTTTGCTTGTTACTTGCAGTCAAGGTCTCAGTTACTTTTTGAGTTTTTTCCCCCCTTCAAATACAAAATTCATAATTCGCAATCCAAAAGGAAAACCAGCTGCTTATTAGTTTGGCGGAGGAAGTGAAGCATTTGGGTTATTTTTACTCTCGTCTTTTTCTTAACTGCATCACATGTAATCACACCGACACAAAATTTTTTGTGCCACTTGGCATCTAAGAACCATCTCTTTCTGATGTTAATACAATACAGTAGTCGATTTTATTAACAAGTTTAACATCACTGTGATACTCGTTAGGCAAGGAAAAAACAGCTCTAGTGTTGTAATGAGTTTCCTGCTGTTTGGTTGATCAGGGTTCTTGTTTTTATTCTACTTCATTTGTGATAGGGTGTTAATTTTTTATTTTAGAAGGTTAAGTGTCTTTTGGAATGGCAACACGGCCGGATCCAGATATCGACGATGATTTTAGTGAGATTTACAAGGAGTATACTGGTCCTCCAGGCTCTACAGTCAATAGTGCACATGATATGGCAAAAATAAATAAAAGGTCCCATGTGGACTCTGATGAGGAAGAGGAAACTCCTGACCCAAATGCTGTCCCAACTGATTTTACGAGCCGAGAAGCAAAGTTTTGGGAAGCTAAATCCAAGGCTACTGAGCGGAATTGGAAGAAGAGGAAAGAGGAAGAAATGATTTGTAAAATATGTGGGGAATCGGGTCATTTTACTCAGGTACTGTATTGTTTGTTGGAAAATAAGTGGGTGAACTTTGTAAATTTTCTTCATATGCTTGAGCGCATCACATTCTCACTTCATATTGCACTTTTATCTATGAATGCTCTCTTTTATGCATGACAAGTCATTATTTGTGATTTCTAATGGGATGGAGCCTGTGACAAGCACGAGGAAACTACAGTTTTGTTATGCTCTGGTGGCACTATCTTTGAATCTATTTTGCCTTCATGGCAGGTTTACATGAAATCTTGTGTTAATGTATAAAAAACCAACTCGGGCATGCTTGAGAATTAAACTTAGTGCCCAAACTGAATGATTTTTTAGATTAACTGTGGTTGGATGAGATTGACTTCCTGCTAATCATACCACTTTGATTTAGGACTCGACATGCTTCACTTCACTTTTTACTTTTGTGGCGCTGTATAACTTTACTGCATGAATAACACTAACTCACGTGCAAGAGAAGAGGGATGCCACTTTGTTATTTTTTTCTTTTTTACTTGCACTTTCCAGTGTCAGAGGTCTAGTTGTTTGTTTCTTATTCTCTTCGTTTATTTTTAGCTGTGGGATTGAATGTTGTGCCATCCTTTCTGGTACTTGTTCAGGGATGCCCCTCTACTCTTGGGGCTAATCGCAAATCTCAAGATTTCTTTGAAAGGGTTGCAGCAAGGGACAAGCATATAAAAGCTCTATTTACTGAGAAAGTGATACAGGGTATCGAGAAGGACATATGTTGTAAAATCAAAATAGAGGAGAAATTTATAATTGTTAGCGGGAAGGATAGGTTAATTTTGGCGAAAGGTGTTGATGCTGTGCACAAGGTGATCAAGGGGGAGGGTGATCAGAAGGGCTCTTCTAGTTCCCACAAGAGTAGATCTAGGTCCCCTGAGAGAAGCCCTGTTGGTTCACGGCTGCTACACTCTGATTCCCAAAGGTCTTATCCAGGTCACCCACATGATACATCACGATATCAACAGAGGTTTGGAAGACAAGATAAGATTAAGGGAGACCGTCGTGAGGATCTGAATAAATTCTCAAGGGGTTCTCCACAAGGTAGGGACAGCATAGGATATGTTTTCGGCATCCATAAAAAACTGGTAATCCAATGTTCATAGTTTGTTAGGCTTGTACAAGTTTCCACGAATGTTTGTAGCAATTGTTTCCCCAAATTTTGAGTATTTAATGATGCTATGTATTGCTTGTCATGTATTTGCAGCAAGAGGTAAGTTCTTATCTTGAAGAATTATGTGTACGATTCTGAAGTATCATTCATTGATGGGTCTGAAATGACCGGATTGTCTCCAAAACGAAATTTTTTACTGAAAGGAAATTTGGACTTATTTGCAACGGCTGGTTCACTATGTGAATACTAGATGGTATCTCTAATTAAAGCTACCATCTATGCTAGCATCTCGAATCAAGTGCTTAACGTACTCTTCATTTGATGAAGCTTATGGTAATGATGGAGGTAGAAGTCACTCAAGCCGTTCTAAATCTCCTGCACGTCCCCTTTATGCTGGCAACTCTTATGGCTCACATGATGGTCATGGTCATAGCACGGCTGGTTATAGAACTGCAGGACGGGATATTGAGAGGCAGGGGTCTGATTTGCAATCAGGCCATCAGTTTGATTACTCTACTTTCCCGCAGATGTTAGAAGAACTGGAGTTAGAGTACAAGAGAGATGCAATGGAGCTTTCTAGAATTCGTGACAAAGAAGAAGATGAAGAAAATTACAAGCATCGTGAGGTATTAAAACTATCTCAATAGTTTTGTACTTTTTGTTTTTTGAATTGTAACTGGCTGATTCAAGTTTCATTTGCCAAACCTGTATTTTGGACTGTGTTATTTGTAATTAATTCAGAAGCTGACTAGCTCATCTGATCTTTGGGTATTTGTTTTATGTGAGATCTACTTTAATTGTTTGTTTCTTGTGGTTAAATTTTGCAAATGCATAATTGACATGGGGTGGGAAGAGGAAAACAGTAGAAACAGCAAAGAACTGTAATATAATGGCTAGGATTTGCTAGTCTTTATCACCATGCAAAACAATTAACCTTCAAGGAAATATTAAAAAGTAACATAAAGTAATTAAGTAACCATAATTTCAGATATTAATTTTACAGAAAGCTCCTGCATCAATACTGTATGAATCCTGTGTCAAATATTTTACTGCCTTCATTTTTGTGCTTCGTGGTTAAATCTTTAACCATTAAATTGAACAAAATGAATCTTGTCTGTCCTTAGTCATATCCATTTCCTTCTTTATCTTGTTACTGGAATTGTGTTTGAGAGGGCAATGTGGCTTATAGATGGAGAATAAAGACAAACAACCATGGAAATTAGTATTTAAGTGTGTAGGAATTTTAATGTTGTATGATTATTCTAGATGTCTTTCTTTATTCCCCTTCACTTATTTTATTAGAGAAGATGAACTGTTGTGTTGAGTTCCATTGTTTTCTCATCAATGAAGTTTAATTTTTCTGGTGAATTTACTGTGATGTGATCTTTATGTTTAGTGAAAAAACAAAGAGTGCCTATCAAAATCTCCTCGCTTGCTGTATTTATCAGGAAATTCTAATCTTGTTTGGTCTTGTGGGTTTTAGACTATCAGGGAAATTGGAGAGAACTACGTGCAGAGATTGGCTATTCTAAGGGGCACACACACAAGACAGTGGGAGGAGTTTCTTGAATGCAATGCCCAAATGCATCAGCAACAACCAAGGCAGCCAATTTCCGTGTCTGGTTTTGGTGGCCATAAACAGCACTCTTATTCTGAATATGATGGTTCTTCAGCCAATCCTTATTATGCTGGAAACAGTTTACACATGGATTCAAGGGCTAGGTGCTCAAATGACATGGAAAACTATTCTTCAAGACCTCATGATACATATGATGAGTTCCAGCATCAGAGGCGCGAGGCTTTTGGGAAAGCGTACAATCGATACTAACTTGGTATACTGGAACTAAATTAGGTGAGTTGTCTCACTCTTTAATTGAGTACAGAGAAATAATTCTCATTTTTTCCCTACCTCAAAATCTTTCTATTTTCCCGATCTCCTTTTCCTAAAATTCATGGCAAGTTTACGAGTATGGATGGACATGATGTCCAAAAGTTCAGTGTTTCACTAAAATTATTTATGCACAACGCACCGAGGCTTTTTGATATTTAGCAGGCCTTTGTTTGGGCAAGATCAGGAGAAGCTAGGAGGATTGTTTTTGTGGGTATTTGCAGATCTTGTTATGCTTCTCCTGCTCTAGCTTAAAGTCTGAATACAAAAATTTTCAGGGCCCAGATCATGGTCGTAGGAGTAATGCACAGGAGTGGCCCAGACCTAGGTAAGTTTGTCAGCTATCCTATTGACCTCGAGAGGGGAATGATCCCAGTCATCTGACACTCCTAGTATGTCAGTAGAATTGCTTCAATTTCAATTTAGTGGCTGGACTCTGTTCAATACTTCTTTTCTATAAGTGAGATGTGGTAATCATTTTCTTAGGTAGGTCGGCTAATGTTGGAGGTTGCCGTCTTTTGACTAGCTCATATTTGCATCAATGGACTATATTTTTGGCTGATTTTTCAATTCAGAGTACTGTGGTTTATGGTTACATGCGATGTCCTTCTCATTTGCAGTACGTGCCTAGGCAGTATTGTATTTCTTCAATTAGATAAAAAGAGCAAACATCTATATTTTTGTCCCCCGTTTTTATTCTACATTCCATGCAATAAAAATGAAAATAAACCCGGTAAGTTTTTGATGATTTTCTCCACTTTTCTGTGATAATTTTCTTCCCGATGATTACCAGTGGGGCTTCACTAGGCTCAGGCTCAGATAGTTGTGTATAGGTGAAGAAGTGTACGAAGGTGGAGTTCTTCTACCGAATTTTCTTTTCATTTTCTTCCTTGGTTCCTTGGTTCCTTTTCCCTCTTTATCTCTTTTTTATGTATTTTCCTTCTCTCATTTTTTGAGCCGCCTATTTCTCGACCTCATATAAGTTTTTTTCTCTCCTGTAAACAAGGAAAACCACTAAAATCATTCTTGTATTTTTTGAAAATGTGTTCGGAATTTTTTGGGGGTAAAAAAACTAGTGTTGATGCAAGCATTAGGGTTTGAAGGGGGAACTCGTTGTCCAACTTTTCCGTTTAAACTTCACCGGAGCCCCCCTCAGTGGTTCTTACCTTTTGATGACTGTTAGAGCGAAACCCGGAAAGAAATCTGCAAAGACTACGTTAGGCAAGCAGAGGTACATCATTGAAATTAACATCGAAGTCTTAAATCGGGTTCGGGTTTGGACCTCGGTGTCCGGAGGTTGGGTTGGACCCTGGTAAGCGGTGTGTGGACTGTAACAGACTTCGGCAATTTATGCAACACAATGATGATGAAATGAATGATGGATTCTGAGAATCTCTCTTTTCATCTCTCTTCTTCTTTGGGTGCTAACCCCTACCAGCCATGGGTGGCCTTGACAATGAACTCTCAAAGTTCACCCAAATACTCCAAAGAAATTCCAACCTCTTCAATTCAGCATGTAACAGAGAGTCTAGAGACACGGTGTATTAATCGCTTCAACTAATTGAAGGCTCTCCCCATATACAACGTACATGACTTTCCTGCCGGAGATCTCTCACCTATTTAATTTTTACGTGTACTATATAAGATACATGAGCTACGTATCTTCCTTTCAAGTTTCAACGACTAGCAAGACACCATCTTGTACTCTCTTCTTTAATTTCCAAGGAAAACCAGAACTAAATGCATGGACATTGATCTTAATATCTGTCTTGCCCTTGGGTTTCCCAATTACTTAATAATATTCATGAAAGGGACCATCAATTCCAGTTTCCACGCGTAATTAAGGGGTCTATATATCTATATACATAGACAGGACTTTTGAGTCTAGAAATCACTAGACAGGGCAAAAGAAATTGTAAAGTATCCGATTGAGGACAGATTGTGGCAAGCAGAGTTTGGTTGGTTTCCTTCTCTGGTATTGTTATAGAGACTACAGTTTGTGACAGGGCTGATGTTGCAGATGCATGGATAATGGATTCGTACCATCCGTTTGAAGTATTTTGGATTGTGAATGGAGGCCAACACTACGTCAACAACGAACAATAGAACTACCACTTTGCAGACACAACTGCCTCATGTATACTTCAACTCCTCTACATGGACTATATCCCCCGGTCTCTCAAGGACTTTTTCAGTGACCCTAAGGTTACTTTTGTTGGGGTTGGGGACGGGGTTGGGGCTGAGAGAGATGTAGCAAAGCTAAGAGCTGAATATGGGCTCAGTTGTAGCAGTATTTCTGATGTTCGAGAGGTGACTTTGAGCCTCTGGCCTTATGTTTTATAAGAAACCTGGGTTAAAAGATATTGCTTATCGGGTTGTGGGTCTTTTCCATGCCAAAATCGATGAGTGATTGGCCATAAAGGGTGCTTGATTGCATGCAGATTGAATATGCAAGCATTGATGCTTATTGATAAGCTCATTGACCTCAACTCATTCTTTTTCTGTTATTTATTTGCATTGATTATCGAGCAAACATAAGGTCTTAGAGAGAGAGAGAGAGAGAGAGAGAGAGAGAGCATGCCAAACATCATAACATTTCTCCTTGCTTCCTCCTCCTACAAAACTGCCACTGCATATCACTTCCAATTCTTGTCTACTTTAAAATCTTATAGATGCAACCGAGGTTAGAAGTCCTCCAATATACAGGGATCTGTAAGAAATTATTATGAGTTCTTGCTTAAAATTGGTGGTGCACTGAACATTGCCAGCACCTTCATTAAGGTCTTTGGTACCAATCATTCCGTTCTAGTATATTTGTTTGTCAAACTTCCTCTTTGTTTTGGCTTAAAATTCTGTTGGTGTTTGGAATATAATAACGTTGCAGAAAAAATTATTTTTTATATTAATACATTAAAAATATATAAAAATTAATTTGAAGTAAAAAAAATAAAAAATATTTCAGTTTTTTTAAAAAATACTTTAAAATACAAAAATAAATGATATCTTAAACCAATTTTTAAACATTTCAATTCCATTTAACACGCCTATCTTTGTATACATGCATGACGATAACACAAACAATAATTAAGGATAAAATAGTAAATACACCATTGGATTCCAGCACTCATACTTCCCAGTAGGGGTGATTATTTTCGGTTTGATTCAGTTTTTACCTATAAAAACAACCAAATCAAAATTTTGTAAAATATAAAAAAAAATTGAAACCGAATCGAAACCAGTTCCAACCGACCGATTTTGGTTCAGTTATTTTAAATTAAAAACCAAAACCCAACTGACCAGTTTCGGTTCGGGTTGGTTATTGTATATTAAAATCTGAAAATTATATTGTTTTTGAGGCTTTTTTTGGACTTTCTAATGGGTTCTTTTCGGTTCAGTTTATTTCTTAACTAAATCGGTTCAGTTTTTTGATTTCAGGCTTATGAAATCGAAACCGAATCGAACTAAACCGATTTTTTTAAAAATATTCTAATTCGTTTAATCGGTTTTTTTTCATGGTTTGGTTTTTTCGATTATTTTTTTTCCGGTTTGTTGATTTTTTTGCTCACCCCTACTCCACAATGTTTTCCTAATCCCTTTATTTTCTTAAAAAAATAATTTTATTTTTATTTTTTAATTCGTTCAAGTATTATCTAGTTCTATGCATGGTAGTTTCATTTTGTTATTTGCTTTAACATCTCTCATGGAGACAACGCTGGCTTTGGAGAGAGACAAACACATATTTATGTGGAATTATGGTAGTGGTTACGGTTCAAAATATTTTTTATTTAGAAATGCATTAAAATAATATTTTTTTATTTTTTAAAAATTATCTTTGAGATCAGCATATTAAAACAATTTGAAAATATAAAGAATAATTTGTTATAAAAAATTTAAAATTTAGAGGAACACTGTACACCGTGTTCCTAGTCGGGCACGCAATGTGGTTTCAAGCCACCTACTCTCAGTGTCTCTACTCTGGCGGACTTTCCGATAACCCCACCATTGGATTCCATTTGTTAAAACAAGCCCATGTTTGAGGTCACTGGTCAAAGCCGGCCACCGGGAACGTGGGATAATGGACTCTTTTTTGGTCATTCTTGTGGCCCGCTTAAATTGATAATAGAAGGTGATTTGGGGTCGTCAATTTGCATTTTTACTTTTCTTTTCTTCGTTCATGTTATTTATAATTGTGTAATAGTTATTTTTTAAAATAGTTATTTATTTAAAATTATATTAAAATTATTTTTAACATTAGTATATCAAAACTAATGAAAAAAATAATTTTAAAAAAATTAAAATATATTTAAAATATTTTTAAACATAAAAACAGACCCACCTAAATCAAAACCCACTAAATATAATGGACTATCAACACGCTAGCGCAACCATGTTGTAAATTAAAATTAAATCCCTCTGAATCCTTTAATAAGAAAAGTAGAGTGTTTATCCGCTGGGAAGGGAAGAGCAATAGAACGGTACGATTGATTGAAGTTTGACGATTTCCTTTTTTATTCAAAATTAGGAATATGCGAGCCTGACACGTGTTGGTAACGACCGGCAATTGCCCTCTGCCGTCCTTGGACACGATGACACGTTAACCATTAAGACCCCTTTTATTTCCGCGACTGGGCCGTGACAGGCTTCGGTCATCACTATTCACTACTCCAAATACTATTTAAAATTTATAGTTCAACAAACTTTTTAAAATTATTTTTTATTTTAAAATATATTAAAATAATAGATTTTTTTTATTTTTAAAATTTATTATTGATATTAGAATATCAAAATGTTTTTTTAAAAATTAATCTAAAAATAAATCAATTTGTTTTTGAAAATCGCAATACCAAATAAGGAATTAATTAAAGACTCCTCCTTTGGTTCTGCTGTGTGTTTTGCACATATTGCATTGTTATTACATTACATGTAGATTTATTATTATTATTATTATTATTTTGGTGAGCGAGCGAGCGAGCGGAGTACTTTACTAAATTAGCGTATTATTTTTGTACTCCTTTCCGTGAATGCTGTTTGCTGAATGCTAAGAAACAAAGAAAAAGAATGCTGAATGCTAATTATAAAGTAAAGGAAGCAATGGGAAACCCTCGAAATTTAGGGATACCTTTATCTTTAGACGAAGCCCACGTTTAATCCTACCTTCACGAACCTCCTACTCCATCGAAGCTAAAGGTACCTTTTTTTTTGGTTCTTCTGGTTTCTGGGCTATTAGAATTGCTTTATGAAGTTGAACATAGCGAAGAAACAATCACCAAATTCGAAAGTTTCAGACAATGCTAGCTTAAGCGAATCTTTTTTGGTGATATCAGATATGGATCGTTTCATATTTGCATTTTTTGTTTGTTCTCATTTCTTATATTTGTCTTGTTGGCATTTTCAAGTGTATTGTTATAGCATTGAAATTTTATGTTTAACATAATAGGTTCTGGCTTGCTGGGTTCTGTTGATTGTTTGAGGTTTGGCTGAAAATATTTGGTCTTTTTAAATGTAGAGAGAGATTACAAAGATAATTCAACATGGTTGAGAAATTATGGGTGATAAGAGAAAACACTTCCTGAATACGGGGCCTCTCTGCATTTCGTTTTTGTGGTAAATTCGGATAGTACATTTGATCAAGGGTTCTCTTTGTTTTAGCTTGGAATGAAGAGTTCCTTTTATAGGTTTTGATTATGGTGAAACCTTCGTTTGTGTTACGACAAGGGCTCGAGTTTCGCAAGACAATAATAACAGTGCGTTGGACTTGTAAATAGCGGGAAAGTAGTGTTATAAATTTCTACCTTGGATGATGAGTCAATTTGTTTCGAGAGGAAGGGAGCTTGAAGTTGATCTTGAAAGTGGTGGGACAACCAACGAAGAAGATAAAATGAGCGATCCCATTTCAGCAAATGGACAAACCAAGACAATTTTAAAGAGGGCATGTACTGGGCCCGTGGGTTTTCATGGATTGGCAAATTCATCAAACTTTAGTGAGCTTGCGGCTGACAATGTGGAGTTGTTGATAGACAATAATTCAGAAGGACAAGAGGGAAAGCAGAACATAACCTTTGTGGATAGAAAAGATGTTGTGGAGAAACGCATAAAGAATTTGAAAAAACCCCCCAAACCGCCAAGACCTCCTAAAGGTCTGTCACTGGATGCTGCTGACCAGAAGTTGATGAAAGAAATCACCGAGCTTGCCATGCGAAAACGTGCCAGGATTGAAAGACTTAAAGCACTGAAGAAGATGAGAGCATCAAAGACATCATCTTGGAGCAGCAGCTTGTCTGCCATGGTCATCACAATCGTTTTCTGCCTCATTATAATATATCAAGGTATATTGGCTTTTTGAAGTTTTGATTGGTCTCATACCAAGAACTGTGTTTCAAACAGTTCATATGTTGCATGTCTATTCACAATAAGCCACAATTTTTGCTAACTTTGGTCATGATATGAATCTTAAACATGTTTCCCACTTTACAATATGCTTATTAGATAGGGCATCTGAAACATGCCCCCTGATAGAAATATCCACTATGATCTCCACTTCACAACTATGCTTTGGTATTATCTTATAGTGTTTTGTTTAACATCAGTTGTTTCTTCTGAATGTCAAGGAAACTGACCAGTAAATATAAGTGAAATGTCATAATATTTTTGTTATGTTCTTTTCTTCTTGGAACTATCCTTTTAAGTGTTTTGCTTAACAACTGTTGTTTCTTCTGAATGTCATGGAATCTGACCAGTAAATATAAGTGAAATGTCTGTGACGGTATTTTTTTTTCCTGGAATGCGCTTTTTTAATAAAAACCAGTAAATTTTGTGTTAATTGATAACAATCAAATTACATCAAATCGGTATTTCCTCCTAACAAATCCTCCAGAATGAGTGGACAAAGCCAAGTATTCATCAAGGATGCTCACTGGTACAGATACCTAGCTCATAAATGCACAACATCATTATTTGCTTGTCTTATATGACAAACAAGTGATAACTGAGAATCAGAAGTCATTATCATCGCATCATGCAGAATTGCTTCAACGTCAACAGGATTAGGAGTAAACTCTTGTGAGTCTCCATGCAGCTCCAAACAATCTGTGTCAAGCATCCTCTTTCAAGTGCTCAGCTCAGCTTCTTTGATGCCATGAACTCAACCAACTTACTGCTCTTAGAGAAAATGACAAACCTTGAATTTGGTTGCTATGAAATTACCAGAGCAATGTCTGAAGACTGAAAACTGAAAACAATCCCTTAACCTCCCTGCTTTTAGTGTCTATTCCATGCTTGATCAATGTTTCACCCCAAATTCCCACAAGGTGGATCGCTTACAACATAGGTGTATTTTTGACTGGAAATGATTGCTTAAGATTGTAATGCCATACTTGTCTTTAGTTTTCAGGTTTTCTTGAGTTTCATGTATCAATCCACAGATGCATGCCCATGAAAATACCATTTATATATCCTTTGATCCTTGAATGGAAATTCTGTAAAATTCCTATAGATGTTAGATTTCTCTGATGCTGAAGTCACATCTTGCCTGGTTTCCTTTTATAGTACTTTTTTCCCACAAAAGCTTAACTCTTTTTACTCATTTGCGAAATACCAGTTAATCAATGTCCAACGACTTTAAATCCTTCTGTTCTTTGCAATTAGACATCATGCTTGATATTAACAAAGGATGAGGAGAGAGGTTAACTGACAACTTCACATAATACACTCTGTCTAACATGCAATGTTTATAGGCTTTGAACTTAGCTGCTCATAAAATCCCTTTTGAAGCTTGCAATGTAATATTTTTTTAGAAACATTCAAATTAATGAAAAAAATGAATTTTTTCAAATTTTCAACAGTCATTCATCATTGTGCATGAATAGCTGCAAATAACTTGGTAGATAAAAACAGGGTGGATTATTTTCAAAAAGCTTCTAACCTGAAACTTGAATTGCTTTACAGCTTGGACCTGAACTTCTGCAACATATTCTGAACACTTGACCTATTCAAAAGATAAGAAAAGAATTTGGATACTTTACCTTTGACCAAAGCTGCATTTCTTGCTTGTAATTGTATTCATTGCATGCTTTGATATCGAGTTTAATTTAATTTTTTTTGTCCCTATCTCCCTTTTTTAACTGGATATGTCTGATTATTTCATGGAGACAAATCTATCTTATGTGACTTCTTTTTTTGCCTTTGATATGACCTGAGTAAGCTTGTTTTATCAATTTACATTTTGTAGATTTGTTATTTTTTGTGATCTTACCAATCAGTTGTGGCAATTGATAAAACATACATAATATATTGCATCCTATGCACTTAAAGCCTTCTTGGGATGTCTCCTGAAGGAAAAGTCTTCTTGGGATGATTTCTTCTGCTTCTGTTTCAACTGTAATCTAAGATCAATCTTCTTTCTGATATGCTGTTGAAGAAATCTTCTTTAATATGCTATTGAAAATGGAAAGGAATATTTACATTTCTGCTGGGCTTCAAAACCTTCAAACCATGATTAGGGAAACATAATGTGGATTGGATGCTGATAAAAAGAAAAGGGAATGAAAAGTTAGGACTATATTCCCCAAGTACTGAAATCTTGTCTTTGATTGCTCTTTATGAGTAACACTGGAGCTAGTGCTTGCTATTTATGAATTGTTCCATGGATCGCATTAGAAATGTTTGATGCTTTTGGGGGCTTACTCTGGTGAAAAATCAAAATGATTAGCAAGTTGGCCTTGTTGCTCTCTCTTTCATTTGTCATGAGTAGAACATGGAATCTTGTGCTCTTATCATTGATCTCTTATCAACTGCAATTGCTAGATACCATGCTTATTGGCTTACACAATTGCTTTACTTCCTATATCAATACTCCGGGAAGCTGGTTGTGGTCAGTTTCTTTTGTCTAATTTCTGAATCTTGGTAAGAGGTTCTGTCTAAGAATGATTTATTCCAAGCTATCCATCCATCTTTATTTCATGCTTGTTCTTGTTCTTTTCTTTTTTGTCTACTAACCTAGTCTAGCATCTGCTTTTTACATGGAGTTTTAGGTCATTAGATCTATCTTCCAGAGTTCTCTCTGATCTTAAGGTGATAGCGGTATTGCTATTTAACATTTACATTAGTGACACAGTGTGAAGCTTTGCTTGCAGGAATTAGCTCCAGATACAGTGGAAGCTTGGCCTTAAAAGGGTCTCCTGAGCCAGCAGTGGGTACTGGTGAAGCTTTGATTGCAGTTCAGTTGTACAAGAACAATGTTGCATAAGAGAGTGATGAATCAGGCTCCAGGTCTTCCGAGTAGGTGTTCCTTGTGGTATATGTGTAGCTTGTTCTTTAATCATTTGTGCATTCGATAATAAGCACTGAAGTTTCACTGCTCTGTCTCTTATCTATGCATTCTTTGATATGTTTCATGTGAAACACAGTTTGGCAGGAAGGCAGGTTTCTGGTTCAGGTTCGCGGAAGAAGTAGAGTTAACTGAATCTTTTCCCTCCTAGTGAACTGTTGATATCTGTCGCATAGGCTTATTGAATGCCGTGTCCCCTTTTGTAAACTAGTGTTGACGCAGCGCTTGACTATTCTGATTGTTGTAAATATGGGAACACCTAGCTTGGACAGGTATCTGTAAAAGGACAGCTTACAGCTTGTACAGTGTCTAATTCAGAGGACTAATTAATAGATTTTCATTTCAGAAGTTCATTGCCTAGTTTGTGCTCAAAGAGTGTTGTTGGCTTGGCATTCGGATTTCATATAATAGAAATGAAGAGCATTATAGCCATGGTGTATATTAGAGAAGCAAATATATTTCTGTTTTCCCCTTCATACTGGGAAGTAAAGCCTGAATTCAAACTCAAAAACTGTAGAAAGGGCAATTATTTCCACCATCCAAGAACCAGTATTTAATTTTAACTTGAAGGATGATTTTCCTAAGAGAACATGCTTAATTTTAACTTGAAGGATATCTCAAGAGTATTTGGGTTCTTTTCCCATACATTGTGAAAACATTCAACATCCTGGACATCCTTTTTCTTTTTTAATTTCCTGAAGTGACCAACGAGTGCTAAATATGTACTTGAATACATACTTAACACAGTGTAAGATGGCAAAAAATGTCATTTGATGAGAAACATTTTAGAAGGTTGACAAAGTTGTTGTTTACATTACCAATTCAAGGAAAATGAATTCAAACCTAGATCACATCCCGTGCAAAGATGAAAGGCTGAATTAGGATCAGTGGTTTGCAAAGATCCAGTATTTAACGCAGAAATGGCAATAAAGTATGGATGTTTCATGACATGTTCATCGCTCAAAAAAGCATAGACAGCCCGCGTTAGAAATGTATAGAAACAGAACAAAGAAATCCAGAAAAGAAAAGCACAGAAATAACAAGTTATTAAACCTTGTCACTTCTATACTTTGAGTTGTGGATTTTAGGGGGTAATCTAAGTTGATCTAAATGGATAGAAAACATTGTCATCTTAATATATACAAAATATACAAAAAAATTCAAACTATTCCTCTTGAGTTATTTTTAAGGTCAAACCAAGTCGTGTTTGGATCTGTCAGGTTAATTAAGTCAACTCTTACTTAGTTTGATTTGAAGACCGAACCAAGCAAATGAGTAAGTTAAGGGGTCTTAAGTTAACCCGCCGAGCCGAGCCGGATTAGGTAAAACGTCCAAAATTTTCATCGTGACAACATACAAGTTATGTATTATTCTTGTATTTTTTTTAATATATTTGATTTGAATTATTATAATATTACTTTTTTAATTAAAACTTGCTTATATAATTACAGTAAGGTGTTGTGATAAGTTAATAAGATAAATAGATTTTAATTAAAGAGATACATTTGTTATCCTTATTCAAGTCACCTAGGTTTTTATATATATATATTATTGAATTTGATTTTTATTAGATAAAGAACACGTAACAAAAAATATTTATATATTTGATTCACAATATAGCACGGATCAAGTAGTTATTTTCGACTAAACAATGCGGTTTCAAAGGCACAACTATTCAATGAAACAGTGAAATCCCATGTTGTTTTTTTTTTTTTTTAGTAATAATAATTTAAATAAGCCAGAATGGGTGTCTTGTGGTGCGGCTTCTGGTGATAGGAACATTCTGATCAATAGTTTTTAAACTCGGTTTGGTGGCCGGTCCGGTCTAAGATCCGAGTTCCGGATTTTGATCGGGTCACTGGATTTTAACCGGGTTGGCGGGGTCAATTTCTATTTTAAAAAAAATCCAAAACGGCATCATTTTAGTTTAAAAAAAAAAAAACAAAAGTCAATGGGTTGCAATCGGGTTTTGACGGGTCACCCGGGTCATCGGGTCAACCCGCCGGATCTGTCGGGTCACACCGAGTCATGATTTTTCCTATTTTTTTATCAACTCAGCCCGGTTCCAACCCCGGACCAGGCCGGGTTTCAAAAGTATGATTCTGATTGCTATGACTCATCCCACTATCCTTGGATGGTTGATAAGTCACAAAAGAGTTCACCGTCGCCAAGTTTCTTTATAAATAATAATAATAAGAATACTTGTTGATGAAATAATTGAATATCATCATGCATGCGTCTAGTGTAGAACACAAGTCTTATACCTTTCACACATACAAGTTTAATACTTTATAATTGGTTTTAATTAAACCTTTATCATAATAATAATAAAAAAAATAATAATAATAATAAAAAGTATTGGTCAACAGGCCCAGTTTCAGACCTCTATCGGGCCACACTTACACCTAGTTTCATTGCAGGCCAGGCCTTTCAATTGAAAAACAAAACAAGGAAAGGGACCGATCAGTACACTCTCGCCCTAGCCTCCTATCATCTGTCTCTCTTTTTAACATTTAAGGGTTTTCTTTCTTTCACGGTAATAATTCGATCCCATAATCGCTAGGGTTTTTTGGATGATGGGTACAGAGAGGAAGAGGAAGGTGAGTTTGTTTGACGTGGTAGACGAGGCGTCGGTTTCTGCAAAGTTGTTGAAATCGAACGGAGCGACGAACAACAATAACAATGAAGGAAGCAGCTCGATAAATCGGTGGAACGGGAAGCCTTACTCTCAGAGATACTACGAGATATTAGAGAAGAGGAAGAATTTGCCTGTTTGGCATCAGAAAGAGGATTTTTTACAGGTTTTGAAGAAAAATCAGGTTCTCGTCCTTGTTGGTGAGACTGGTAGTGGTAAAACTACTCAGGTTTATTCCCTTTTCTTTTTCCCTTTTTTATACCTTGTTTTTTGATTAATTATAGTTTTGTGTGCTGTTTGTGCTGTCATTTGTTTGTCTTTTTTTTAATCGACCAGCTCTCTTGCACGCAAATACTTTAGTAGAAAACTAGCGAGCTTAGGTTATCGTAGATTAAAAAAAAATAGAATTCTTCAGCTCCTCTATGTTACTTCTTTGATATATTTTCAGTTTGATATATTCTCACTTTAAAAATAATAATAAGAAAAGCATTTCCTTTCGGTTTCCCATATATGAATTATGCTATGCTTAATTGTGGGTATACAATGTAATGAAAACTAGACAAAAAAAAGAAGCAATACTTAACTAACTAGAAATTTGTGATGGTACAGATTCCTCAGTTTGTTTTGGAAGCTGTCGAATTAGAATCTTCAGATAGACGCAGGAAAATGATGATTGGGTGTACCCAGCCTCGAAGGGTTGCTGCAATGTCTGTTTCTAGGCGTGTTGCTGAGGAGATGGACGTTACTATAGGTGAAGAGGTTGGTTATAGCATCCGTTTTGAAGACTGTAGCGGTGCAAGAACGGTTTTGAAGTGAGTTCTTCAGCTCCTCTATGTTACTTCTTTTTTCCCAAGATTCTTGGATTTAAGTTGTGTGCTAATTTTTCTTATTCCTTTCTGGCAGGTATCTGACTGATGGTATGCTTTTAAGAGAGGCAATGACAGATCCGCTTTTAGAAAGGTACAAAGTAATAATACTTGATGAGGCTCATGAAAGAACTCTAGCAACAGATGTGCTATTTGGACTTATTAAAGAAGTGCTGAAAAATAGGCCTGACCTGAAGCTAGTTGTAATGAGTGCAACACTAGAGGCTGAGAAATTTCAGGGTTATTTTTGTGAAGCACCTCTTATGAAAGTTCCTGGCAGGCTTCATCCTGTTGAGATTTTCTATACCCAGGAACCTGAGAGAGATTACCTAGAGGCAGCTATTCGGACAGTTGTCCAGATACACTTGTGTGAACCCCATGGGGACATACTTGTTTTCCTAACTGGTGAGGAGGAGATAGAAGATGCTTGCCGAAAAATAACAAAAGAAATTGGAAATTTAGGGGACCAAGTAGGGCCAGTGAAAATAGTGCCTCTATATTCTACGCTTCCACCGGCCATGCAGCAAAAAATATTTGAACCTGCTCCACCTCCACTACAGGAGGGTGGCCCTTCTGGAAGGAAGATTGTGGTGTCAACAAACATTGCGGAAACTTCTTTGACTATAGATGGTATTGTATATGTTATTGACCCTGGTTTTTCTAAACAAAAGGTTTATAACCCCCGAGTGCGGGTTGAATCTTTGTTAGTTTCCCCCATATCAAAGGCTAGTGCTCACCAGAGATCAGGACGTGCTGGAAGAACTCAACCAGGCAAATGTTTTAGACTCTACACAGAGAGGAGTTTCAATCAGGATCTCCAGCCACAGACCTTTCCAGAAATATTGCGGTCAAACCTTGCAAATACAGTTCTAACGTTGAAGAAATTGGGGATTGATGATCTGGTGCACTTTGATTTCATGGATCCTCCTGCCCCTGAGACATTGATGCGAGCATTGGAGGTGTTGAATTATTTGGGGGCATTGGATGATGAGGGGAACATGACAAAGCTTGGGGAGATCATGAGTGAATTTCCCTTGGATCCTCAACTGTCAAAGATGCTCGTTGTGAGTCCTGAATTCAACTGTTCGAATGAAATTCTTTCAATTTCGGCCATGCTTTCAGGTATTTTTTGCAACCATGTTTATTTTATTTTAAGCGGTCTTGAGTCTGGTCTAAATGATTTAAGGGGAGTAGATGCCATTGGGTTGCAGTATTATCAGATGCATCCCTCTTTTATGTCATGTGTGCAGCCAGTTTTCTGTGCACTGTGTTAATTGTTTAACTGCTTACATGTGTTTGCAAGTACGCATGTATGCAGTTAAAGAATTGATGTGTCCATTTAGGTTGTCGTCAGCAACTGTCGTGTATGGGTTCCATGCCCCCGGATGGCATGCTCCATCAGATTCTAAGTTAGTGCTGATACAGATAGTTGCAGTTTCTCAGTATTATCTCATGAAGCAAATGGTATCGTCTCGCCTGTTTGCATCTGCTGACCTACCATGGGCCTCTTCTGTGGTAACCAAATTCTTTCTTTAGTACCCAATTGCTTTGTCCGCCCTAGGGAGGCTCAAAAGGCTGCCGATGAAGCGAAGGCTAGGTTTGGGCACATTGATGGGGATCACCTCACGCTGTTGAACGTATACCATGCATTTAAGCAAAACAGTAAGTACTTTTACTCTATTCTATTTCTGTTTTTCTAAAATTTGATTGTCTGCGATAATTGTCATTTATGTCAGATTCTTACCTATTGGTGAATGAATTGCAGATGAGGATCCATCCTGGTGCTATGAAAATTTTATCAATCATAGGGCATTGAAGGCTGCTGACAATGTAAGACAACAGCTTGTCCGTATCATGGCCAGGTTTAATCTCAGGTTATGCAGCACTGACTTCAACAGCCGCGACTACTACATCAACATAAGAAAAGCTATATTAGCCGGATACTTTATGCAGGTTGCTCACCTTGAACGATCTGGACACTATTTGACAGTGAAAGACAACCAAGTACGTGGAAAATTAAACATGTATTTTCAACTTGTTATTTTTGCAGTGATGCTCTAATGTTCTTTTCGTTCAAGATTGATTATAGAAAGATGTTTGTTATATAACAATTTTGCTTGGTGGTGTTAATTTGTTTTTCAGGCGGTGCATTTGCATCCATCAAATTGTTTGGATCACAAGCCAGAGTGGGTGATTTACAACGAGTATGTCCTAACCAGCAGGAATTATATTCGGACCGTGCTAGACATTCGTGGTGAATGGTTAGTTTATCCTTCATTTAGTGCTTGTTTGTGTTTATATCTCGTCTTTAAGGACCATGTTAGAATTTGGTTTCAGTCAATAGCAAGTGGACATAATAATGTGTTTTTTTAATATTTTAATGAATAATTGTTGATTCTGGGACTGAATAAGTGATTGATGTCTTTTCAATGGTGTCTCTAAATGCTTGACTTTTATTTTTTGGTGTTCAGGTTGGTGGACATAGCATCACATTACTATGACTTGGATAACTTCCCACAATGTGAGGCCAAGCGGGTTCTTGAAAAGCTTTACAAGAAGCGGGAGAGGGAGAGGGAGGACAACAAGAACAGAAAATGAATGCTCCATGAGTTGCTGGACCCTTCCAGTTTTTCTTGTCTAGAAAAGAAAAGTGCGGTTGTTCTTTAGAAGCTATTTAGTACTCTTCTGCGATACAACTGCCTTTATGGATCCAGTTGCTTTGGCCAAGTTGGCCTGTACCATTTCTTCAATTAGTAGCTTTTGTATCGTCATTTTTATTGTGTTTTAAGCCTCCACATTTGTTTTTGGATGTGGAATCGTTGCAGTCTATGATATTTATTTACTCGGGAAGCACTCGATCAAATTTGTGTTACCTGCTTACTGATTAATTGCAAAACCTTGTGCTTTGATTAAAAAAAAAAACAAAAATAAATGAACTACTACTATTAAGGCTCTTTTGAAATATTCGGTGAACAATTAAGCTGGAGTGATCCCTCCTAGGTCAAAAAGTGGGTGAACAAATAAGCTAAAGTAAACCACTCCTAGGTCAAGAAGTGATTGGGTCGTTTGGAGTGGATTCTATGCTTGCATTTCCGCTATATTTCTTCTTTTCTTCTCTCTTTTTCCAGTTCCAGTTGAGGATCCATCCTTAACAGGCAGGCAGCAAATTTGGACCAAAGCATTAGTGAATTGACCACAGAGGCATCCCAAGTCTCGACATTACTTCTTCATGTCGAGCACTCTCCCATCGTTGAAGCCTATGATCATCATTATTATCACCCGCAAAGCTGACATGGTTATCTGTTTTGTGTCGTTAGAGAAGATTACAGAGATTACAGGCTCCGATATGATTGAAGAGTTGTCACCCCGTAAAGAACAGGATACCACGTGAATGTTATACTCGCTTAATGGGGTTTGAAGATGATTGAACTTGCATTTAGTGTCTTAACAATGTAGCGTGTGTTTAGTAATGTATTACAATTAATTTTTATAAATTAAGAATGTTTTAAAATTACATTTTTAATATTAATATATTAAAATCATCTAAAAATAACTAAAAAATCAGTTCTAAAAACGAAACGCTGGTTAAATCGAATTACCAAACAAATCAAAATTATTAGCTTTTCTATACCAAGAACTAAGAAGGCATGCTTTTTTGGTTCTTGCTTGCCTTCTCTTTCCATGATTTAATCCAAAAATATGCAAGACAAACCGTAACACGCGATTCAACACTAGTTTTCTTTTAATCTAAGCCTTCTAGAAAAGAAAAATGAATGGCTAACATCTTACCAGATAACATTTATTTAATGAAAATAGTATAACATATCTATTTTAAATTAACAATTACTCTTCAAAATATATATGTATTTTGATATTGTTTGGAATTGTGGTAGTGATTATTTTTTAAAGTGTTTTTTCACTTGAAAATGTATCATAATAATATTTTTTTTCAAATTTTATATTTGATATCAACGCATCAAAACGATAAAAAAACATAAAAAAAATAAAGCAAAATTGTTTTTTTTAAATAAATTTTAACTGCAAAAACAAATACACTCATACTAATTTCTCACAATTTGACCTCACTAAAATTTTGAGTTATTAGAAAAATGTTCAAAATCTTTTTTTCTATAAGCTGGGAAATGCATTAACATAAAAAAAATACAGAAGGTTTGGATAAAATATAAGAAAATTTTCAGATCTTAACAAAAGATTTTATTCTTGCTGTTTTTTTTTTATTCTTATCTTTCCTTTGCATTTTTTATACTCGATTAATCAAGCCCTCAAGTGAAGACAGTTTCTCACGTATAGTTTCTTTATGTAGTTTTTGTATTCCAAATTCTTGTTTTCATCTATTCCCCTTTTTAATAGTTATGACATATTTGTTTATATGAATTTTGACTGCTGGATGTGTTATTATTGAATATATTTAACAGAAAGTTTTTAAAAAAAACATGTATTTCTACGGTTAAAAATAAATCATAAACTCATGACAAGATTGCTATTTATCACTAGCAAATCCGCGACCAAAACCACTATTTAAACAAATTATTAGGTAGCATTGATGTTAAGGTCTAATTAAAAAAATAGTTACAATTATTTTTTAAAATATTTTTCATTCTGAAGTATATTAAAATAATATATTTTTTTTAAAAAACAATTATTATTAAAATCAGCGTCTTAAAATAATTCAAAATATATATAAAAAATATTTTTTTATAAAATTTTTTTTAAAAAAAAAACACGAGTTGACCAACATTTCCAAACGCTCTCTAAATATCTCAAATTAACAATTACCTTTCATATGCAATTTTGATTTTATGATGGAAAATTTAGAAAACAAAACAGAAATTAATACAAATCCTAAACAAATTTAATCATGCTTAAGATTCTCCAACAAAAAGAAAGAATATATGCTTACTAATTTCTCACAATTTGACCTCACTAAAACTTTCAATGATTAGAAAGATTTTCAAACTCTTTTTCTACAAGATGATAAATGCATTAACTTGAAAAATATGTGCTTTGTTTGTTTGACAATGATATACATGATCATTCAAGCCCTCGTATACTTAAGGTCTGAACATGAAAATGATCATACAAATACTTGGTGGTACATCTAATGTTCTGAACATGAAGTGACCCATCACCCTGAATGATGATAAAATCCAGCCAAATTAAAGCTTTCATCCGTTTCGAGACGAACTACATTCCCATACACTTGGCACCAAAAAGATTTCATCATTAACCATGCAACACAGCCAAAGGTAATAAATACACAGCTGAAATTAGTTAACTACACTTTCATGATCACTACGTTGAAGCATTAACGCAACAACTTTCAGTCGCTATGCTCCACTTACCCAAGTGCAGGGGGCAAGAAAACTCATTGAGATTACAGTGCATCAGGGCGGGTTCCAAGGGGCAGAGGCTACTTTTCCGAAATGATCCCGAGCATTTTTAATCCGTTCATTTATGGCATTAGCATGGGATTGCAACTTGGAAAGATCAAGGTTCTTAATCTCCATCTTTGCCTTGGTTAAAGCAAGTTCTTCCTGTAGCTCAGTAATCTTCTTTTCAATATCGTTCCTCTTCTCTTCCAGCTTTCTTTTCTCATCAGTATGCACTCGTAATTTCCCTTCAGCATCTTTGGATTCATTTAGTACCTCCCCTTGCCCATCTTTAATTGAAAGCAATTCATTCAACCTACCACGTGGCACAGTGATATCAAATCCATGCTTCTCCAAGTCAAGAAGACTTTCCAATGTGCTCTCTAATATGCTTCTACAATCATCAAACTGAAGTGAGGTTATCTTATCAAACAAACTAGCAAATGTTACCATAATACCAATGGCTGATCCTTCACGATACTCTTCTTTACATTCAGTCAAAGGATGAAAATGCAGTTTTTGCGGGATGGCTCGGAATACTTCCATAGATTCAATCGTGTTCCAAACTGGAGACCTCTTTACAAAAGGTACAGACTGATTTTCCACCAGAGTGTCATTGCCTTTTGCATCGATTGTACAAGATTCCACTGCTACAGCTTGTTTTTCTCTAGCCTCACTCCCTCCACTTGCAGCCCTACCAGTAGATGATCCTGAACAGGAAATATATAATAAGCAAAATTACAAGAGGGATCATTTAAATGTTTTGACTTACTTAGTTCTCCAAGACTTGTTGGAGCATGCACTCCCCCAAACCAGGTTGATAGAGGTTGATCATCGTCAGCTACATTCTTCGATGCAGCAGCAACAGCTGCATCAACTTCCCTTGACATGAAATCTGTCTTGGAAACTTCACTGGTTCTCTCTCTTGAAGAATTTTGAGAAACTGCATAATTCCAATCAGGCTTTAGTAATGGATACATATATTCAAATCCGTGTGTAGCTTTCCATGCTTCCCGTTTTTCTTATGGTAAAGACTAAAGAGTGCGTGAGAGAGAGGCAGGACCAAGAGAAAAGGAAAAGTATCTTCTCATGCTATCAACTTTCTGGAGAAATATCTCCCACATGATGAACTAACCAGTATCCCATGATTTGCTTATATACATTCACTTCATTTTTCTAGACAAGAGGTTGTATCAAACAAGAGAACCAATACTTCAGTGTCCCTTCTCCTAGGAAAGATTTCAGGAACCAATGCTATTATTCAGTTGAACAAACATGGCAAAAGAAATGGAGAATCAGAAACTTAGAACTGGATTTGTTGTAGTGGCCATTTAAAAAATCAACAAGAGAATTTAATCTTTCTAAGACATCTATGACAAAACAGAAAATAAGTTTATCCACGACAGAAGTTAAAAGCATGCCATGCTATAAGCAAACCTAATGTTGCAGGATGACTAGGTGGCAACTCCTAAAATCAATATCTATGTCATCACAGTGAAAAGTAATGAAGTTATTGGTTTGCTTTAGTCACCCTTTTGATGACAGCTAAAGCTGTTTGTCTAATACTTGCACAGTAGTTTCATTTGGCACTTTTTCTTTCCCAGTGGTATCCTCATTATATGGCTCATTGCATTCTGGGTATTGGTTGATAAATCCGAAACCTCCTTTTTCTTAGCTTAAACTTCCACAACAGATGTTCCTTGCAGGAAGGCATAGAATAACTCAGGTTTAAAGCCCTCCATACCTTTAGGTTCCATCCTTGCCTGTGTCAGCCACTCAACTTCATTAGTTGTAAGGTCTTTCACAACCACTTGTACAACTTCATCAGCAATGTCCCCAGAGCCAAGGTCCTCCCGACCTGCATGTTATATGGCATATCTCTGTATCTTTAAAAAATTATTACAAAATGACCAGCCAAAAGTTGTGGTTTAAAGCATTTACATACTAGTCACCGAAGCCTTTGAGTTTATAGTTAATTTGCACGGCCTTCCCCTCTTTCTTCTTTGACTGCTTCCTACATGTTCCTGCACCAAAAAGAGCAGTAAAGAACATTGTGATAACCTCCTATACAAGTAATCATAATTAGGAACCCTTAAACACTATTTTATGTTCCACGCCTTTGCACATTTTAATGGCAATGAAATGAAAAACCGCATGTACCCTTGGCTCCCCTGAAAATTGGAACCAACTTTCATGACCAACACCAATGAAATGGCTGTGCACTGTGATTTCTTCAAAACTTTGGTCAATGGCAGGATGCCAAAATAGGAACACCAATCACTTGTGCAACCACTCAAACAAACTACACTGAAGAGTATCACTTTTTTCTATCCAATAACAGAATATCACTTCTATCCAGCATGTCAAAGTGACAAGCAAGTTACCTTTAGGAAGAGAGAGCCTGCAACCTAGTATAACATTCCAAAATATGGCAACACTTTTAAAGGACCAGCTAATGTTAATGTCTGAAACTGTAATCTGAAACTGTAATTTCACGGAAACTTCAAAACTAAATTCCATTAATCACAACCATTACAAGCATTATTGCAGATGAATTAGTATCATAAATTCCAAAACATTAACTGTTTTATCCTGTCACCAGTCTACCATCTCTTTCTCATAATTAGATGTTCTCATACCTATCAAATTATCTTGGCAGTTTTCCTAAGCTTTTAAGCGCAGCACCACCACCCCCAAACCCCAGCTCAACAGAAAAGGAAACCTCTTGCTTACCAAGTTCTTGTCTTTTGCTGAATCATTCAAACTCTTCTTCTGATCCCTCAGAAGCTTCAGTGTTTCCTTGTCATCCTGATAAATGCCCTCTGTAGCTTTTAATCCCATGATGAAAGGGACTTCAATTTCTTTTGTTTTAAAGTCAATCTCACTAATGCCTTGGACAGCAACGTCCACTGCATTGCCATCCTTCACTGAAAATCACTCAATATAAGAGATCCTGTGAATAAAAGAAATAAGCAATGTAACAGGCATTAACAAGTAAAGAAACATATACCTGCTGCTGAAGCATTTGGACTTCTAAATGGCGATTTGGTGACTCTCCCTATCCTTGTTATAATTTCCACTTTCTGGCAGTCCAATTCAAGTACTTTCAGTTGCTTAGTCTTCTGCATCTATAACAGGCAATGCCAATCAGCAAAAGGAAAAAAAAAACAGAAAAAATTATGGTAGAATAAGGTTCTCACAGAAAGACTGGCAGAACAAACAAAAGCGAGCATAGAAAGGTGACCGTCAATGCCAACAAGAAAGCTAAACTTAGTTTATTTTAAAACAACTAGGCTCAATTATTGCCTAATCCATTGAGCAATATTTCATTTTTGCTTGTGACAAAAACAAGTAAAAAGATTTATTTGATCTTCCAAGTGCATTTGAGCTACTTTGAGCTACTGCTAGTTTCATAAATGTTCTGCATGCAATACCACTTGTAAAGCTCTTTCGTAGCGTGCAAGACAAGTTTGTGGCTGAGAGACTGGAAGAGAGACTGCAAGTAAGACTTTCAATATAACAGTGTCTCATGGACCCACCATACTCCCAAAATGCCAATCAAGGTTGGCATAAATCATATGTCGATATCTGAATATTTCACTGGATCACCGGCAGGGTGTGCAGACCATCCCAAAAAAATGCTTCTATTAGAAGTATAGAGTGTAAAAAATCAATGAAGGATTCAAATGACGAAATTCAACTCACAGTTGCCTTTCCTGCAGAAGAATTCTCGGTTTTGTTAGAAGGCTGAGCATCAACAAGTTTTTCTATGCATCTTGTTCTTTTACCTCCTGTTTTTGAAGAGGTAAAACCGCAAAGCATTTCATTACTTGACATTTCAATTGGGATATTCCTAGACTGCAGTGCTGAAACTGATAATGGGGCCTCAATAGCATCTATTTCAATTAGCATACTGGAAGGGTTTGAACGCATGCCACTACAATTAAAAAGTGTTGGCTTTGGCTTCTTCGCTGATTTTTCACCCAAATGAGTTGATTGCTCTGGCATATTTCTTATGCTAGTGGAAACTGTTTTCTCTTTGGTCTTATCTTCGGAAGCACTTGAGCTTTTGTGTAGTTCTGCCACATCAGGGTTTTTATTGTTGTTGGTGCTACCAAACTGTCCTCGACTATCAGAAAGAATTCTAACTTCCTGAACAAAAAACAGAGAAGTTAAGCTACAAAAAGATGACGGGAATTATCTGCCATGTTTTTAGCTTCCTTGCTTCATTTCATACAATCCTGTCAAACTTTAGAAAATAAATGCATCAAACTATTGCACCAAAAGAAAACACAGCCCAAATGATCACCTAAGCTCCTCAGCCACTGCCCATTTACATGTCAAGGAAAGTAAGGTAAGACATGTTGCATTCCCTATGCTAAACTAGTCAATTAATTATGCATTCTAAATACTTCCTCATGCAAAATGCAAAACATGTGAAGTTGCTTATAAGAGAAGTGCAGGTAAATACATGTGTCTGTGTGAGCTGGCATACATGAGAGATAAAACTGTACATTGTAAGATGACATATGAAGCAATACAAAAGTGAATCAGATTCATGCCAGCACACTTCCTACACCTTGGTCAACAGCTCAATTTTTAATTGTTTTCCCTTCTTTTTTCTCCCATATGGACCAAATTAATCTTAAACTGATTGACCATAAAGACCATAGATGTCCTATGTTGATCACTTCATGTTCCAATAAAACCACTCTATATAAAGAGTGAGCTTTAGCTTAATTGACACAATGAGGAAAAGCTGAACCTAATAACTCACACCGTCGGGAATGAATCTTTCCACCCATAGGAACAGATCTAGATGTATAACCACCACCATATTTAACAACAGCCCCTTGCTACTAAGCAGAACACAAACTTACATAATAACCCAAATGAATACTATACCTTTTTACTAATCCATTTTCCATCAACCCATTCCATATGAGGCCTTATCTTCGATTGACTAAGTTCCCTGTCCTCATTTCCCTGCTTAAAAAAGACATTGTATCTCCTCCCAGCAAGAAGTTTTGTAATTACTCCAGATCTCCAACCACTTCCATAGTGTGCATCTACCCTTTCCAGCAACTCATAATTTCTGTCTGCATGAGGAGGAGTGGGCCGAATGTGAAGGGAATCTACAATTGTTTTCATTGTTCCGGCCTCATCACTATTCCATGAGCTTTGACACTTTACCAAGAAAGTTCTATCCTCATTTTCCTTGACGACAACTGCAGGTAACCAAATATCACGTACATTATCTTTTTCAAGGTTCACTTCTACTTCAGTTCCTGAGCTAAAAACCGACCCTGTTGCTTGCTTTAAAAATAAAATTGAGAAATAAAATCACTGATATGATAAACAAGTAAAACAAAAGGCATATACATATATATATATATATATAGAAAGAACAAAATGTCAGTATTGATTTTAGAGATGATCATGGATGATGAATTCACAAATTAATACAGGATGAATTAAAATCCAAAGCTGGGGCATTGACAGATAACGAAAGTTGAAATTCAATAACCGTATTCAGGTTAGACAGAGCTGGAGCACTAAGAAAGTATCGAGCAGGTACTGCATGTCATTTCCAGAACTTAACATAACACAAGCTGTCATACACTATAGGCATGCAAATAGTGGGAGATTGTTTGTTAACTTACCAAAAGATAAGGAATTGATTATGCTAAGCAGATGCACAGAGAAAGAAATAGCAGCTAAAATAAATGACTCAAAGTGATCCTTTCACTCGTGCATGTAGGACCACAAAAAAAATTATCGGCGTCCAAATCTCCGAAACACAACATGCAATTGAGCCATTCAATTTCTACTAAGATTTCGAAAACACCCACAGTTAGATATATTTAAGACTATTGATAGAACATGCAACACAATTTCATAAACATCTAAACAATATCAATACACAATCAATCAAACACCAAAAAATAATAAAAAAGCGAACATCGAAAGCTCCAGTTTCAAGAAAATGAGAAATACCTGCTGCATTTCGGGTCGGACCCATTTGCCATCAACCCAATCCAAGTGAATCCTTAAATCTTTGGCATCAAAATCAAGAACATCAGGAGGGTTATCAAAATAAACCATATATCTTGCCCCCCTATCAAGAACCTTCTTTACAACACCAGACCACCAGCCATATCTAAGACTTGCATCAATGGCTTCGTTTTCTTGAAAAACCCCGCCATTTTTAAGCGAATCTTGAGGAGGCAAAGGCCTAATGAGTTGAGGGTCGACTTGTTCTAACAAAGGAGCAGGCCCGTCTTCAGTAACCAAAGTTTTGTACTGAACAATCGCTTTCCTTTTCTTCTCCGAGGCTGATTGTGGTTGTGATGGTGTTGGGAAATCTAAAATGGTAGCTAAATACCATGCACCCCTAAAACCTTCCTGCTCACTGCTTACTTCTACTTCCTCGCCCTTGTTGAAGAACACCGTGCTGGTCTGGTTTTGCTGATGAGGGTTTTGTTGGGGTTGGGGATTCGAATCTAAGCCTGCCATATTTTTTTTTTCATTTTGTGTACTGAAAAGAAGAAAACCCTAGGCCGAGGGGTTTTGTTGTTTTGGGTGCCTTTCACGGTCAAATGCTGTTAAGCCAAGTGGCAAGCAGCAAGTGGATGGATAATTTTTAGTGGTGTTTTGGCGGGATTGCGCGGTCTTTGTGCCTGTGTTCTGTTGTGCTGGGTGGGAAATGTGCAGTTTTTGGGTATTTTTTTTTTTTTTTTTTCTGTAAAATAGATTTTTTAAAAAAGTGGATTCTGAAAAAAGTAAATTTCAAAAAAGTATTTTTCAAAATTTAGTAGTGTAATGAAAAATAAGTTGAAAAATATTTTCTAGTGTTTGGTTATGTCATGAAAAATGAGCTGGAAAATAACTTATTAATGTTTATTTTTCTCAAGTTTATTAAAATAATAAGGAACAAATCTTACAAATTAAA
>Ga0307517_10002344_pt1 | contig 30553 bp, 27 predicted proteins | sample 23_EM_MG_FD_194515 | JGI IMG/M metagenome (GOLD analysis project Ga0307517, IMG submission 194515) | Populus trichocarpa ectomycorrhiza microbial communities from riparian zone in the Pacific Northwest, United States - 23_EM | ecosystem: Host-associated > Plants > Roots > Unclassified | place... | reverse complement strand
GGTAGCTTGTTTGTGTTATCTGTGGTTTGAGTAGCAGGGTGGGTGAAAGTGACAATTTGTCAAGCTTACACGTGTCTGCTTTTACACGCCAGTGGCGGCTAACGGCTATTGCAAAAATACACGCCAGTGCTGTACCTGATTTTCTTTCTTTCTTCTCTTGGAATACTTTTTTTTTTTTTGCTTTGCTTTCATTAGACTTCTTAAAAAAGTTATAAAGGTGTATTATGATACAAAAACTTCACATTCCTTTTTTATGTTTCTGCGAGTGACATTGAAAATTATATATCACCAATAAATTTGTATTACTAAGTTATATGGCCATATATATGCATGTGAACTAAAAAAATGTTACCAAGAGAGTACTTTATAGCTCTCAAAATCAAGAAGACGGGAAAATAAAAGAAGTTTTTGGTAAATTAGTCCCTATAGAAATAAATTATTTAATCCCTGTGCTATATAAAATTATTAAATAATACTTATAGTTTCGATCACTTAGTGCTCGTTTAGAGTCAAGATCACAATGAAATGAAACTCCTCATCTTCAAGAGTTTATTAATACTAAATTTGGACCTAATACTACTTCATGTTTTAATTAGACAGAAATTTTTGGACATGGACATTAAAATTTTGAATTATTGTATTTAAATTAAGTTTTAAGATTTTTTTTAATGTTGTGGTGTTGTCTTAAAAGATAAAAACAATTGGTTGGATAATGATTAAGGGTGTTTTTTTTTTTTGGATTCACGTGGGGGTGTTCGGGTAATTTGTGTGCACCTCGACTAATCCCCACAGATTCTGAAATTAACGACCAAGTAAGCTTTTAGTGGCCATCAATATTAGCAACCACAAGGCTAGAACCTGAAATCACAGGGGAGCAAACTTCTTGATCTCAAATTCTTACGAGTGGATCACCTACTAGATTGTTGGATTAAGGGTATTTTTAAGGTTTAAGGGTTGGTGCTTCGGTCTTACTAGCTGTTGAGATTTTTAGCAAAAGTTATATTCAATCTCTGTAGTTTCACAAATGTTTCAATTAAGTCCTTATAATTTCATAATATATATTTTACAATCAAGTCCTTATATTTTCAATACTATTCATAAATAACTGCTGTCAGTCAGTCACTGTTCATGCATCAAATGGTATCTTGTGTATAAATGTTAAAACCGACATATTAATTTGTTAGTAATTTAACGGTGAAATTAAGGACTGTTGCATAATTTTTCATAGTAGATGGATTAATTTATTTGTTTCGATGAACTAAAGGGACTGGTTTATAATTAACTAAGCTTTAAAAAAAGATCCCATGATTGAATGCGTGATATTTTTTATACGGAGAACTATCAAACAAGTTTTTTATTTTTATTTTTTTTACTTTCCTTGAGTTTATATTGATTGGAAAAACACATTTATGATGGTTTTCATAATTTATTTCTACCCATCCACTATTTTACCAAAAACTAAAATCCATACGACCTCTCTCTCGTGTAGACGCTCCTTCACCGGTGTGCAACAATGACATTACTAATGTCGTTAATTTCTAAGTAAATATAATAGAAAAATAATAAATTATTTTCCCAGGTTCACTGGATGTATTCATTTGGCATTCTCAATTTAACAAGAAAAAAAAAATCGAACCTGAATTAAAAAGTAAATATAAAAATAAAAAATTATCGAGTCAACTAATACTTATCATAGTTATTAAATCTGAACCAGCCTAACAGGTCAACCTGGTGGCTGGACCGGTCCGGATAAGGCAAATTTTTTTTTTGAAATAATCTTTTAAATTTTATTATTTATATTATTTGTTTCTTAATTTTTTTAATATAAAATATTAAAACTTTTTAAAATTAATTCAATTTAATCTATATAAGCCAGAATCCATCCCCAGCGGGGTGAACTTTCGAATGGGATCTGATAACTATTGTATTTATAATAAATATATGGATGTGCTGAAAAGACTCGCAAACAAGACCCATTAAAATTTATTCGAGACTTTCGGGGAAATCCCGCGAGTCACGTGACAACTAACGTCGGCAGGATGGTAGAGGGCCGAGCAGGTGGTCACCAATTTAGATCATTGGTTCGTAACCCAAAGCCCATGCCAGCCCAACAAATATTTCCCAGCCGGAAGGTTGTCAACTGAATTCTGAATTTATATATTTATTACTCCAAATGGGCTGATTTTAGAATACCATGACAATAAAATAAAATAAATAAATAAATAAATTTTGAATTTAATATGCATGAATTAATTGATCGTTACCAATGTTTTGATATGCTCAGCCATTGTTTTTTTTAATTGCCCTAAAGTTAACGACCATGTAAGTCTTCGGTGGTTCCGGAGTTTGTAAAATTCGAACTAGTAACTTCTAGGAAGCAAATTTAGGATCTAACCAATTGAGTTACACCCCTCAAGGTTAAGATTATTAGTCCCTATGTTTTTTAAAAATCAATCTTAGTCCAAAGATTCATTTTTCATATTTTTAAGTTTTTAATTTGAAAGGAGAAAAATGATCATTGAGTTTTGATGGTAGAGAAAAAAAAAACTTGTTAATACTGATTTCGACCATCAGAATTATTGTTTTTTGTATAAACATGTCCTATTAGATAAAATGAGTTTAATTGAGGTGTTTTTTTTTTTTTAAATTGCATGGAAAAAAAATCTTATACTAGGAAGTTTTTGGATTTCAAGTTATTTTTTATCTTTGGACTGATTTTTAAGTTAATTGAGGGTATAATTGGGTGCACTTAGGTTTTTAGATTTTTTATTAAGAGTTTTTCGGTTCAAAACATGATTGAAAAATAGGTTTTCGAGTGTCAATCACTCTTGACTTGATTTTTATGCAACTTTCTAGTCGCTAAAATCTAGATTGGTCCGAGAAAGTAGAAAGAATTGTTGAATTTTGGTGATAAAGAAAAAAAATTTTGGTTGATATTAATTTTAATATCAATTATTAAAATAATTGATTTTGGTATAAATAAATTTTAGCAGATGAAATGAATTTTATTAAATAGTTCTGTTATTTTAAAATTGCATGAAAAAGTAAATCTAACCCTAGACAGAGGAAGTTTTTGGCTTCATGTTAATTTTATTTTTAACAGATTTTTAAGTTGCTTAAGAGCATAAGCGGGTTCACATGGATTTTTTTATTTATTTTATAGGTGTTTTTCATGGTTAAAAAATATAATCTTGAGTTTAAAACACTCCTGCCTGTTTTTCATGCAATCCTTTGATCGCTGGAATCCAGGCTACAGACTTCTTTTTTAAGTTGTTTCTTTGGATTTCCACCTGTTTCAGAAGGTTATTTGTTAAAAGACATCACTAAACCTAATTCACCATTAAAAATTTTAAGTTGAAATTGTTTTTTTGCAGTCAGGAAAGGGGTAAAACGCAACAAATTAAAAGCTTGGAAAGAAAGAGTGGAACAAGACACAGCTTCAATTAATCAATATTTATATCCCAAAAACAAACAATATGCCAATAAATCGAGGATAATCATTCACCATCAGAAGCCCATTTTCGTTGCAGATCACTCTCTCTAACTGTTTACATGGGCATAATTGAGAGGTGAAGAGAGAGAGAGAGAGAGAGAGAGAGAGAGAGAGAGGAGAGTAGTGCAAACTCATTTGTTCATTTATCTGTTGTTTTTTCCATTACAAGACATATTCCTGTGCTCTAATGACTTTCTTCCTCTTTGAACAGAGAAGAAATACAGGCAACAATAAGGGCTAAGGGGCCGATCCAAACCAGACTAAGTATCGCCATTACTTCTTCCATTTTTGAAACGCAGCCGTGATCTGAAGAGCCAGTTTTCAACACTAACACATCTAGAGGTACAACCACACCTAGGATAATCAAGTAACACGCTAAGCAAAGGCAAAATTGAATCATTGTTCAGGAAAGGAATTGTTGCCCTGTTAAACATCAGCGCATCTGATTTATAAGCTAGCAGCATTTTGTATTGATCCAACACGCGGGTGATTTGGCAGATCTTCATTAACTTGGTCCATTAATGGGTTGCTCTAAAGCATTAAGAACTTAACAGATTGCAATAATTCTTTTTAAGATCATGAAATTACTAAGATCGTTAAGAAGTTTGAAGGTTTAATATAGGTTTTCATTTGTATTGAGATGTATTTTATGTTATCAAAATCACCCCTTTAACAATACAATCTTGGATTTAAAAAATGGGTTTCTGTATTATTTTTTTAAGAAAAACTTTTTGTGTGGTTTGTAATTTCAAAGAAAAAAGTGAGATCTCACGTATCTTTAAGCATGACAAGAACAAATCTGGGAAAATATATTGCGTGGAGAGATTTAATTAGACGCATGATCAAATCAGAAGGGTGCATGTGTGAGACTTAATTCTCCCTCATTGAATCGAAATAACTTTGTATATAAACACAACTACTGGGCTGAAGTTTTATGAGGGAGAAGTCTTAAACTTTAGTGAAAATAGAGAGATTAAACGTCTTTGTTTAGTGAAGAGACAAGCATGGACTCGCCAGCTTGGGCTATTCTTTCGACGCCATTTTTATGCGTTTTGGTCATTGCAGTGGTCATTGGTTGCCTGAGTGATGTTGCTATCCCCATTGCCATCTTGGTCAAGGGAGACCGGTGCTACTCTCACAAGACAAGGGTATTCGCGGTGGTGTCCCTGGCGGTGCAAATTGTTTTGTGCATATGCTCATCGATCGGCAGGTCAATTGCCAGGAGACGAAGCACGAATAGATGATATATATCATGGAACTTGTTCTTTCTAGTTTATGAAAAACACCGCAAGTGATTACCATGTAATATAAACCTAAAAAAATATCCCACCTTTTTTCTCTCAATTTTTTTTTTCATTTAAAGTAATTAAAAAAATCTTCTTCTAAATTGGATTCCCTAGTCGGTATATATACTCATTTGTAATTGGATTCCAAACTTATAATTTTATTGATTTGAACTCAAGTATTTTAGAATATTCGCAATTACATCCTTTTATAAGAGTTCATTAACTTTCCCATCAGATTTATTTACAATTATATCTTTTTATTACAAATCACATGCACAATAAATGAAAAGTTTTGACAGATTGACCCAGTTGTTTGGGAAGGTTTTGAGACCTAATAATAAAACTAAAATATCTAGGACTCAATTGAGAATAAATACACACTTTCGGAACTAAATTGATGTTTCCCAAAACAATATATATCCATACATTAATAAAATAAAATAAAAAACACCAAATAGCAAAAACGTCGAGCTATCCAATTCCAGAGCCGAGACTTGTTACCAGAAGGCAACTGTAAGCACTACTACACCATGATTGTATCCCACTGCTCTCTAACACGACCCTGGCATCCATCCACTCACGAACCCTATTTCCCTAACCTTAAAAAACCAAAATTCCCTCTAATTTTCACTTCTAGCATAACCTATTCCTTAAAACTCACGGCCCATGTCCTCCCGCAAGGAACTGAAGTAGTGTCCCCTGACAACGTTCTTGTACAAAACCCAGTAATTGAGACCATAGAAGCAAAAGAAGAAGAAGTCCATGGAGTTTTCAATGGAGTGGCAAGCACCAAATCAGAAGATAAAACCCCAGTGAAGAAGAAGAAGAAAGAAGAAGAGGACAGCTTTGAAAATAGGTTCCAGCTTCGAAATGGAAGAGAGGTTACTTTTTTAAGTCTTTTTTTCTCCCTTTTTAAAATAATTTAGTAGCTGCTGTCTTAATCTAGTAACTTTTTTTTTTTAAGGTTTACGAGGAGAAAGCTTATCTGGTTGGAGTTGAGCGAAAAGGCAATACGGTTGATGCTTTTGGGATAGAGGAGTCCCTTGAAGAATTGGGACAGCTTGCTGATACTGCTGGAGTTGCAGTTGTTGGTTCTACTTGTCAGAAGTAAGTGACATATTTTTTTTTTAATTTTATTTATGAATTTGTGAAATTTCGATGAAAATATTGGATTGCTGGTTTTTCTGGTTGTGTTTAGACTAGCTTCTCCGAACCCGAGGACTTACATTGGATCAGGCAAGGTGGCGGAAATTAAGAGTGCGATACATGGACTGGGTGCTGAGACTGTAATATTTGACGATGAACTTTCTCCGGGGTAAGGTTATGATTTCCTTTAACTTGTCTATGCAAATGGTCTTTGTTTGGATTGCTCTTTGATGAGATGATTGTTGGCGATGTCGATTCTGTGTGGTTCTTGAACTCTTTGTGATTGTCATGATTAATCTAGAAATAGTTTATTGTCATTGTTTAATTAACTTCATCTAAGCTGTATTTTGCAATAAAGCTCTACATGTGAAGTTTTGTTTTTGTTGATCATGTAGACAACTGCGTAACTTGGAAAAGATACTTGGTGGAGATGTTAGAGTTTGTGACCGCACTGCCCTTATCCTGGATATATTCAACCAGCGAGCAGCGACACATGAAGCATCTTTGCAGGCATGATTACTGTTGCACTTCATGTCTAGTAATAGATTTCTGATTATCTATGTGAACATGCTGATGATTTTGTTGCTGTAGCTCTTAACACATATTTAAGTAAATGTTGTCATCAAGTTTTAAGAAAGAGGTTAAACATGACAGTCAGTCCTCATAACTTGGAAAGCAAAAACTGTGTATGCACTAACACTGAAAATTATGTGGTCTTTCAAGGTTGCACTGGCTCAAATGGAATACCAGTTACCTCGACTAACTAGAATGTGGTCTCACCTTGAGCGTCAAGCTGGAGGCAAGGTGAAGGGTATGGGAGAGAAACAAATTGAAGTAGATAAGCGTATCCTCCGTACTCAAGTATGTAATTTTTCTTGCACTGAGTTTTTTTTCCCTTGATGTATCATTATTTCCTATAGAACATCCTATTCTGCAATGTGAAGTGATTCTATTTCTGTGATATGTGGGTTTAGCAATGGTAATTGATTTGCTGAATTTGTCTTATGTACTTTGTAATCAGAAGTGATGATTTACATGAAGTTGATTTGGCATGATTTTCTGTCTCATTTGCTTTGCTAGATTGGTGTTCTTAAAAAAGAGCTAGAATCTGTTAGAAAACATAGAAAGCAGTACAGGAATAGGCGTACCTCTGTTCCTGTCCCTGTAGTATCTTTGGTAAGTAAACACAAACATTCTGTTATCTATCCTTTCTCTACTAATCCAAAACAGAAAGAAAACAACAGAGTGCTGACCCTAACATATAGTTATGTCATGCATTTGACTGCATTTAGGTTGGTTACACAAATGCCGGAAAGAGTACACTTTTGAATCAATTAACTGGAGCAGATGTTCTTGCCGAGGATCGGCTATTTGCGACACTTGATCCTACTACAAGAAGGGTTCAGGTCAGTCCAACAAGTCAGGAAAATAAAAGGAAAGAAAAGTCTTACTTATGAATTGGCATAGGTATAATCTATCTTGTATAATTATGTATGTGCCGAACTAAACAAATATTGCTTTCCACTTTGTGTTGGAAACTATTGTGTTTATGAAGCCAACTTGAGATTGTAGTTGCACAATGGATTTCTTTATATTTTACCAATCAATAGGAATTTATATTACAATGTTTTTGGCAACCTGGCCTGCTGAAACTGGCAGCATGTACTCACATTAGATGCTTGTGCTGTTTGGTTGCTTCCAGATAAAGAACGGGAACGAGTTCCTTCTGACAGATACTGTTGGTTTCATCCAAAAGCTCCCAACTACTCTTGTAAGCCCTTCACTGCTTTGATGCGAAGCTCAGTGATCATCTCCCTTCCCATTTTTCATGCACAGCTCAAGGGTCTAATTGTTTTATTGGCTTAACCGACAAATAAGAGAGTTAGGATGAATTTTATATTATAGATCTAATGTTGCAATGGAGCTCAAGAGTTTTGACTGGTCTGCAAATGAATTGCTTCCAACAGGTTGCTGCTTTCAGGGCAACATTGGAGGAGATATCAGAGTCATCGCTATTGGTACATGTGGTTGACATCAGGTATGATATTGTCCAAATGATCATTGAATTTGTTCCTGATGATCATTGCCATTATCTTATACCATACAACTATCAAGTTCAGCCATCCACTGGTGGAGCAACAGGTACATGCAGTGGACGAAGTTTTGTCGGAACTGGATGTATCATCAATTCCAAGGCTGATGGTTTGGAACAAGGTATTTTAAGATATTTCCTGGTGATTCTGATTGGATTCACTAGAAACTTGTTCACCTCTACATCTATTAATCTTCACGGTGGTGCTGTGATGTTTTTTTCCCTGTGGACTCTTTTCCGATGATTTACAACTTGAAACAAGTCCAAAACTTTTGTTCTTGCAATCTTAACTCTGTATGGATAGCATCATAGCCACTGCTGCTTATGGCAGGTTGACAGGGTCAGTGATCCTAAAAAACTAAAGTTGGAAGCAGAGAGAAAACAAGATGTTGTTTGTGTGTCTGCTTTGAATGGCGATGGGTTAGAAGAATTCTGCAATGCAGTTCAGGAAAAAATGAAGGTATCAAGTTGGTGAAAAAACCCTGTTGTTTACTGAAACAGATTACTGTGTTCATTCTTGCTAACTGCACTGGAGTTTCAGTTGCGCTTGAAAGCCTTAACAATTTTCTTTTGTCGTAGGATTCTATGGTATGGGTAGAAGCTTTGGTTCCTTTTGACAAAGGGGAGCTTCTCAGTACCATACATCAAGTTGGAATGGTAGAGAGAACAGTGAGTATTTTCTAGATCGTTTTCATTTTCTTCTATTGAGAACGAATGTTCTCTCATTAGTTTTTTGTAACCTTTTTCCCCCCTTAATCCTGAATAGGAATACACAGAAAGTGGGACATTGATCAAGGCGCACGTCCCGCTTCGTTTTGCAAGGTTGCTAACTCCTATGAGACAGTTGTGTGCATCGTAACTCATTAGCCTTGTTGGATGATTTTGTAGAACTGTAAGTACTATCCATACCGTTCATTATCATGTATATATGTATCATCCAACTTACAGTCATTTCTTTCTATTTTATAAGGGGGAGAGAGATCACCTATTGTTGTAGATAGATTTTCTTTTACAATCCATCCTTGTAATGAAAGCTTCTAGCGAATGATTATATTACGAAGCTTCAGTATTTCCCAGCCTAACAAATTTGAAAAGGGGTTTTTGTGTTTCTTACTTCCCGCGTTAACCTTTATCATTGCTATTTTGCTTAAGTAACAGTTCTAGCAAACAAGAATTCTACCCATTTATAACCTATTATTATAAATTATAAATGACATTAAAAGATTTGAGTTGAAGATACTGTTAATATGAACGGTGAACCATCTCTAATTTAGGTTAGGTTTTTAGTTGAATTGAATGAGTCATTGACGTAATTAAACTTATTTCATCTAATTAAATTTTAATAATTTAGTTGATTCGATGAAACCTGATCAGGTTAATGTTTTGTGTGTGTGTATATATATATATATTATCATTTTAATAAGAATAATTAATTTGAGTTTGGGTTGATGTAATTACTCACAAAATAACGGTGAGGTAACGGTGATCCATACTTTTTTTCATGCCAGTCTCTAGATCGGACTGTACAGAACTCACCCTTGACTGCAACGGAAATCCGCGTCTTTGTATGGCAGCATAAGCTCTTAGCATAAGGATTAAGGGCTAAGCATGCTTTTGGAACATGATGGGTGGATTGGACATGCCACGACCATGAGAAAGGAAAAGGCTACCAAGGGAACTGCGTTGGAAGAGGTCAAAACGTCGTAGTTCTACAAAGCACAAGTTAATCCACTAATAGTAGGTGACAAGTTTCGAGAAGGAATTGAGAAACCTGTGGGTGTCATTTTTCTGCAATGGTGTTTCTGTAACCCGAGGGCCAGGGCCCAGGGGCTTAGCCATGACTACTTGAATCTATTAGCCCAAGAAATTCGAAAATCAATATTGAATAAGTTAGTGAGTTATATTTAATATTGTGATAATAAAGTATTTTTTATTTAGAAATGTATTAAAATAATTTTTTTATATCAACATATAAAAAAATTAATTTTTTTATATGTTGATATATAAAAAATAAAATATTTTTAAAATTAAAAAATAGAAAACAAGCTCATCATATTAATTGTTTTAAAATCCAGACTAGCTGGTATCCTTAGGATATAATTACCTTGGAGTTCGAGTTGAAAAAATAAAAAAAAATTGATTGGATAGTCAAAATCTAATCATTAACTCAATAACTGTTTTTTTAAATAAAAAAAATAATCAAAATTATATTATTTTGATTTTTTCCCCCCGCAAAACTATGGTCATGATATGATTTCTTTAACAAGTGGGCTAGAGGGAGGGAAAATAAATAACAAATATATGCGTGAATTTTTTGAGTGGCGTCACTGATTAACCTCATGACATGGTGAAACCGCAAGTTGAAAGAGGCAGGCTCAGAGATACTCTTGTGATCTTGTCTTGGAGCAGGTACTACCAGAAACACTTGCACAACCAAATTCATCAACAAGCACATGTATGTACTCTTCTATGCCGAAAGAGGCATGCAAACAAGAAAGACATGGTCATATCTATCCATATTAGGTGTTATAGAAGGATTTGGTAAGGGACGCGTTTGAGTTGCAGATATAAGTAGCCGAGATGGCAAACAGAGAGAGCCCATCACTGTCTACACTGAACTATAGTAATCCTCTTATCCATGGCTTTCTCTAAAGCGAGTTTTAGTTTCATTTTCATGATTGTTCTCCTCTCATCAACAACGAGCCTAGCTCATCCTGGTTTGGGCTGGGGTGGAAAGGGTGGTCCTTTTGGTGGTGGCTCCTCTGGTCTGTTCCCTGGATTCTATCAGTATTCATGTCCTCAAGCTAATGACATTGTCATGTCAGTGTTAAGAAAAGCTATGGCAAAGGACCCCAGGATGGCTGCCTCTTTGCTAAGGCTTCATTTTCATGATTGCTTTGTGCAGGTCATACACCTAGTTTTGTATTTTTCTTCATCTTCTCTGCATTTTATCTTTGTTCTACGCATAATCTGTAACCATTTCTTTGAATTGATCACATCATATGGCCTTGAGCAGACTTATAAGCAACGTATTGCTTGATTAAATTGTCATGTTATTGATCTTCAGGGTTGTGATGCATCGGTATTGTTGGACGATAGTGCAAAGATAGTGAGTGAGAAGAATTCTGGACCAAACAAGAATTCCCTCAGAGGATTTGAAGTCATTGATGAAATCAAGGCTAAGTTGGAAGAAGCATGCCCTCAAACTGTCTCCTGCGCAGACATTCTCGCCTTGGCAGCTCGTGGCTCAACTGTGCTAGTAAGCAAAATCCAAAACCAAATTCTACCTTCTGAATTCTGAATTCTTGGCACCTTATGCCATTTATTAACCCATTTTTTTCCTAACAAAAAACCGGTTGGTGTTTTGATTCAGAGCGGCGGGCCTAATTGGGAACTCCCATTAGGAAGAAGGGACTCAAAGACAGCGAGTCTGAGTGGCTCAAACAACAACATCCCTGCACCCAACTCCACCATTCAAAACCTCATATCATTTTTCAAGCGTCAAGGCCTTAATGATGTTGACCTTGTTGCTCTCTCAGGTTTGAACACAACACATCCTTCTGCGTATGTTAATATTTGTCACACCACATTATAACACAGATGGATCATTTGATTATTAATTTGAAAACTGCCATGTTTCAGGAGGGCATACAATTGGGGTGGCAAGGTGTGTGACCTTCAAGCAGAGGCTATACAACCAAAATGGAAACAACCAGCCAGATCATACTATAGAGAAAAACTATTTCTTAGATTTGAAGTCAGTGTGTCCAAAATCTGGAGGAGACAATAACATTTCTCCCTTGGACTTGGCCTCTCCAGCAAAATTTGACAACACTTACTTCAAGCTCTTACTTTGGGGCAAAGGGCTTCTCACTTCTGATGAAGTGCTTTATACAGGTAAAGTTGGCAAGACAATTCAGTTGGTTAAGAGATATGCTGAGGATGAGGGCCGGTTCTTTGAGCATTTTGCCAAGTCTATGGTTAAGATGGGAAGCATTAGTCCTCTTACTGGTTTTAATGGTGAAGTTAGGAAGAACTGTCGCCTTGTTAATTAAAATGAGTAATTATGTAACCTGGTGAAGAGCATTATGTATTGTATTAAGCTTTTAATTATGGTGGAATCCGGTATCTGATATGAATTGAAGTGTTGCAATAATAGATGCTACTTGGTCTTGATTTTATTTTTCGAGTTAATTTCTCTTCTAAATATAAACGAGTGCCTTTTTATTTTCCTTTCTAAACTCAACAAGTCAATTATATAGTCCATGCTCCGTGATTTATATAAAATATACTTTATTAAATCATTAAAAAAAAGAGATTTTAATTTTAGATTTTTTGAAAAGGAAAAGTATGAGAGTTAATTAAGTTGCAAGCCCATTAACTAATTAAATAAATACTAAGTGAAAAGAAGCAAAACAATTATAATGAAAGAACACTAGCAGTGCATGACAAAACGAACAATGGTCAGGATGTTGATATTTATAAGGGCTAGCAGAATTTTGTTATTTTGCTACATTTAAATAGTTATTTATTTTCTATAATTTCTTATATTTTAATTTATATATTTTTTATATAAAAAAATCCCTTCTAAAGTATTTCCACATCAATGATAAAAAAAAAGGTATCTAATTAAAGTTTCTAAAAAAAATACGAGTACTCAAACAAACAAAAGTAAACTAGAGGGACTCACATAGAAATTTGATATAGCACAGGCACTGAATCTATAACTACCGAGTACCGACTCATCTCCTATTATTTAAAATCGTCGGTCGCCCAGTATAATTGTCGTCTGGGCTGGACACTGTGGAACCAACGACATGCCAAACGTCTCAACGGATCGTAAACAAACCAGTGAACACTCCATCCAACGAAGTGGAACACAAGATTTTGATTTTTGATTCCTAATTTGATCCGCGTCGACTCCGATTTCGAAAACTGCATCAAACCAGAGAATTAAAATCCACAAAACAGCGAGCGAAGCAATAGTAAAATGGGAAAACAAGCAACCGCGTGGAACACAATGCAGAAGAAGAGATGGACACTGATGATTCTGGCTCTGTTCACTCTCTTAACACTGACATTCTTCTTCTTCACGAGATCCGCATTCAATTCCTGTAACTCTACTGACCATTTCCAAGCTCAGATTCAATCAGCTTCTCAAACATCAAGTTCAGGACCGAATCCTCTTGGTTTCATGAAATCAAAGCTCGTTCTCCTTGTCTCTCACGAGCTCTCTCTTTCTGGTACTCAATTTCTTCTTCCTTTTCTTTTCGTTCCTGTTTATTTCAGAGAAGAAAAATGTACTAAGTGGAGATTTAAAATAAAATTGAAGGCGGACCTCTGTTGTTGATGGAGCTTGCGTTTTTATTAAGAGGAGTTGGAGCCAAAGTGGTTTGGATCACCAATCAGAAACCGGCCCAAGCTGATGATGGTGTTATTTACAGCTTAGAGCGTAAAATGTTGGACCGCGGAGTGCAGGTAATTCTTTTTTTTTTGGTAGATGTGAATTAAATTATTAAAATTTTAACGGATAGTTGAAATGGATAATTTGGCTTTAAATTTTTTAGGTTTTTTCTGCAAAAAGTCAGAAAGCGATAGATACAGCGATGAAAGCTGACTTGGTTGTTTTAAATACTGCTGTTGCTGGGAAGTGGCTGGAAGGTGTTTTGAAGGAGAACGTGAAGCAAGTTCTTCCGAAGGTTCTGTGGTGGATTCATGAAATGAGAGGGCATTACTTCAAATTAGAGTATGTTAAGCACCTCCCTTTTGTTGCAGGTGCTATGATTGATTCGCATACGACAGCAGAATACTGGAAGAACAGGACTCGAGAGCGATTAGGGTATGCAAGTGTATGAATCACATCAGTTTAGTAGAGTGTATATTATGGCTCACATTGGAGTCTATTTGGATTTTACTTTGCTCTGTGCTTTTTTTCCATCTGAAAAAAAAAATTTGTATGTATCTTTGGTTTTAGGATTAAAATGCCTGAAACAAATGTTGTCCACCTTGGAAATAGCAAGGACCTTATGGAAGTGGCTGAAGATAGTGTAGCCAAGAGGGTGCTTCGTGAGCATGTTCGAGAGTCTCTTGGGGTGAGGGATGATGATCTACTCTTTGCCATCATAAATAGTATGTTCTCCCTACTGATGAAATAACTATCTTGACGTATATTGTTCCATCAGCCAGTGAAAGAGAGAACTGTCTGTTCAAGTTTTCAATTTCCACTATCCATTCTAGCGAATGTTCATCGTGAAATTTTTTGTTTAATGAACATTAGAAACCTTGTTGTTGCAGGTGTTTCGCGTGGGAAAGGGCAGGACCTCTTTCTTCATTCTTTCTATGAGAGCCTCCATTTGATCCAAGAGAAGAAGCAGCAGGTGCCATCATTGCATGCAGTAATTGTGGGAAGTGACATGAATGCTCAGACGAAGTTTGAAACAGAGCTGCGTAATTTTGTTTTAGAGAAGAAGATTCAAGACCGTGTTCACTTTGTAAATAAAACCCTGACTGTTGCTCCATATTTGGCTGCGATTGATGTTCTTGTGCAGAACTCTCAGGTTTGTTCTGCAACTTCTGAATTCTCATTGGAATCAACATTGTGTTTTTATCAATGTTCTTGTTATTTCATCTTTGGAAAAATGACAAAAAGGCGCTATTGAATTTTAAAAAAATTCTATGAGCACTTGATCAATTAAAGCATCACACGAGATTCCAGGAAACTCTTAAACTGCCAAAGCTTTTTCGTAGAGGACCATTTCTTATTACTAAACTCTCCATTTAGAAATAGTCCTTTGGTTCTTCTTTGAACAGGTCCTTGTGCATACATCTCTACACTCAATGCCCTCTTGTCTGAATATGTTGATGCAGAAAACTAGTCTTGTGAAAGTTAAATACAATAAGTGAAGGGAAAAAAGGATGAAATTGATAATCTAAAAGTAGTTTTGCTCTGCCATTGATGCCTTGATTCTTTTGGTCAAATTTCATCTCACGCATTATTTTGGTCAGTTTTCCCCTTTGTGGATAAAAATTATTCTGCTAAGCACTAGCTTTCATGCTGAAATTTGAAGTTATTATTAATGTAGGCTAGAGGAGAGTGCTTTGGGCGGATTACCATTGAAGCAATGGCCTTTCAGCTGCCTGTGTTGGTGAGTCTTTCAGTCTAAGCAAATATACTGCCCCAAAACCTACCGATTTTTGCTTTCTTTTCCTGTGTTCTGTTTCAATCTAGGTGTTAATTTTCTTACTCGTTTTTATTGCAATTTTCCAGGGCACTGCAGCTGGAGGCACTATGGAGATTGTCGTGAACGGCACCACAGGCTTGTTGCATCCTATTGGAAAAGAAGGCGTGATTCCTCTTGCAAATAACATTTTGAAGTTAGCCACACATGTTGAAAGAAGATTGACAATGGGAAAGAAGGGATATGAGAGGGTGAAAGACATATTCTTGGAACACCATATGTCACAGAGAATATCTTTTGTGCTAAAAAAGGTGTTGCAGAAGGCCAACTCCTAGGCTAGGTTAGGTCATATTTGATATTGCGGTTTAACCATGTTTTTAAAAATATTTAATTTTTTTAGTTTCAAATTAAATTTTTTATATTTTTTATCGTTTTAATGTGATTATATAAAAAATAATAAAAATATTATTTTATTACATTTCCAAACAAAAAATATTTAAAAAAACAATCTAATGATTTTGCTTTTCCTTGTATCAATTTTTTTGGTGGAAAGTTTTCCTTGTATCATATGTATTCCAGAACTTAATTTCCATAGATATTAAAATTTATTTTAATTGATTAAAATCAAGTTGCTCTCTCAAGAAATTTTATAGTGTTTAGGAAGTAATTAGTGATTTTATTAGCTACTCTCTGATTTACTTTTTAAAAAAATAGATATAAGTAAAAGAAAGAAATTTTAAGTAAAAATATATTTTTTTATTTTTTTAGTAGGTCACGAGTTTCATTTCATTTATTTATAATATTTGTTTTTTTTTTTTAAGGTAGACTCATGAAGTAATAAAAAGAATATGACTAATTATTTTTTAAGTACTTAAAATCTTTGCTCTCTCCTTTGATTTCTTTCATAAATTTAAAATAATAACTTTTAGTCATTCTTAATTTGCTAAAAAAGAAGAACTTGTCATCATTATTTTTTTATTTAAATATGAAAAATAATTTAAATACTTTTTATATCAATAAGGATTAATTTTTTTTTAAAAAAAAAACAAATCTCTATCACTCACAATCATAGTTATAAAATTTTAATTTTAATCTGATATCGATCCAAGACAAAATCCCAAATATATGTTAAAAGGATTAATTTTTTTTTACTAACTTTTAAAAAAAATTAAAATAATACTTTTTAATTTTTTTTTAACTAATTGGATTTTATTCTATTAAATTATAAATTAATAGAGTTTTCAATCAAGTCAAGTAGATAAATGACTTATTCTATTTTTTTTTAACCCATACTCATCTACATACTAGATTTATTTGTTAAGCCTATACAGCGCTCTCAACTAAGCTCTCAACATTATTTTTATATTAGATAATCATAATTTGTTTTTATATTTTAAAAATATTTTTTATAAAAACAAATCATTTTAATATATTTTTAAACAAAAACACTTTCAAAACAAAAAACACTACAATCTTTCTGAATAGTCAGGAACCGTCTATAAGCCTGGGCCGAAGTAGCAGCAAAGCTACAGATTACAACGACGTCGTTTATCAGCCAGCATACGGCAAATTAAAATTGAAGTATAAAATCAGGCGACCCTAGCTTCAAGTCACCTGCAGCGGTTCCCTTCCTCGACAAAGAGAAGGTAAATTCTCAGCTCCATTAACAAGAAAGAAGAATGGCAACGATAAGCAACGATGGAGAAGACGCAGCGCGACGTCGTACTGCAGAGGCGGATTATCGCAAGAAGTTACTCAACCACAAAGAGCTCGAATCCAGAGTTCGATCTAGTCAGTCACTCCCTCCTTTACTACTTACTTTACTTCAAATCATTTCTTTAATTACTTTAATCAAAGATCTAATCTGATTTCTTAATCGGCCTTTTCTCTTTATTATTATTGTTGTTGTTGTTGTTGTTGTTATCGTCTCCTTTTGTATTAATCACCAAATTTCTTATTTTATTTTTGTTTCAATCCAATTTGCCTGCAGAAATTAGGATTAATTTTTTATTTTTTTTGGTGAATTTCGTATCAAATCATGAGCTATAATAGTATGGATAATGCGTGTCTATTTTGCAGCGAGGGAGAATTTGAAAGCTGCAAAAAAAGAATTTAACAAAACAGAAGATGATTTGAAGTCTCTTCAAAGTGTTGGTCAGATTATAGGAGAAGTTCTTCGACCTCTTGACAATGAACGCTGTATGTTTCTTTTTTCCCCTTAATCTTCTGTTCTTGCTGTATATATATGGTTGATATTTATAGGCATTTGTTTGATTTATTTCTTTTAAATTCAGTGATTGTCAAAGCGAGCAGCGGGCCGAGGTATGTGGTAGGCTGCCGTAGTAAGGTGGATAAGGAAAAACTGACTTCAGGAACTAGAGTGGTTCTTGATATGACAACACTTACGATCATGCGAGCTCTTCCACGTGAAGTAAGTCATTGTGGTGTTTCAGAACATGTTTTTATGCCAGAATTTATAGTGTCGTGAATGATGTTTGATGTTGTGTGTGTTTGGGGCTGACAGGTTGACCCAGTTGTTTATAACATGCTGCATGAAGATCCTGGTAATGTGAGCTACTCAGCTGTGGGTGGTTTATCTGATCAGATTAGAGAATTGAGGGAATCTATTGAGCTACCTTTGATGAACCCTGAGCTTTTCATTAGAGTGGGGATTAAGCCTCCAAAGGTCACATTTTATGTTTTCCCCTTCTTTTCCCTTGTGATATACATATAAAGTATCAGCGGTAATATTTATGCCAGTATGAATAAAGTTAGATTATATTTCATCTTAACTTCTTGCTCACTTTCTTTCAGGGTGTCCTTCTTTATGGACCTCCTGGTACTGGGAAGACATTGCTGGCTAGGGCTATTGCAAGCAACATAGATGCCAACTTTTTAAAGGTCAGATCCTGTTTCATCTATTCAGCCCCTTTTTTTTTTTTCCTTTTTTATGTTCTATTGCTTGGAATTGCCCCCTGTGGTTAACATGCTGCCCTTTCAAACTGGATTAAGGTTGTTTCAAGTGCCATCATTGACAAATACATAGGAGAAAGTGCTAGGTTGATCCGAGAAATGTTTGGGTATGCACGTGATCATCAAGTAAGAGTCTTAGTTCCATGGATTTTTTTTTATTCTTACTAATTTATACCTCCATTAAATATACAATTTGCTTTTGTCTCTCAAGCCCTGCATCATTTTCATGGACGAGATAGATGCAATTGGTGGACGCCGTTTTAGCGAGGGAACAAGTGCTGATCGTGAAATTCAAAGAACATTGATGGAGTTGCTTAATCAACTTGATGGATTTGATCAGCTTGGGAAGGTAAATTTGGTTTATAATCTAATACCACTTTGTGAGTTGATACTAAACAAAAAAATTCCTTTGGGAGGCACTTTTGTGGAAAGATGGGTGTGGTTTTTCTATTTGTCATTATTTTCAAATGTGTATAGTGGGTTTGCTTGGGATCTTCTACACCGTGCACTGTCTTCTGAATCCTGTCTGGTTTGGTAAACTCTTGCTGTTAGCTTGTTGTTTTGGGGGAAGTGAGTAATATCAACATTGCATTATGGGTGTGGTTTTTCTATTCTTCATTATTTTCAAATACATACAGTGGGTTTGCTTGGGATCTTCTGCACCATGCACTGTCTTCTGAATCTTCTCTGGTTTAGTAAACTCTTGCCGTTGGCTTGTTATTGTTGGGGAAGTTAGCAGATATGAACATTGTGTTTGCATGTGACTAGGCTACTGCATCATCCTCTTCATGACCCTTAATTTTGCACTAATTCCTTGTTGAAATTTGTGGGCCTTGGACTTAAGTAAACTTAATGTCTGATAATTTGGAGATTTAAAATAAATCTCTTGTAAATGCATGTGTTAGCTTATATCTATATCATATCTCTGTTGCGTGTGTTAGCGCTGCATCTTTTGCCAGCTACTTTCATCTACTAGTTTTCTATATACATGTTTAGATGTTTAAGCTTGCAGCCACTGAATAATTGGGGAAATTGAGTGTTCAATTGTGTGTTGTAGGTTAAAATGATAATGGCCACAAACCGCCCTGATGTTCTTGACCCTGCACTTCTTCGTCCAGGAAGATTAGACAGGAAAATAGAGATTCCACTACCAAATGAACAGTCAAGAATGGAAATCCTTAAGATCCATGCTGCTGGGATTGCCAAGCATGGGGATATTGATTATGAGGCTGTTGTGAAACTTGCAGAGGTGAGTTAGTGGTGACTTTGTTTGTTACATGCATATATCGTTCGCTTAAATGATTGTTGCATATATATCTCAGGGTTTTAATGGAGCTGATCTTCGTAATGTCTGCACGGAAGCTGGAATGTCAGCAATCCGTGCAGAACGTGATTATGTCATCCATGAAGATTTTATGAAGGTAAATTTTAGTGTACACAAAGAATGTTCTTGTGCATGTTTCTTTCCAAATATAAGTGCTCAGTTATATGCTGGTGGAAATTTATTGCAGGCCGTACGAAAACTTAATGAAGCAAAGAAACTCGAGTCTACCGCGCACTACAATGCTGATTTTGGCAAAGACTAGATTCGATCCTTGCCTAAACTACAAGCCACGGAGTTGTAGTCAATGAGTCGAGAATTTGGTGTCTTATATTTATAGGACATTTGTAATGGCAAATTTTTATTTTTCCAATCAAATCATGTATCTTATATTGGTTTTTAGTCTCGAAGTACATCATGGGTTATTTATTTTGGTTGAAATTTAACCTTGGCATATGTGAAGCTTCATTTATCCATTGCTATTTTGGTTGAAATTTAGCCTGGCCTTCAACTGACACCCAGAAAATACACTGCCTCGACAGAAAAAAAATGGCGAGGAGGACACGATGAGGCAAGGCAACCAGGCCCAGCCTCAAGCTAGGAAAAACAGAGAAAGAGGGAAGCAGACGACAGGTAGTCCTGGAAAAGTCACGTTCTTCGGTATTTTACTCGGTAAGTGTATTCTGTAGCTATTTTCAGTTAAAAACACCTCATATTTATACTAATGTCTTCAAAACAACTCAAAAGTCATCTTTACCGTCATTTCAATCAGAGGGAAAAAAAATTTGGAAACCTATTTTCACATCTGAGTTGAGATCTAGTTTTTGCGAATCATTTTGAAGTTACCAGATACCTCCAATTGACTCGATAGGCCAGGTTTTATCAATTGGAGGGTACAAAGTCCTTACTCTAAGCTAGAAATCAGCGTTCTGATCACTTTTTCTCTTATTTGTTTCTCCAATCAAAGCCTCTTTCAAAATCAGGGATCTTTTTAAAAATTGGACACGACTACAATCGACTCTATCAAATGAGAAAAATATTTTGGCAACGATCTGTTACAAGTCATGAGGATTGCAAGTTTTGTGAAAAGGTTTATTTAAATCTTGATGTATACTTTATTTGCTCGTGTAAATTCTAAAATTTAGACAAATATAGACGAAAAAATTAAATCTAGTGTTTTTTATATGTTATAAAAAAATATCAATAAAAATCTCATATTTTTCATTGAATAAAGAAAATCATAAATGTTAAGTCAAGAAAAATTTGGTGGAGAAATGGATTAGAGTGGTAATATTGTAATCAACTTACATAATCCGTGAGTGAATAGCAAATCCCACATATAAATGATCCTGAACTTAATTTTCAGCTCAATTGAGGACTTACTAGTTGTTAGTGGCACCGGCCCCGATAAGTGAAAAACCACGACACAACCCTTACTGGTAACGAGGATCAATTAGCAAGTTCACTGAAATTGAGATAGCAGACCTGATATTAGGAAATGTTTTCTCCTTGTTCATCAAGGTTCAAATTTGATAAATACGCTGAAAAATAAAGGTAGCTTTTGTTTGTATGGATCCCCGTGTTTTGTTTTTTGTTTTATTATTATTTTTTGTTTTAAATTAAATTTTATTTGTTGTTTTAGTATTGTTTTAATATGTTTATGCCAAAAATAAAAATTTAAAAATATAAAAATATTATTTTGATGAATTTTTAATTAGAAAATACTTTCCACTACAAATTAATATGTCGCTTGAAACAGCACAATTTGGAATGGTATATATATATATATTTTTTATTTTTTTTGAGTTTCTATAGTTTTTTCAATTTAAAATATCTATAATTGAAGTTGATTTTTTTATTTCTTTTACTCACACCTCCACAACCAATAGTTTGAGAATAAAAAGGAAACGAGAAATGTCATCCAATAATAAATAAAAAACTGAATAATAAAAAAATTATTGATTATTCAAATAGTTACTTATAAAAGATAAATGTACTCATAAGGATACAAGGAAAGAGAATCAGGAGAGATAGAAATTAAAAAAAAAAAATCTAACTTTGATAAAAATTATTTTTATAAGACAATTCTTTTTTTTCCCCTTAAAATGGTTCAATGGATCGAATATTAATAATTATTACTTAAATACTCTAAGATTTCTCCCATTAATCAAGCTAATTGTTAGTTAATCAAGTCAAACCCAAAAGATTTGAGCTTGGAGGTCAATTAAACTTAAGATAGAGTGAGTCTAGAGAATTGAATCCACAACAATTCAGTATTTTTTCAAAAATAATTTAAAATAAAATCATATAGTAAAATTAATATTATTAGTTCTTTAATATATCGAGATGCCTACAATTAAATTTCTTGATGTTTAGGAATCTCTCAATCTTCAAAACCCAATGGTGCAATCTTTTGAGAAGCAATTACATGATTGAAATATTCCCTTTTCCATGAACAACAAAATAAGTGCTATGCAGCATGGGCTTTACTCTAATAGATTATACTGTAACAGGCTCATATCAATCCCAGCCCAGGTAACAGATTAACGTGACTGTGATAAAGCCCAATCTAAGCCCATTACCACCATGATCCTTAAATTTAGATTTGTCATTGTCCGTACTAACTCCAACTCCTATGCCCAGCTTCCCCGCGACAAAAACTGACCCGGCACTTCAAATTACACCCGATATGTCACAATCCGCTATGGAGATATACCAGGTAAAAATACCGGCACGCTTTCCTCTACAAGCCGGTTGTTTTCCTTCAAACTCAAAAAAAACGTCAACGTTTTTGCCTCGTGTAGCTGCTTTTTCAACCAGTTCACATTCCCTAACGGATAAATCGGAATCCGAATCTCAGAATCGGATGTTCATTCTCGGCATGGGATTTGTGTGTCAATTCTTTGCACAGTCCCTTCAAAAAGAAGGCTGGTAACTCCTAATTCTCCGAGTTTTGAAGCACGGTTGATTTTTTATTAAATCACTTAACAAAAACGTTGTCGTATTGGATATTTTCTCAGGGTAGTTACTGGAACTTGCACGAGCAAAACGAAGAAGAAACATCTTGAGGAGAAGGGATTTCATGTTCACCTTCTTGATGCAAATCAGCCAGAGTGTGTTTTTGCTTTATTTTTTATTTTCTTTAATTTTTTGTTGACTTTTATTTAAAATGAAGTGATTGGAGAAAAAAACTTATTAATTTTTTTTTTACTGCTGGGATTATTTATTTCTTGAGTGAAGATTTCTTGTCATGAATTAGTTGTCTAAGTCATTATGTGGAATTTTTATTAACGTTGAGATTTCTTGCTTCAAAAGTTGTTGAAATTTTGCTCTTCATTATTTATTTATTTATTTCAGATTGAGCACTCTAAATGCTTTGAAATGTTACACGCACCTCCTGGTCTCAATCCCTCCTGTTGGGTGCGCGGGTGATCCGGTATGTGAACTGCCTAGTTGAATTCTATGTTTGATATTGCTTGAATGCTCCCTAAACAAGAAATGTTTGATTCTATGCTATTGATTTCTTGTCATTGTTAAGATGCTTCAGCATGAAGAACTTTTAAGAAGTACGCTGTTGGACGGAAATCTTCAATGGCTTTGTTACTTGTCATCTACCAGTACGTATTTTGGTATTAGAATTCATAAATGCATGTATGGATGAAAGTCAAATGCTTGTTTGTGTTCTTTTACTTGCATATATATGTGAATATATATTCCAGCATTGAATATTTTGAGAACTTTATCATCTATTTTTTTTTATAGATCGAGCGTGGTAGGTGAACGTAAGTTTGGTTTTGCTTCAAACTATGTATTTTCTCAATGTTATGGTGGATATGAGAACAATTTGTGTTTTTGGAGTTTATACCGAATCAGAGCCGGTAAATAAACCAATTCTACTAGTTTAATCATCCAGTGCTTAGGCAAATTCAAACAAACTTACTGATTATCAGCGTCAAATCCAACTTTGTAGCAGGTTGATATATATAATAATCTTCCTTTAACATTAGATGCAAAGGCCGCTGCATTTTAACAAATGGTTGTTTCATTCATCATGTTTCCAAGGAAATAGAGATTTAGGGAGAATTAGTGCTGAAAGGATGCATTATATATGCTTGAATCTCCTCATGAATTGTTAGGGAGAAGACAAAGACTTGGGTTTTTAATTCCCATCATCTGAATTTTTTGGCACGTTCCAACCTCTTCCATCCTTGCAAAATAGTTGGGTTTGACTTGGTGATACTTCATTTTGCTCGCAGGTGTATATGGTCATTGTGATGGTGCTTGGGTGGATGAGGAGTAAGCAGATGACCCTTATGCACTGCTGTGTAAGAAATATAGCTTGCATGCCACTAATTACTTGCATTATCATGTGGCAGTTATCCAACCAGCCCTACAAGTGAGCTAGCTAAATTGAGGTTAGATGCTGAGGAAGGATGGCTAAATCTGGGCCAAAGCCTGGGGTTTTCCACTCAAGTATTTCGTCTTGGAGGTATCTATGGTCCTGGAAGAAGGTTGTAATCAGCATCTCTATATGCCATATTTGTTTGTGCTGACCCACAGCTGCCATTGAAGAGTATCCGTATCACTTCTCTATTCCAAGTTCTCACTTTTCTCTTCAAGAATAAGATGCCTACGCTAATTAACCCCAACGTTGAGTGCTAGCAACATCCCTTTATTATTAGGAGCGAGAGGTGTTAATATATCACTTTGTTTTTTTTTTCCCCGGGAGAAACCATGCACTTCTTTTTGGTTAGTTGGTAGTTAAATGTTAATATTTACCTGCTAAATATGGTGTGGTGTGGTGCGGCTAAGTTGGAAACAAATTTTGGCAGCGCTGTCGATACAATAATTAAGCAAGAGCCACAGTCAGAAGGTCAGAAGATGAGAAAATCGAGGCAATACACTTCCAGAGTTCATGTTGAGGACATTTGTCAAGCACTGAAGGCTAGTATTTACACGCCATCCTCCAGGTGGGCATTTATAAAAATAATTCTTTTATCCAGTTTCTTGCACATAATTCATTAGATTTGTGAGAGAGTAAGTCTGCCACATTGAAAGTAAAAGCCCTAACTTAAAGCTAACCTTCAAAAAAATATGATATATCCTTTTAGGTATGCCATGTGCTCAATGAACCCTATGTCATTTTACCACTGTTTATCAATCTCTCTGTTTAACTCCAGGAATTTAATATCTTTGTTGGTTGTCTGAAGTGCATCTAGATTCCACTGAATCTCCCTTTTTCAGGGGAATTTACAATATTGTGGATGATGACCCAGCTCCTCGTGAAGAGGTGTTTACATATGCAGAGGACTTGATCAAGAAGAAGTGGCCAGGCCACACTAAATGGAGCTCTAATTCTGCTAGTGCTGCATCACCTACCAAGAAGGATAATTCAAGAGGAGATAAACGGGTTTCCAATATGCGTATGAAGAGAGAACTAGGAGTGAGGCTTCTCCATCCAAGTTATAGATCAGGATTGCTAAGTATTATTGATCAAATGGAAAACCCATTTCACTGTAGTCCATGAAGTTTGTGAGTCACAATGTTGTTGATATCCGAAACTGAAAGGAGCACAGGTTATAGTCAGAAAGGTTGTGTGAGGAAGTATATTTGCTCTTTGTATCAGCCCATGTTTTGTGTCAATAAAGAGTGAACAACACTCGTGGAGCGTCCAATCATTAGTTGATCTTCTTGGTGCTCCGGACCATTTGACAGCCAAATTATAAGGGAACTGATTGTGATCTTTTAATGTTTCCGGTGCATAATCATTTGAAATGTTGAGTTCAGATCAAAATACATATTAAGGTTTTTTAGAGTTATTATTTTGGGATCAGAAAATGAATAGATCCATCTCGCAGGTCGTTCTTCTTTGCGAATAATTTGGTCATGAAGGTACCAAGAGCGGGAACCAGACCGGCGATATTCTTCAACAAAGCAAAATTATCCCAAATGTGGTGATTTGTAACTTGTATTAAAACAAAATAATTGAATCAACTTAGATGATATCTCAGACCAAGCATCGGACGTCAGGATGGCCGAGTGGTCTAAGGCGCCAGACTCAAGTTCTGGTCCTCGTGAGAGGGCGTGGGTTCAAATCCCACTTCTGACATTTTCTCACATCTTTTTTTCTATATTGTTTTTGTTGAAAAAATGATAAAAGTTCCGTTGCCGGGAATCGAACCCGGGTCTCCTGGGTGAAAGCCAGATATCCTAACCGCTGGACGACAACGGATGCTTATTTCTAACCAGCTCAGTAATATATAATAGCTAATAAGTACTGCATTCACACTGTTTCTCTTCACATCAACTTCGTCGCGGGCATTCATTGCAATTTAATTAACCTCCGTGAAACAAGATTGGTGCTATATGTTTTAGTAATGATTTGCATGAAGAACTTCTAAACGAAGGGATAAACGATAAATAAATGACCAGACAGTCGCATTAAATTATCACCACTGATTGTATTTGTGTTGAATTATGAAAAAATGATTAATTATATCAAGCATCACTCTCTTTCAACCTTTTAAGAATGGTTTAATAAATTCACAGGTGATTCAGAAGTCTAGGGCTATACATTCATAATTTCCCTGATAATATCAACCTTGATGATTAGTGTCAAATGAGTAAAATTAATTTATAATCCACTTAATATTAACTATATCATTCCGAATAGTAAACTGGGAAGACATCAAAAACTCCTTTTAAGCCCTTTCCATGGATCTTTTCAAAATTGATACCCAGAATCAATCGCCTATCATTTACATTTCGCTGCTGGGAGGCGCATTGCTTGTATGGGTGGTCTCTTAGCCACTTCTGTGCAGCACCTTCACATATAATAGAATTCTCAACTACTGCATTATTAAACCAAAGGCAGACAACAGTGGGAAAGACACCCATCGTGCACGAGAGAGACAATTTCTTAGCATTGATTAATAGAGTACACAAGTGCAGAACATTGTCAAAATTCAGTCCAGCCCATGGATAGCAAAATTAAGGGCTTCGGAGATCAGGCGGATGATTCCTAGACGACGCCTGTAAATGGATTTATCTGAAACCTATTTTCCTCTTTTCTTTTTTTAGAAAACTAAAACTGAAGTGAGGCCGAGAGAGGAGGGACAAAGATTTTCGATAGGCAAACAAAGAGTTAACGGAAAGAATGCGCTCAAGGCCTGAGTTGAATCACAGCCCTCTCCTTCAATCCTACATGATAATCACATCTCCAGCATTTACGGAGAACTGGGAAAAAAAGAAGAGATATAAATTATATATATATATATATAAAAAGAAAAAAAAGAAAAAGGGAGAGGCAGAAAACTTTACTTGTTAGCAAAGATGGGACTATTTTATAAAAAAAAACTTATGGCGTACTAGCATGGCAGCTGAAAAAATGAGTTAAAAATTCTCACCTCAAACTAGTCAAGTCAATCTTTGCCATGTCTTGCCCAAAACCCTTTTTTCTCTGAAAGGGTTCGACTCCATTTAGACCCAAATGTGAAGCGCCTTCTCAAGAATGGCTTCACGGAGGAGCTTGCTGCACCAGAACCGGGATCCATCTTTGCAGCTTCTCTGTCTTTCATGGCATTCTTTTGTTGATAAAAATCATCAGAATCGCTATCAAGGTAACTATCAATGACTCGGTTTCTTGATATCTTAAGGCTTTTTGCTTTTAATTCTGCTTCAGTTCTCAAAGCTTTTTTGGACATCTTCAAAATTTGCTTCTCTCCTCCCTCACATATTGGGCATGCGGGATCATGCTTGTCAACCTCCAGAGTTGTAGCCTCCAAGCACTCTGCATGGTATACATGCCCACATGGCAGCACAGCAACCACTGGGAGGTCATTGGTGCTGATGATTCTCTGGCTGCTCCACACAGATTTCTCAGTCAAGAACTTTGAGCAAGCTCCACAAGTTTGCAGATCTAAGGAGGGAGAACACGAGAACCTGCTGCTACATCCACTTATTTTTCCAAAGCCAGAGCCAAAGTGCTCACTGTCAAAAGACCACCTCCCCCTTTGTGAAGAGGCTACAAGTTCAGAAAAGGTTCTCATGGACCACCCGTCAGAAGATCCACCATGGGATCCCATTGTTAAGTCATGGCTGCAAGTGGAGAGTACAAATGATGACCTTCCTTCAGACAAAGAACAGTTATTTGGTGATTTTAATCCCAGGATTCTACTATCAGAAACCTGTCTTAATAACCGGTGCCCAGGTGAGCGGCGAGCCCGTCTAGATGGGGTTGAGTTAGGAGGATGCGGATGACCACAGGTTGGTAAAGGATCAGTAGTAGGTGTTGAAAATGATGAATGTACAGAATATGAAATCTTTGGTAATGGCAAGTCTGCAATATCAGGTGATTCCGCCAAGCTCTTCACCTGAAATAAAATTAAAACATTAAGCAATCAGCAGGGATACATAAACAAAAGCATCCTCATACTAATTTTGCATCTCTATTGGTTCAAACTCACCCCCATAGGGTAATTGCTTTCCGTGGATAAATCTGCACCAAGAAAATGAAAGTGTTAAAATACACCACCTCAAAGGCAAGCAGGAAAAGAACACAGTCCCAAAAACTGTTATACTTGCAGCAATGCGCAAGGAAAAAGAAGTAAACAAGTAGAGGGAACTCCATCACAGCATCGCTATAACTGAAGTCCACTAACAGCAAACAGCAGGTGGATCTGCCAATCCAGGGATGAATTGAAAGTTTCTGTGTCCTACTAGTAAGATATCAATGTACCCAAAAATAGTACAGAGTTTATATGGACTAGAAACTTGATTCCAAAAATCAGCTAAAGAAAATGTCGAGTGCAGGTGCTACAAAGCAATTAGAAGTAAAGAAAATATATAATGAGATTGAAAACCATAAATGTCAGAAGTACATTATGAAGATCAGCAGCTAAAACTTGAATAAGATGCAGATAGACGTGGTCGGGGATGTCTAAATTTTCCACTTTTTTGACATGATTGACTAGCACTGTCAGACTCCTTTTTTTTCTGTGAATAGGAGGGAAGTGCTTAAGAATTCAAGATCCTATTGCTTAGCAAATGAAATAGGTCACTTTTTTTCTGTTCAAATCAAAGTGCACACGTGGATTTCTGGAACAATTTGGCACACAGATTAGAATGGAACTTCAGCTTTGAAAAAGAATTTATTTTCACCTAAAATAAGATCAAACAAAACAAGCACAAAATAGCAAACCTTTACCTGAAGGTTGAGCCGTCAGGATCACACCCATTCCTTCATGAACCGGCGATTTCAGAGATATAGGTGTTCCAAAACTCTCAAGCGGGCTTAAACCATCTGAAAGATTCCCTCTATCAGAACCTAAAGTCCCCTTCATCTCCACACTAACATCTCTACTGACTCCACACGACATTTGACATGACAAATCCTCAATTTCACCGGCCACACGCCTTCGGTTGTCCCAGCGAAAACTCAATGTTGGGGAACATCCGGAATTCCTATGCAATGCTTGACATCCAGTTGTGCTGGGGAAATCTTTATCTCTTGCAGCTACACAACAAGCTGCTCCCATGTTCACAGTATCACAGAGACTATCTAACTCCCCGTGAAAAAGCAAACCTTGAATAGAAGCTTAAAGCAGAAAAGAACCGCTAGAAGTCCTGTTAGAAAAACATGCGCACTTATCATCAAAATCTACTAATCCCAAATCAATTCAAAAGCAGAAATAAATAATCAAATACCAACCTCAAACCATGCCTCTACATGGAGAGTCACGCTACCACAAATCAAAGCCATAGATATTCATTCACAATTCCATAACCCAAAGCATATTAAAACATAAATTTCCAAACAATCAGACATTCAAAATCATACACTAAAAACACATTTCAGCCTTAAAAACACATAGAAGGATTCATTTCTCGTCCATTTCATATAAGAAATGTCTCTGAATTAATTAAATGCTTGCAGGTCCATTAAGCAATTCCACACTTTACAATATTCAACAAACAGATCAATTTCTGCCTAAATTCGCAAGCTAGACTATTTTTCATTATTATTTCGAAAAAAATCAGGAAACTACTGCTAGTTAACTCCCTATTTCCTCGAAATAAATAAACATAACTATCCTTTTCAAAATCATATACACCCAGACACACTGCGCAGGCAAGCGGATAGCCAGAACATGGAATTTCATGGATTAAAACTATAAAAATAAACGAAAAATACAACACAGAAAATCCAAAAAAATCAACTCGCTAAATCCGAATCTGAAAAAAACTAGGGTTTATGAACTGTTTTGTTTAAGGAACAAAAACCAGCTAATCACAATAACTGATAGAAGGAAGGAATCCTAACCGGAAGTTATCGATGCGGAAAAAGCTTCGCCGTATTCTCCTTCACAGTGCCGGTCAGGTGAGAGGGAGAGTGATGAGAGAAGGGGAGAAGAACAAGGAGAAAAAAGAAAGAGGAATTATAAGATGCTATTTGTTACCTATGTATGAAATTAATTAACGGCGTGAGACAGTGGTCTTCTGCTTCGTTTGGTTTCCGGCGGGGAAGGAAGAGGCGTTGAATGACAGTGTTAAAGAACGGAAATGATGTGCGGGCAAGTGAGGGTGACCGAATTATAGCGAAGTCAGTATGGGGAATTGAGCCACGTATGATGTTTGTTCACTTTTTGGGTGGTGTACTTATGAAGGGTGAAACAGTAAATATAGATAATGGGAGACTTTTGTGCTTTTGCTTTCTTCTGTACCACGCGGTGTGCGCACTACGTGTTCTGGTTGCTGTTTGGTATTTTATGAAAAATTGATTTGAAAAAATATATTTTTAAATTATTTTAATATGTTGATTTTTTAAATACTTTTTTAATATTTTTTTAAACAAAATAAATATTTTTTAAAATCACTATTACATTTCCAAATATATCATAATCTACTTGCTTCTCTATTTTCCTTGCCTTTATGGAAAGAAAAGTGTTCAAAAAATTAATTTTAATATAATTAATTAATTAATTGGTTAAGTATTAAGATTTAACAATGAAGTCAAATTATTTTTAAAAAAAGACTAATTATTTTTTTTAAATCTGAGTTAACTTA
>Ga0307517_10002343_pt1 | contig 30553 bp, 15 predicted proteins | sample 23_EM_MG_FD_194515 | JGI IMG/M metagenome (GOLD analysis project Ga0307517, IMG submission 194515) | Populus trichocarpa ectomycorrhiza microbial communities from riparian zone in the Pacific Northwest, United States - 23_EM | ecosystem: Host-associated > Plants > Roots > Unclassified | place... | reverse complement strand
CCGAACACACAAACAAGCACGCTTCCTATCTCCACTAATTATCAAATCAGATAAGGAAAAACAATTAAAAATCAAAACCAGGTCGTATGTGAACAAAAACAAAACAACAACTTCTAACCTAAATTATTCTTAACTCCAAGTTTCAAGTTTTAACTTAAGTATTTCCACCCAAAAACTCGAGCATTCAACACAAGACCCTCACACCGATTCACACTTAGCTTTGAACCTCAGCAGACTCATCTTTGTATGTCAAACCTCAAGCGAAGTTTTTTTTTTTTTTTTAATCTATTTTAACGAGTATGAACACTCAGAGATACATGATAATAATTTTTATAAGGTTACAGTAATAACATTCATTACCATGCATCTTCAAGCACCCGACCAGTAAAGCATGGATTTTTAGCAAACAAGTAAAGGACAAAGGAAAGAAATGACACCTATAAGACTTTGATAAGTTAAGGATTTAAGACCTTTCTATTTTCCTTCTATCCCTTCGAAATCTCCACCAGTTCAGTAGCCAAACTCAAGGCTATTGAGTTTCTCTCCGCAGCTAGATCCAAGGCTATTGGGTCTGTTATTGCCGTCAGACCCAAGACTCTCGGGTCTGGCTCTATATCTAAACCCATTGCTATTGGGTCTGACTCCACAACCAAACTCAAGGTACTCAAATATTCACTATGCTCTTCATATTGTTTTTTTCAAATTAAAATTAAATGGTTATTGACCCGCTGTGGAGCACAGACCAATATACTAGTTAGAAATGATTTAACGAGGCCCAAAATGTTAACTATTTTCTTAGAATCTAACCAGCATACTGTAAAAACAAAAAAAAAATCACGTTTTATCTAACACACAAACTAATATAAGCTAATTAAAAGCAAAACAAATTAAAATTCTAAAACATAATTAGGAAATAAATTTGAAAATAAAAAAATCCCAAACAATAACTTATAAATCTAATTTAGATATGAAAACAAATATCTCAATTTGTTATAGCTAGTTAACCCACTATAAAATTACACTTGTAGAACATACTGGCTAAATTTTAGTTCAAAAAATTAAAAAATTGTCTGTTTTTATCAGAAAACTTATTTAGCTCATCTAAACTTCGACTTATTGATACTTGTCCCATGTTAAAACCCCACTTTTAAATTTCTCTAAAAACTTATGTTTCATTTTTAAAAACTAAAATGATTTATGATTTTTTAGCCTTAAAATTAAAATTGATATAGGTAAAAAGAAATACAACTTTTTTCTTAATATATTGGATGCTGGATGATGGATGATGATGTCCTAAAATATTCAAGTAGTTTAGGAACAAAGTTTGTATGTTGAATAATCAGTTAATCTTTTAGCTCTCTCAAACAGACTCATTCTCTCAAATCAAGATATTTGGTACTTGGTAAGCCAAGAAGAATGGTGGTTGATACCTGTAAAAGATCATTTTTGGTAGATTTGAGAACTCTCGGATGCTTAAGTAAGTATTTTTATAAAGAGAGATTGCAATGATATTTTAGAGAGAGATGTTCTGAAAATATTTATGCAGTAGATAATGAAGATTGTTAACCCTTTATTTAAGTAGTTTAGGAGGTATTTATAGCCTTTGAACCTTGTTATTTTGCTGAAGTGGAGGGGTTAGAGATTCATTTCGTTTTGATAGCATTAATGAGAAATGAAGCCTTTCATACATCTAAGGGTGTAGGAAGATGAATATCCTTGATTTTAGCATTTTAAGTTAAAGGTCATAAGAATAAACAAATGAAGCCTTATAGCCTAACATAGGTTCTATAATGATCTTCAGACCTATACCTATTTGGACTTAGCACGATGCCAAGCCCATAGGTGGTGGGTCTGACAGCTCACTGGAACCTTGTTCGTTTAAGCTCAGTGCGTAGCTGAACCCAAGGATGTTGGGCCAAGTAGCTTGCCAGAACCATATCTATTTGGGCTTAACGCGTACCTGAATCCAAAGATGTTAGGTCCGCTAGACCCATGTCTATTTAGGTCTAGATCGTAGCTGAACCCAAGGATGTTGGTTCTGACAACTCGCCAGACTCATGTCTTTTTGGGCTTATTGGTTAGTTGAACTTAAGGATATTGAGTTTGACAGCTCATTAGAACTATGTCTGTTTGGGCTTAGTGCATAACTGAATTTAAGAATGTTATATCTGACAACTCTCTAAATCTTTGCCCACTTGGACTCTACTCTTAACCACATCCAAGAACATTAATTGGGCTTGGAAATGAACTAGATTCATGTCATTTGGGCTTGACATTCTTGTCAAGTCTAGGTATATTGGGTATAAATATAAGCCACGTTCATCTATCATTGAATTATCACCTTGTCTTGGGGTTTTTTAAATAAGAGCTAAGGTTGAAAATTAATTTTTAAAAATATGTTGATTGAAAATTCACGAGAGAGTAGAGGGATTTTTATTTTTTGTAACAACGAGGAGAAAGTTTTTAGTACTAGATGAACACTATGTTTTTACTTGATGGTACCAAAAAAACAAAGTCCAGCCTAAACATACTGACCAAAAGAGTCCACACAAAATCAAAGTCCAAAAAAACAAAGTCCAGCTAGAGACCCACTTCATTAGTCTTCCATGCTCATGCTCCTCTCTGCAAATATTTTTCTCTTGCTTCTCATATTATCCTCCTACTCAATATATTTCTTTTCTTCTACGTTTAAGTATCGAAGGGTCCATTATTATGATGTAAGACTTATTTTAGCAGGTGAGCGTGAAAATCACCTTGTCAACCCACCAATTAATGATCAAATTCAATTCCTCATCAATCAAGACGACACAACTCTGAAAATACTAATCCACGACTGCAATTTTTACGACATGTTTGTTCAGTTATGTTATTGATGTTTTTGTTTTATATTTTTTTGCTATCTAGCTACACAGGTTATGATTAATTTAATGTGAAAAGAACTTTCACAAGTTACAATTACTAAAATTGAACGAGTCATCAATTATGAATGTGTGAGTTGCAATAATAAAAATATGTAAGATAATTTGGACTGCACATACGGGAGGCAATTAATCTTGTTTATCCATATTCTTCCATTCACATATTTCTTTGGGAGTTTTCAATGTTGCAAAATTCCGTGCATGATTTTTATTAGAGCAATGGAAAAGTCAAAAGATTAGTATCACTCTGTCCAAGGCTCAGTTGTCATCGTGGTGCTCATGATGACTTAAAGATTCATGCTCTTTTAAGTTTTTTTTTTTTTTTTTTTTAATTTACTTCAGAATTTTCCTTTTTCCATAATATCTATCTTTACATTATATATAATTTTTTTTTGCTTTACACATCAATTTTGGATTTTGAAGAACATTTGTAGAATGACTAATCATGAATTATGTTCTAAATGATATTCAGAAATGGAGCAGAGCTCCGTGAACATGGATGGGAATTTTGTGGCTTGCCCTGTATATTCATTATTACACATTGATTTAATCCTTGATTTCATGACATTTCTCTCTTTATTTTTTAGAGAGATTCTTACTGATAACTTGGATTACAAGTAACGCAGATTTAGGAAACATGGTAGGAAGCGTCATATTTCCAATCCAATTTAGGATATTGCTGTGTCCGGGAGGAAATAGGATTGCTTATATTTCCTATACAATTTCGGATTTTCCTTCGTTTATATATAAAGCAGATACAGATGCCCTAATCCGTAGTTTCCTAGTTAGCGCTTTGTGCAAGTAAATTTTCTTGTGCGTTCTTTCTCTTTTCTGCTTACACAATCTCTTGTTTCTAGCCACCATGAAGATCCGGAGACAGAGTTTTGAACCAGATGGTTCTGGTAGCATTAAAATAGAAGCTGTTGATTTAGATGATTGGTGGGTTCTCTACAATTTGATTGTTCCTGGAGGTGCTGTTATGGCTAATACTGTCAGGAAAGTTTCGAAAGACGGTCGTGTTAAAAAAAGTTCGGGGCAGATTAAGCTGAAGCTGGAAATCAAAGTTGAGGCTGTAGATTATGATAAAGAAGCATCAGTCTTGCGAATTCGTGGAAAGAATGAGTTAGAGAATGATTTTTTGAAGATTGGAGCGTTTCATAGTTTAGAACTTGAGCTGAATCAACCCTTTATTCTATTTAAGGAGCACTGGGATGCAGTGGCATTGGATGTGATGAATGAGGCTGCTTTTGATTCTGCTTCAGGTGCTGCCGATCTTTCTGTCGTTCTAATGCAAGAAGGATTAGCAAGTATCTTTCTTGTTTGGAGAAGTATTACTACCGCTTGTGCCCGGATAGAAGCTTCAATTCCTCGAGGAAAGAATGGGGTTACGGCATCCAATAAGTTCTTCGAGCATGTGCTGAAGGCTTTTGTGAAACATGTTGATTTTAATGTGGTTCGGTGTGCTGTGATTGCAAGTCCTGGGGATATTAAAGATCAGTTTTATCGTTACTTATTGTTGGAGGCAGAGAGGAGATTAGAGTTGAAGTTGATTATCAAGAACAAGTCACGGTTTGTTCTTGCGCAAACAAGCTCTGGAAACAAGCATGCTTTGGAAGATGTTCTTGGTGCTCCGAATGTCATGAACTTGATTAAAGACACTAAAGCAGCTCAAGAGATCCGAGACCTCAAAGATTTCTCTGACATGCTTTTGAATGATTCTGCTCGAGCATGCTATGGGCCGAAGCACGTTGAGTTTGCACAAGAAGAATATATGGCTACACAAACACTTCTCATCACAGATGATCTTTTCAGGAATAATGCTGATATACCGACGAGGCGAAAGTTTGCCCATCTAGTTAAATCAGTGAAGGATTCAGGGGGCACTGCTCGTATATTTTCATCAATGCACGTTTCAGGAGAGCAGTTGGCAATGTATTCCGGCATCGCTGCAGTTCTTCGATTTCCCCTGCCGGACCTTGAACATATTGAGGTGTAATGAACAAAGGTTGTGTTTCTTTGGCTTTAAATTGTATCATTTATATCTGTCCAGTTACTCAATTAGGCAAATATATGGTTAATGATCTCAAAATTGCACCACTATTTTTAAATAAATTAATCATTCTTTTTCTGATATCTTCTTATTTTCTTCAACATCTTTCTGGTAAGTACTGGGATGAGAATCCATGCTAGTTCTAAGCAAAACACAAGCTTGAGACTGCTCCATTGCTGATAAGTTGTTTCATGTTATAGTGCTCGCATCATACATGGCGTGGCAAAGTTAAAAACAGAGGAAGCAAATGTTTCCACAACCAGCAATGAAAAGTGATACCGGATGTTAGAGGAGACACCCTTCGATGAGACAACGAGGTATATAGGCTTGTTAGTATTTCGAAGTATAATCCTATTTGATTGAGATGGTAACTAGCACTCTATCCATGCTACGTTTCAAGTATAATCTCAGATTAATTTTTAATACAAGAAAAGAAAGCATTTGTCTTATGAATGTATTTAATTTTGAGTATTCTGATTTTTTAAATAAAAAAATAAAATGATATTTTTATATTTAACAAAATAAATTAAAAAACACAAGAAATTATAAATATAAAAAGAATTATCAACGATAATTAAATAATCAAATGGGAAGCTAATCTTTTCAAATAAATAGAGTGTTCTATTAGTACATCTCTACAAACCTACATAATATATAACATAATATCATATTAATTCATTAGAAGTTTTAATTTATTGAATAGACTGTTTTATAACTTCTCCGCAAACCTATATAATATATAATAATTTAATTTACTATTTTATTTAACATCCTTATATACAATATTATATATTTTCTTGAAGAATTATATTTAAAAAGCTATTAGTAATGCACCTTCCATCGACCAATTATTATAAGAATCCAAATCGAAAGTAATGTAAGGAAAATATGTTAAAACATTTCGGGGTCGGGGAAGTTCTTCTGTAATGAAAATTTGTCTGGAATGAAGCTATTAACAAAGGAGAGGTTCTGATGAATCACAGGTAGTGCAAGATGATATACCCAACTTTCATGGGACCAGGCACCTGTTAAGTCCAAGCATACATAGTGCTAGTAAGATGCTAGACTAAACTTCCTTAGGCACGGCTACATATTAGGCTTAAGTGCTTAGGGGTTTGACAATATGTTAGACTCAATTTCCTTTGGCTCGGCTACGTGCTAGGTTCAAACGCTTGGGAGTCTGGCAGAATGCTAGACCTAACTCCCTTGAACTTGGCTATGCTTTAGGCCCAAATGTTTATGGGTTTGACAAGATGTTAGATCCAACTCTCTTGGGCTTGGCTACACGCTAGATCCAAATGCCTTTAGACCTAGAGGGATGCTAAACTCAACATCTTTGAGTCTATGATCATCCCAGAACCTAACGTACAATAGGGAAACCTAAGGTTATCATCTCTCTACACCCTAACTGTATAAAAGTCATCTATGATAGTGTTTGGTTACTGCTTTGTGATAGAAGGGGCATAGACAATGAAGACATAAATGTGTTTAGTTAAAGAGACAAAGACAGAGGCATAAAAATAAGTATTTCTCTAGAACAATTTTAGAGTGAATTTATATACTTTCAAACAAGAGGTACATAACAAACATGTTTCAGAGACAATATTTATTATTTTTTATTCCTAAATATCCTTGTAAAAAACTTTTAATTCTAATATTATTTAAGTAAGAATTGTAAAGATAAAAATAGTTATTATCATAATTTTAAAATCCAATTCGATGTTGATCCGAGGTAAAGCCCTGATCACTAGTCGAGGCCTGGGTCAAGGATTGGGTTGACCCAAGTTAATGTAAAAATAAAAATAGTTATTATCATAGTTTTAAAACTCGATTCAAGGATCAACCCAAGGCAAGGCCGAGTCACGAGTAATGTTAACCATTGACCCGGATCAACATAAAAACAAAAGTAATTATTATCATAGTTTTAAAACTGACTTAGGGGTTAACCTAGTATAAGGTTCGGTTCACGTGTCAAGAGGGTCAAAATAAAATAAAAATTGTTATTATCATAGTTTTAAAACTTGATTCGAGACTCAACCGGGGGCAAGGTCTGAGGCACATATCAGGAGGGTCAACTTGGGGCAAAGCCCGAGGCACGAGTTAGGCGGGTCAACGTAAGGATAAAATTTGTTATTATCATAGTTTTAAAACCCAACTTGGGAGTCAACCAGGGCAAGGCCCGAGGCACGAGTTAGGGGGGTCAACCCGGGTTGACCCAAATCAATGTAAAGATAAAATTTGTTATTATCATAGTTTTAAAACCCAACTCGGAGGTCAACCAGAGCAAGACCTAGGTCAAAGGTTGGAAGAGTCAACACGAGTTGACCGAGTCAAGGTATGAATAAAAGTGATTATTATTATGGTTTTAAAACCTGACCCGGTAGTTAACCAGAGGTAAGGTTCAAGTCACGATACGGGAGGGTCAACTCGGCTGACTCAAATTGTTTTTTTTTTTAAATAATCATAGCAACCTTGTTTTGACCAATTTGTTTTTTCAAAAAATTCAATGGGTTTTTTATCCATGTTTTATCCTAGGTTGACTTGGGTTTTTGACCGGGGCAGGTCGAGTTAATCATTCCTGTATTTTTTCTTAAACTAGGACCAGTTCAAGCCCTATCAACTCGTCAAGTCAATTCTGGTTTTATAACTAGGGTTATTATAACATTATTAATTTCAACTCTCAATATAAATTAAAGTAAAAAAAATCTAATTACTTTTTAAAGTATATAAGTTTGGCAACAATACATATTAAGGGTGAAATAGACTTTTTCATATTTTTTTGTCTTGTTCACAACCAAATAGGATGCAAAGACAATCACTTTGTCTTGTATATCACTACCAAACAAAATTTTATCCCCATATCTTTTTTGTCATCTCACCACTATTTTTATCTTTTCCATTCCACGATAGTAACCCAATGTGAGCATCATCAGGTTCCAATGTTGAACAAAATGAAGGCTTTTTAAAGAGAACCTAAAATTTATTTGATTGGAGATCAAATCTACTTATGCAATAGCAATAACTCATTTCAGAAAAATTCAAAATTGAAATAATTTATCTATTTATACCATAGATAAAAAATATGTGAATCAATTTCAAAGCATCATTAATACAATCCTCAGGGATTTCATTTTCATTATAAACTTTGAGGATCCCACTCGCCAATTATAAGAGTATAATAACCATCCTTTTCTTTTTCTCCCTTTTTTTCTTTCTTTTCCTTTCAATCTCAAGATGATTGATATATATTGCAATAGTACCCGAAGGGAAAAAAAGAAGAAGCAAGCAGAACCAGCTTATATTAATATTTCAATAGTTTTACAAAAAAAGTCAAGGAAGAATTAATTTAAACATTTATTAATATATGAAGTGTAAATTTTTAGATACAAGAGAGAAAGTGTTATCGCGAAGAAACTTTAGGATGTTTAAGGTAAATTCTTTGAAAAGTTAATAATCCAAGACGTGTTTGTTAGAAAGCAATTCTTTGCTTTCTGGAATTGCTTTCTTTGAAAAAGATGTGATAAAGAAACAGTAAAACATTAGCCAGTGTGGATTGAAAATTAAGGTAATTGAATTTGCAACAATAGAAACCATAAATTTGATACACAAGAAGCATATTCTAGAATTGTTTTTTCTTTTCATTATAGATAGTGAAGGGGAGTCTTCCATTCTATCATATTCATCGATACTGATTATGGATAATGAAAATTTTTTTTTTGTTCCAACTCACAACCTGAAATCTAAACGAGTCGAACATACAACCTAGTACATGTCCCTCGATGTTGAGGGCATCCCTCGACAACGGGGGATTTAGTGACATTTCTGGTTGGGTGTCTTATGTTTTTAATAAGTTGTTTAATAGTTGACATGTTGAATCGTATGCATAATGGGCTGGTTTAGATCGATCATAACTGGATGTACTAAATTGAAAAAAGTGTGGTTTAGGATCTACTAAAATGAAAAAAAGTGTGGATGATATTAAAATGAAAGAAAACTGCACATCATGGATTAAGTTAATTATGATAAAAATCTTGGATTGGATGAAATATCAAGTGAAAAATCTTTTCAGCTTATTTCAGGGTTTTTTTTTTTTATCATTTTCCTAATCAATTCAATAGAAGAGATACTAATAATTGCTCAATATATTTATTAAATATATGGGTCCATTTTGTTTAATAACCGTAGATTAAATAGCGAAATCAAAATCAAGGCAATTATACCAATCAATTTGATACTCTTCCAACCAAGAAATGAAAAATAAAACTAAACTAATTGCACAATAAAATAAAATGTATACGTTTTTTTTTTTTCATTTCCATTTACATAAATATATTCCATGGACCTACTCTAAGAAACGAAAGAATATTAAACACCGCATCAACCTCCATGAACGGTTGAGAAGACTCCACATGTTGCCTCCATCAATTGTTGGGCAATCATGACCATTGATGCCGGGACACTCATTGTAATCAGCAAAAGCATTCCTAGGGCCAAACTAGGCCTTGTATTCATCAAATGCAATTGCAAAAACCCTACAAACTTACATATAAACTCGTCGTAGGATGTATAGCACTGCTTCTCCCACTCCATCCACTCTTCTGGAGGCTCATAATTTCTCTCCACCATTTTCATTTCATGAATGCGTTTCCTCAGCACAAGCATGCTTTCATCTACGAGCAACTCTCCATATCTCAGCCACTCTTGGGAGTTCTCTCTCCGAGAAGCGAGAACAACCGTGCCGCTTGACCTCTTACCACGCCCATATCTGCGTTTTTGTGGGAAAGAAGGAAGTAATGAGGAGCAAAGAGGAGCTGACTCCATTGCTAAAAAGCTTTTGATTGATCAAAGTAGATGAGAAAATGCGATGGAGAAGTGCAAGGTTTTTGGTTCTGTATTTATAGATGGATGGATGGATGCTAAGATGTCAAGATCTAATTAGACAAGGCTGGAGCTTTGTTGTAAGTCTGGCACGTGTCCAGTTGAATATTTGGTGTAGTGATTTAAATATTAGTTCCTTAAATCTAAAGTGATATCTGTCAGTTCCTGATTGGTCTTCCATGCCTTGGGAAGCAGCCTTGCTGCTAAGGGTCGGTGCTTCTGTTTTGTTTACTATAATTATTTTATACCTAGATGGGGCCAAGGTGCCATGTTCGTTATCCATCATCGCAGCTGCGGGAATAATTGAGTTTGTTTTTTGTTTTAAAAATATTTTTTAAAAAGTTAATATTTTTAATTTTTTAATGTTTTAATTTTTTTAGTGTTTTTAAATTAAATAATGTATTTCTAAATAAAAAATATTTTAACAAATAATCATTACCATGGCTGCGGGAATAATTGAGTTTGTTTTTATGTTTTAAAAATATTTTTAAAAAAGTTAATTTTTTTATTTTTTTAAAGTTAATATTTTTTAGTGTTTTTAGATTAAATTAATGTATTGATATTAAAAATAATTTTTAAAAATAAAAAAATATTATTTTAATATATTTCTGAATAAAAAATATTTAAAAAAATAATCGTTACCCGCACCTGCAATCTTCATGGAAAAAGCTTAATCTCACCTGTTGGCAAACTCAGCCGTGCCAAATGATTTTTTTTACAATGTCTACATCTAAATTTTAGAGAAGGTAAGTTGTTGAGTTAAATATAACATTAAATGTTTAGCTGATCCATTTATAAATCAGAATGATAAAGTTTAAATTTAAGAATATGAAAAAAGCATTTTTTATTATATCAAACTAAATCTGAGCACCGCTTTCTACGTATTGAGATCTATATATAGACATTATTAAAATCAAGGTGAAACCTTATTGTGAGGTGAGCAAATGCGAGTTATTTTTTAAAATAAGGTTGTCGTAAATGAAGAACAAAGTAAAAGAAAAGATATCCATTAAGCTTGAGTCTTTGGGGATGTTTAACTAAATATATCTTCGGCATATATATCACTCCGAGAAACATAAATAAGAATTGCATTTAGTTGAGCCATTCTGCTGTCAATCTTTCCTCGTGTAAAAATTGTTGTCTTTCGGAAGTATATATACGTAATAAAAATAATAAATTTAAATTTTTTAAAATGCTTAAAAATCTTGTTAAATAAATCTAAAGTTGTTTAAGATTTATGCAATGATTTTCTGGAGATTAGATATTCTTTTCGGCTTTAGATATTTGCTTAAAAGATAGGTTGTCGCAAAACACAAGCCGTCCAACTATCCGACCTCTAACGGTAATCTATACGAACAACTAGTGAAAAATATTCTAAACCCTTTTAGAAGAGAGAAATTGTTATACCTTAAAGTATTGACTCTTTTTTTTTTCTGTTTTAATTGTTTCTGTACTGTACTATTCTCACCTTAGAAAATAAAAACCATAACATTCTACTTATAAGAAAACCTAAAAACCCTATAAATGATAAAATATTAATTTTTCTTTTAAATAATATCGCATATATTATTTTAGATTAATTTTATAAATTTATTCAATCAAGTTATCACTTGATTGTTTTTAAGTCTAGAATTGTAATCCCCTATGCTAATTAGATGTTAATTCTCAATTTATAAAATTTATTTACAATCAAGTCACACTTGATTAATCATTTTATTTTAATTTTTAACCAATGGTTCTTATGTGTATAACCGGTTAGATTCCCTAATAAGTTGGCCCAAAATAAACCATAATCCTAAATAAAATAAGATTAAATAAACTAAATAATTTAATCTATTATCAATTTAATAATTTATAATTAAAGATCAAGTACAAATTTTAGCAACCTGACATGATCCCTCAAATATTAGAGAAGTCATAAGTGGTTTGATCTAACCTTTACCAGGGAACCAAAATATCTATCTACCCATTAATCAGGACACCAATTTCATTAATCAGATAATCAATATCTTCATTTGCCCATTAAACAGAGTATTAATCTCATTAACCATGGAATCAATATCTTCATCTGCCTATTTATCAGAGCATTAGTCTCATTAACAAGGGTAACTACTTTCTTAATAGCCTATTAATCAGGACACTAGTTCTATTTACCAGGGTAATTAGTTTCTTCAATAATTTATTGTTTATCAAATAAAGTTACTATATATTTAAGGAAGAATTACAGACACAGTTAAATAATATTCTAGTTATAAGGTGCCAAATACTTACTTGATATCTGAGCGTATGAAATGGTCTCATGTTACTGAGTAGATTCCACGACCTCTTCTATACCAACATGAACAATATATTATTAGTCATCCACTTTTCATAAAAGTCAATTTTATTTTCCATACAAATTTCAGATTCTCATTGAGATATACTCATTCAATCACAATACTAAAATTTTGCTAACTATTAACTCTTTCAAATTAATAAAACATTCATGTTTCTAATTTCTCTTAGTGAGCATTTATACTTTCTAATTTACTTTATCATGCATACTTTTAACTTAATTTCTATTTATCAAGTCATCCTTTTAATTCTCCTATTCTTCACACTCACAATTCTATACTCATTACATAACAATCAAAACTTTCAAAACTATGATTTATAATAAAAATCCTCTATTAGCCGGTCCTAAAGGCCTTATTTCTTTTTATTCATAAATACAATTTTCATTTCAAAACTCCTCATCAACATCTATTTTACATTTCTATAATCCAACTCATAATGTTAGTTATATCTCTCACCAAATTCTTCTCTCGTTAAATATTTAATCACAACTATATAAATTTATTAAATCCATTTCAATCCACCATAAATACATCAACACATATTAATTACACAAACATTTATTAAATTTCAATGTTCCTCATTTTTGTCCAAATAGCCGGTCTTGGTTCTCTCTACAACACCAATTTTTTTCTTCAATCATTCATTATTTATATTATCTACAACATATTTCTTCACAATTACATCAATTTCACATTTCCCCCCTATTTTCTTCTAAAAACTCTAATTCAAAAATCTAATAATCATGCATTAAATCCATTTATTTTCATTTCAAAAGCTAACCGGTTAAAGTTTTTTCCACTTGTTCAATTTTTCTCGTCTTTGCCGTGAGTTACAACCCTAATCTTCCACACTTAGTTTCCTCTTAAATCTTTGCTTAATGGATTAATTGATGTTTCACATTTCTTAACTCATAAATCTTACTCAATTTCTATTTTTCCTCAAGAGAGTGTTTAGCTCTCACAATTCTTTATCTCTTTCTCTTCTTTATTTCCAATTCTTTTGACAATTTAAGGAAGAAGAGGATGACTTTTCCGGCTTTTAAGTTTAAGTGACTATTTTACCTTTAATGAGCCCTTTTAAATTCCTGTTTGGTTGTCAATATTTTCTTGCAACTTTCCCGAACTCAGATTGCCCTGAAATTTTATTTTACAGTAATTCAATATGTTACAAAACTTCTTGTAGAATTTTAACCCAATTAAACACTCAGATTGAAAAGTACACTCAATAACGTAAAATTGGTTGGGAGGTGATTTTACACAAAAATTCGAATATCTTGTTTTATCATTTCATGTATCGTATTAATTATTCAACTAAATTCTTAGGACTATCCTCTTATTTTAAAATATATTTATTTTACTTTTTCACCTTTATGTTTATTACCGTTTCACAATACCATTATTGATTTTTAACTAGATTTCCACCATTTTTTCATCCATTTATCGCCAATTAGAAATCATAATATTCTTTTAGCACTATAAAATTTTTAACCGGGTTTACAACTTTGATATAATAAGAACCTTATAATTATAACACCTTTATATTTTTATTTGTAAAGTATTTTTGTTCTATAAATTTTATCTTTACTCTAGATTCAGTAATTAAATATTAGATTTATTAATCAAATATAAATGAATATTAAAAATAAAAAACTCATATTAATAATAAATACATTTTATATAAACAAAATTAGTGTCGCGTATAATTAACTGATTGACAAAACAACATATTCACTTACAATTCATGAATGCCCGCGTAATCTAAGTACACAAAACAGAAAAAGGGAACTCTGAGAGGTGTAACTCAAATTTTCAGGCCTTGAGTTTGCTCCCTAGAGGTCACCAGTTCGAGTCCCACAAACCTCAGGGCCACTGGAGGCTTACATGATCATTAACTTCATGGCCTGTAAGATTAGTCGAGGTGCGCACAAGCTGTGCCGGACACCCAAGTTAATAATAATAATAAAAAAACCGAAAAAGGCTGCACAACTGTAATGTGTCTGAAGTGTTCACATGCATATAAAATGTCCAAGAATTCCCAAAATCAGTGAACTACTTCATCTATGCTTTTCGTTAGTTCTCTGAATTCTCAGCAAAACAGGAAAAAAGCTAGTAATATAATGATCATATAGAAGGAAAATATTAATAAGACTCAAACACAATGGCCGCGTCTGAGTTGAATTATAGAACTCATCGGCAAAAGTATGATCGGTTTTCATGTTTTGTTCTTGTTTTTTGTGCTGTGGAGGGTTCTGCCATGCAGCAAATACAAAAACTGAAGAACATGATACGAACTTCAAGTACATGCAATACAAAAACAAGATACCTGGTACCACACCTTCAACAAGGATGCAATTAGTCGCATTTTCTCAGCCCGTTTATTCTCTGCAGTAATCTTCTCCTCCGTCGAGATTCCATATCGTTGTGCTTGAAATCAACAATGGTGCTTCCAGAAATTAAGATAATGGCCATTTTGTATTCCCAGTGGACGCCCTCATCCATAATAAGAAAATCTTGAATCATTATTATTTACAGATATATTAGTATATTAGCTGCGTATGAGTTTCAATAAATTTGAATTTTTTTATTTAAAATTAATTTTTTTATGTTATTTAAAATTAATTTTTTACTATAATTGAATTTAATTATAGTATTTATTTTTAATTTAATCAATAAATAAATAGCATTTATATGTTTGGATGAGGTAAAATTAATTTAATTTAATTTATATTTTATATTACCATCATTACCTTTATCTTATTTTTTTAAAGATTTCTAAAAAAAAGGTGTTTTAGAAAAATTAATTTTATCATTAATATATATATTTTTAAAATTATACATAAGAGATATTAACCTTTATTTATTTTTATAGTATTTTTATACATTAAATTTATATAAAAATTAATTATTAACAATCAAAATTCTCATCTTGATTTGCCCATTGAGCAAAGCCCATAAAAGTAAGAGAAATTATTATTTATTTTACACAGCAAAATAAATAATCATGCAACAAAAAAATTTGGTTGATGTCATAAAATATAGAATTTAAGTACAGCAAGCAATTCTTAGTAGCGAATCTGCCACTGCCCTTCACGTCTCCCTCACAGGTCAGCCACAGAGTTCCCATCGTTCTCTCTTTCTCTCCCTTCCACCAACCAACGCAAGGTATAATCTTTTTAACTTTAGCTGTTTGAATTCCAAGTAGCTGATAACAATGAACACATAAATGATTAATTCACTCAAACCCTTTTCTCATGTGGGTGTTTGAAGCGATCGAGAGAGACAGAGAGAGTAAGAAAGAGTAAGATCAGCAAGTATGGGTGAGGTGGAGGAATCCGGTGAAATGAATAGCAGTGAAAGGCTCGTGGGAATAATTTATGATGAGAAGATGTGTAAGCATCATACTCCTGATGGTGATTCTCATCCAGAGAATCCCAATCGCATTAGGGTTATTTGGAACAAGCTCTTAGCCAATAACATTCCTCAAAGGTACTCCCTTTATAACTCTTTTTTTTTGGGTAAATAGTATTGATGGTTTATGACTGGACTTATTATTATTGTTATTACCTTTGAATCTTTCAGGTGTGTGGTTTTGAGTGGGAAAGAAGCAGAAGATAAATATTTAATGGCCGTTCACTCTGAAAATCATGTTAATTTGATTAGAAATATAAGCTCCAAACAGTTTGATTCACGAAGAAATAGGATTGCTTCAAAACTGAATTCAATTTACTTTAATGAGGGATCATCTGAAGCTGCTTACCATGCGGCCGGCTCCGTTTTAGAGGTATGTTTTTTTCTGTTATTAATATTTTGACGTATTTTAGGATGCTTGTCCTTTGTTTATTGTGTTCTATCTTATTTTTCAATACTGTAAAGATTTATTGAAGATTTCACACAAAGATGACGTGTTTGGTAAGGGAAGTTTCTATGAAATTAAGTGTCCAACTTTAAGGTGGTTGTATTTTTCTGTATGATTTCTTAAGCTCTTGTAAAGACAATAATTGTAAGTTCAGAATATCAAGTGTTCCAAATGGATTCATTATTAGGCTGACTATTACGTCTTGCTTTACATTTGGCTAGCAACTTGCAATTTCTATACTGGATACGAAGCTAATTTTACTTCATTGAGTCGTGAATTATGACTAGTTTAGTAACAATATATTATCAGTCAAATTTATTTCTAATCATGAATGTGTTTTCAACTAGCTTGCTGAGAGAATTGCAAAAGGGGATTTGAATTCTGGTGCTGCGATTGTTAGGCCTCCTGGACATCATGCTGAATATGATGAGGCGATGGGTTTTTGCCTATTCAATAATGTGGCTGTGGCAGCGAGTTTTCTATTAGATGAAAGAGTGAGAACTATGTTTTTGTATTTACATATGTTCAAATTTTATTTTATCCTTGAATCTAGTTTACTAATATACTTTTTTGTTTTTAAACTCTTACTAAGATGCTGTCTTTTTCAACATTTCATCTTATACTTGTTACCTTTGACTATGACAGCCAGAATTGGGTGTTAAAAAGATTTTGATTGTTGACTGGGATGTTCATCATGGAAATGGCACTCAAAAGACATTTTGGAATGATTCTCGGGTCTTATTTTTCTCTGTTCATAGGTACTGTATACATTTAAGTTCTTAATTTTCTCTTCCATCATCCTTTTATCACAAGCCCCAACTTGGCAATGTAACCTTAGTAATATGTTGTCTATATCTTTATCTCTTGATTCTGATATGTTTTCATTGAAGCATTTACATTTTTTGAGAGGTAATTTTCTATGTTTGTCACAGATTGTTAGTGATATATCCAACTTCAGCTTTTTAGGAAGTGATTTATCAAGCTTTATCTTGTCATAATTTTATCTTTGTTCTTTTTGTTGGGATGTTTTAAGTTGACACTCAATTTGTAATTTATGTGTGCTATGGATAATAATTTTACTTGTATCTAATCATGATGATTATGTGGATTGTGAATTTATGTAGGCATGAGTTTGGGAGTTTTTACCCAGGGAATGATGATGGCTTTTATACTATGATTGGAGAAGGACCAGGTACGGGATATAATATAAATGTCCCTTGGGAGCATGCAAGATGTGGGGATGCAGATTATCTTGCTGTTTGGGATCACATCTTGATCCCTGTTGCTAAGAAATTTGATCCTGACATGATTATAGTATCTGCAGGATTTGATGCAGGTCTGATTTCTGCAATTACTTTTTTTTTTTTTTATTATGAATGTGTTTTAGGTATAGAGATTTAGCTTTGTATACACGTCAAAGCTTTGTTAAGTGTAATAGTCTTGACTACCAGATGCTCACACATTGTATATAATGCATGAATACGCACATTATTCTTCTTCATATGCCTTAAACATGACCTTGAACACAGCAGCCTTACAAGCAGACTTCATATGCCTTAAACATGACCTTGAACACAGCGGCCTTACAAGCAGATCATCACATGTAACAGTGATAAATATTTATGATAGAAACTAATTCAATTCAACAAAGCCTTTTTAACAGCAAGAATGAAAGTATTGAGTTTATGAAACCTTTGTACCAATCAAATGTATTTTTTATATTCAGTTGATTGTTCTTTACAAGCAGATCATCACAAGTAACAGTGATAAATATTTATGATAGAAACTAATTCAATTCAACAAAGCCTTTTTAACAGCAAGAATGAAAGTATTGATTTTATGAAACCTTTGTACCAATCAAATCTATTTTTTATTCAGTTGATTGTTTATGCTGGTGTAGTTATGCCTAGTAATACATGTTTAAGCAACTTTTCAGAATACATTGGATGCTTAATGCCATATTGTAATTCATTATATTAGTTAAAATGTTCTTTTGGTTGCATTTACTTCTACATTAAATATCTAGGCATTCCTTTGTAATTTATGTATAAGATAGAAATCATATTCCCTGTTGTATGTTGATTTGATGTGTGCTTATAATAATTTTATGAGATAACTGGCCTTTTGTTTTTTATTTTATTAAGTGTTGTTTTACATCTTTCAACAGCTGTTGGTGATCCTCTTGGTGGATGTTGTGTCACTCCATATGGATACTCAGTAATGTTGAAAAAGGTTGCTGCTGCAGTTAACTTTTTTTTTCTTTCTTTTTAAATTTGTATGGTATTTTCATAGTGATGTTTCCTCAACTGAGGGGTAAAGACTTCTGGACTTGTACAGTAGCACATTTGATAGGGAAGTTACTTGCATGAGAAACTTAATTTTATTTTTGAATTCTCTAGGTTTTATTTGAACTGCCTTTATGGGTGGTGATTGGTTTTTTTATAGGGATCTTACTTGCATGAGAACATAACGTTTTTCTTTCTTTATTTATTTTTAACTTTTCTTTTCAGTTGATGGATTTTGCACAAGGTAAGATTATGTTGGCATTAGAAGGAGGATACAACCTTGATTCTATAGCAAATTCATTTCTTGCATGCATGAAAGTTCTTCTTGAAGACAAGCCTGTCAGTGGGTCTGTAGAGGCATACCCATTTGAGTCGACATGGCGTGTGATACAAGCGGTAAAATAGCATATTTGAATTAAACCAGATTATCTTTTTCCTCCACCAGTATCAATTTTGCTTATTTCTGTAATTGTTTTTTTCAATCTCAAGCGACGTGTGTCAGCTATTTTCTATTTGACTAAAACACGTATCATTTATTCCCCAGGTTCGCAAGAAATTAAGTCCCTACTGGCCTGCACTTGCAGATGAATTACCATTAAAGTTGACTATTCAAAATGCCCCTCATCCGGTAAGGCTTTTCTTAAAAGGAACATCCTTTCTCTTGCAAGTCTTTCACGTCATAGTCTCACCAAATTTAAAAGCAGACAATTTTTTTATGGGTGAATAAAAACTTGAATTTGTGGGGGAAAAAAGTAGATAGTGCAAGGCATTGAAGGACATGATTGTAGAATTACTATTAGACATAATACCTGAATGCTGGTGATCTAAATGTTGTTCTTGAAGGAAAAGAGTTTTCAACTTAATTTTTTATATTTCCTCGTGTAATTTAGATATGTTTTGCTTACTGCTTTCATTTTAATGTTTTTGCCTAAAATGCAGTTCTTTCTACTCTTCAGTTGTGTTCCATGCTAAGATAAACATTTTTCATTCCAGCATATTCTTATCTCAAACTCTGACTCTGAAGGTGAGGATGAAAAGGCTCAAAATATTGTGTCAGAAATTGTTCAGGAGGTCATGGAACCCTTTTCGAAGCTGAAAGTTGAAGATAACCAAGGTAACGAGATAATTTGAAGCCAGAAGACATCAAAGTTGAATTATTCTGTAATTTCGTTTCATTTTACATATTGTCAACTAAATGCCAGATCAAGTGGCTACATCTTCTACCTCTTGGAGATCTGAGCTTTCAAAGATTGACATTTGGTATGCTTCTTTTGGATCAAATATGTGGAAGCCTAGATTCCTATGCTATATTGAAGGCGGTCAGGTACTATACTTGGTATCATAGTGATGATACCACACTGAATGAACATGGTTTTAACAGATTCAAAGCATTTCTTAGGTTTTGGTCCTATGCATTTTAAAGTTTGTGCAATTAATATCTTGAAAATTTGAAAGAGTCCACCTGCTTTAGCATATATCAATTCCATTTTTGTAAATGACCTTCAGGTAGATGGTATGAAGAAGCCATGTACTGGTTCAATGGACAAAAACCTGCCAAAAGAGATTTTGTGGAAAAATTTCCCACACAGACTATACTTTGGTCGTGATTCTACACGTACATGGGGCCCTGGGGGAGTTGCTTTTCTTCATCCTGATAATAGTGTTGGTGAAAAAACTTACATGTGCCTGTATAAAATAACGTATGTTCCTGTTTCTTTTTTTTTTTTTCCTTTCAAATTTCTAATGTGTATATCTCCCTCTCGATGTTTTGAAGTGAATCTTGGTCTTTGTTAGATTTTCAGTATAATGAATAGAAAATTCATGAAAATGATTTAGGGTTTCTTTTTATTATCCACTTTATTTGTCTTCTCACTTGCTAACTTTCCTTTTTTTTTTTCCTTCTCTGCACAGACTAGAGCAGTTCAATGATGTTTTGCTTCAAGAAAATGTACCGAGTTATCAGATGAATTCACCTGTATTTGATTTGGCTGCACTACAGTCTATCAAGAACAAGGGGTCCATTTCTTTGGAGGTTTTCAAGGTATGTCATATTTTTTGTGCCTGGCTTGTATCAGGCTGCAACAGACAACAGTAAAATACTATTTTACATTGTGGGTTTTGTATTGCTCGCAAAATTCACACTTTGTTTGTCATGCAGAGCGGCTGGTACCGTAATGTTGTTTACTTGGGAAATGAGCGTGATATTCCTATACTGACTATGACGTACACACTGAGACTTTTTCTTTGCTGTTTGATTTTATTTTTCTGAATTTTTCTCTAAGCATTTTGCACTTTGTGATTATTCAGGTGTTCGATTTCTGATACCTTTTCTTTGCTGTTTGATTTTATTTTTCTGAATTTTTCTCTAAGCATTTTGCACTTTGTGATTATTCAGGTGTTCGATTTCTGATGCTGAAAGCTTTAAACTTGGAGAGTTTCCCTTGCGCCGTCCTTCTAAAGAGTATGCCAATACCTTAGTGAAGGGCCTGGTTGAAGGTGGACAACTCTCAGAAGAGGAAGCCATTGCTTACATAGAAGAAGCTTCTTCGAAACCACTGTGTTAGCAACCTCAGTCTTATTTAATATCTTCATGTAAATGTTTGAAATCAGTAGGCTTGATGAAACAGTCATTCGTGCTCTTCTGACACAGGAAGTTTGAGAGTGTATTACTGTATGTGCTATGAATACTCCTGATTCTGGCCAAACCTTTCAATATTGGCAATTGGCATTGCTGTGGGTCTGAAGATCCCATTGATCCATGATGTGTTGCTGTTCATCATTCCTCCTACGATGACTGATGTAGAGACATTTTTACTAGCGATGCAGCTGATTTTCTTTTTATTTGGAATATTCTTGATTATTACGAGTATGATTGCACATGCATGGTCAACTATATTTCTTCATTCGTCCTTTGTAGAACATCTATTCCGAGGTAATTCACTCATTATTTTCTCATTCAACAACTTGGGTAGGACTTTTTAAGTTTAAACACATCTCCAGTGCCAGTATTCACACACCGCTGGCGGTGTGCATAGCGCGCAGATTCCAAGGTCCTCTGACTTGTATTGCCTTTCACCATCGAAGTCATGGCTGTAGAGTCTGTAATTGGACTAAGTCCATGCGATTCTTTTCTGGGTCTGGCCGGGCTACCGAGCATGCATCCTTGTACCCATAAAATCACAACTTCAAGGAGCTTAGGCAATCTAACAACGGAAAATAATTGTCCAGATTACTTGTGTTTATGGTGTCATGAAACCAGGAGCCTTTGAACAAAGAAACAAGCAGAGCATTCGGCAACTTTCCAACGCCAAACACACAATTTCTGAACAGCGATTCATAGAGTTTCATCGATTCATCGGTGTGCTGATTAAAAAAAACATGCTCGAACCATCACTCACCAGCCCCTCCATAACTCCTAAAATGGATCTACTGCAGAGCTAAACGCAGAATGCTCAGTGGTAGTGTTTCAATGTTCTCCGTATGTGTTAGGAAGTGTCTCTTATACCTCCTCATCAGTATTGGGCTGTAACATGAACTTGCAAGTTGATCATGGGCAGGAGCAAACAACCAACTTGAATTGGAAAAAGGAAAAATAGCCGAAGCTCAATGGTTTGGCACAAAACATCCTCTATCTGATCATTAGTGGCAATAAACTAAACTTGTAATTCCCTTTTCCCAACCATATCACAAACAAAATGAAAATCATTTCAACATGTTTCATGAGTGAATAATAAATCAGCCTCTCAAGTCGCTCCAAGATTATCACACTATAAGATAAGAGGAGGAGCCATTGTAACTCAACAACAACATTAAAACAACAACATTAACAACAATGTTATATTCAGCCTTTGTAGAAAATCAAGCAACCGTTTTCTACCTGCTAGACTTATAAAAGATAAAGTTATGACTAAAACAAAAAACATAAGTACTCATAGACTTTCGATCATCGACATTATCAGCTCAATCATAGCCATTGAAGCCATGGAGTAGGATATGAGAAGAGGCAACAAAAAATAAGTCAAAATAAAATATCCTATACAAATCTCATTAACAACAAAAGAAAAACACAACTATGTAAAAGAGCTCTAACCACTCAACAATATAACTTATGTCAGAATAAGCAGAATTATTGTTTGAAGTCGCAAAAATATGAGAACCAATAGCCATTGATGTAGAAACTAGCTAACATTGGGATATGTTAACCTTGTTCAGAATGTCAAAGGCATAGTGAGATTGAGAGAGGAATAGCCTTTGAGAAATTTATTGCACCTCAATACCAAGAAACTAACTCAGATGATCAAAGTCTCAAATAAAGAATTCTATACCAAGATGAGCAATCATCTAAGTCACAAAAAAAAGATCATTCATTACCTATGAATAGAAGAAAGATTATTACCTATGATAAATATATTATCAACATGAACTAGAATATAGATGTAGATAATAAAAAAATACATATGTAAAAGTGAAGTGTTAGTCTGTCATTTATGTAAGCCGAGACTCAACAAGAAATTATGAAGCTAATCGAACCGTATACGCGGTATTTGTTTAAATCCACAGAGAGACTTGTGAAGTTTGTATACATGAAAAGAAAGGTGATGATCAACAAAACACAGAGACTGTTTTATATAAACTTTAGTGTAAAAATACCATTAAGAAAAGTATTTTGAAAATCTAGCTAATAAATAAACTGACACATGTGAAATAAAAATAGCCAAAACTATTTGAACTATAGCTAGCTTAATAAATGAACTAAAGGCTTTGTCAAAGTTAATATCCTTTTGTTAATGATACCTTTTAACTACTAGTCAAATCTTATAGCATTCAATGAACCCATTAAGTTTTTTTTTACACCCATTTGCAACTCATAACATTCATAAAGAGATACAAAAGAACCAATGACTAAGTGTGATTGAGGATCAACACATTGATTTTCATAGCCATCATTGAATTTTATTTGAGATGTTGTTTGATATTAGTGTAACAAATAAGTTGTAACAAAAAGGGTAGAGCAAACATGGCTACAGAAAGACACAAAATAAGATAACGTTTAAGTTGACATTGATGAATGGTTATAGGATGAATATAAATAGGAGTATATTATGGGATATTTGAAAAAGAAGATGGACGAGAGCAACTATTTTCATGAAAACATTGAGACTAAAAGTAGTGAGCAGAGTCCTAGAGGTAGATATATGACAAGAGACGATATGAGACTATGTTGGAGTTGTACAACGGGAACCAAATGTAGAGATCAAAAAAGGATTAGAGAAGAATCATCAAAGGAGTCTTGCAATTGGGAGACAAAATTGAAGGTGAGGTGAGGATGGCCATAAAAAAAGATAATAGGGTAGACACATGAATGCTAATCCATGAAGAATCAGTAGTAGAAGGACAAGAGAAAAAAATATTATAAGTACAAAAAGGAAACTAATGAATTGGACTTGGTATAGAAAAAGGAAGGTATAAAGAAAGGAAGACTTATCAAACATGCAATGACAAATGACATAGACTTGACGTGTATAGATATCCATGCAAAAATATCCTACGTGATCTAGACTATAACTAAGAAAGACAGGCTGGTATAATAAAAATCAAGTTTATGTTTGTTGTATGAAGGCAAAAATGAGAAACATAAGCAACTAATTGTTTTTTTAAAAAATTCATTAGTTGTCATTTAAAAAGTTTTAAAAAAGGATATTGATGTTGTAGAATTGGAGTAAACATTCAATTAATGAGAAAAATAATAGTTTCAAAGGTATATGACTAAAATGTTTATAAGAAAGAATCATGTTCGAGTAAAACCAATATCAATAATATTCTTGTGACGATGTTCCACGACCTTATTTTGATCATGTGTATAAGAACAAATCATATAATGAGCAATCCTTTCAATTTTAAAATAGAAATTTATTTTACAAAACTAATTGTTTTATACTAGTTCCAAACTAAGTGTCAACTAACTCTTGAAATTGAATAAAAACATTATAAGTCTTAAATGTATTACATAAAGAAATATATATATATATATATAAAACAAATATACAAAAATAACAATGTATTTATATCCATTCACTGAGTAGGTTAGTTAAAGAACCCAAATATCATTAAAGACTAAGAATAAAAAAGCCAAACTAAAATGCTTCAACAACCCCAAAGGAGATTGATTGGACTTGCCTAGAGGAAAGTTGCTTAATTAAAATGATAATTGGCTAAGAAAGAAATCAAAAGAACCTTTTTAACGATATAGAGGGTTTGACACAAGTTTTGAGCCTTATTAAAGAGAATTCGATAAAAGATACAAGAGTGTGGATGACTAAGTTGATAACGTAAGATTTCATGAGTAGTTTTATTTGACAGAAAACACTTGAGGACTAAATATAGAGGGTTGATACTAAAGCTAGTAAAACCATCTTTAATGATACTAGATATAAAGATAACTCTGGAAACTTGATCATTGGCAAGACTGAAGTAATCATGAAATTTAAAAAAAAAATCATTAATAAAAGCAAATTATTATACAAAAAACAAGGACTTTGTGATATCTAGAATATATAAAATGAAAGATAGTTTTAGGAAACATTTAGATGTATGAATTGAAGTATATATTCTTAAAATTATTCGAAGCTAGTGTAGGGTTCCACGTAAATGAGTCTAGCGATTTTCAACATGACATAATGAGTTGTCTTAGTATCATAAAGCCATGACATTATGTCTAATATCACACAATTTAACTCAATTCTTCCTTTCCTCCAAATTATTTTTATGGTTGGCCTATGGTTTAGAATTGCCCATGTTTTTTCTTTCAATTGTCATCATAATTCTACTTTATCTAGCACTTTTGAGCATATAGAATTAAAATACACATTTCCCCCAACAATTAGCTCCTTCTCTTTCTTATTATAAAAGCATTAAAATAAAAGAGAATAGATTGTAAAAAAACCTTACCCAACCAAATTTGAACTTGATCCAGTGAGTCTTTGTCAACTCTCCACTTCTTCACTTCCATCTAAGCTTCCTTTCACTAATTTATTCCACTCCTAAAACATCCTCCCTCTTTAAAATCTTTCTCTTAGATTGTTTTTCCCTTAGTAAAATCACATGGATATTTGGCTATTGTTTTGCATAAATTACAAAAATGCCACTACTTAATAAGTCATGTATCACTTTTTGTATTTACCGTAATTACTTTTACATATTATTTTATATGCTTAAATCATCAAGATTTTTAACTAATTTTTTAGGGATTTTAATATCTAACTGTAATAAAAATTTCTTCAGATCTTTATCAGTTTCAGTCAAAATTTATGCAATTGTTCGTGAAACTTGTATCAGTGATCAACATTATTCACATATAAGATCATACATTAATTTATTTAGAGTTCTATTCTGTTATTTTTATTATTATTGTCTAATTATTTTCACCTCAATTTATAAAAAAAAAAATCATTTAAATAATAATTTTACTTGATTGGGGGATTTACGTGATTTATGACTGGGCTATCGTTTTGTATACCAATTTATTTCTCTATTCCAATTGGTATCTAAATAAAGTCATTGAGGATTTTTCATCTCAGTCTAATTTTTTCTCTCATAAATTATCATTTTTCAATCAAGAATTTCTTTATGTAACCCTGGTTTGCTAACTTTGAGTCGGGGGTTTGCATTGAAGCTGCCAAGAGCTAGGACCAATGTTGGATCTAGGACACCCAAGATTGGTACAAAGTGCTTGGAGTCAGGCAAAAACCAAGTTCAAAGCCTTTTAAACTTTGATTACAAGCACTAGTCTCAACAATTTGAGTATCTCATTTAGAAGAAGTGCATTTAAAAAAAAAAAAAGCTAAAAGAAAATATGTTCAACCGAACAAATTTCAATTAAATTAAAAAAACAAAAAAAAACAAAAATGATATTAAACAATTTAAAGTTTTCTTTCCAGATATATTCATTCTGTAACTTCTGTTCATTTATTAAAAAAATCTAAATCTACTATGGAGATGATGTGATGAATAGTTTTAATATCAGAGTTCGAAAAGAAATTGTATTAACTTTTGAGAGATATGTGATATGAAATTATAGGTTTGGATCTCGTAAGTTATATTTGATATGATTTTTAGAAATTGATTCAAGTTATTTTTAATTTTTTACTCAAAAGAATTATAAGTATGCTTAATTAGAAATAACTTTTAATTAAATTTTTTTTAAAATAAAATTGAGTTAAAATTTTGCTTTAATTAATTAAAAGTATAGAGTTTTAACTTTTAACTTAAGGATTCTAACTTATATTACACTCTTTTTTTAAAAAAAATTTTGAACAATTTATTTACCAAAAATACATATACAATGATTTTAAATCATTTTTGTCAATTTTCTAAAATGGACAACATCTAAAGTGAATTTTGCAATTTCATATTGTTGGTGAAATCTTAATCAAAACCATATAAATCTAGTTCAAAGACGGAAAAATAAAGAAAATAGATTTTTGAACCAAAATAAAATTTTTCACTAATGTGTGGCTAGCCATATATTTTTTCTGTATTTTATATGTTAGTTCTTAATCTTTAAATATTATATTTTTACTATAATTTCAAGTTTAATTTCTTCTAATTATGCTATAGAAAGGTATAATTAAAAAAAATTGAAAATAAAAAAAATCAGTTGATTCTATGTTTATATGAACAATAAAACCAACCCATAAATTATAGGGTCGGTTTTTTTTTTTTTTTCAAACCCAGAAATTATAGGGTCCTCCCAAACACAACAAATTAAGCAGAAGGTCCAAAAATATTTAAAGTTTTCCAAAATGGAAATTTCATCTTTAGAATAAAAAAAGAATATATGGGTTCCGGGGAGAAACCCATTTTTGAACTGATCATTGACATGAAAACACATGAAAGACAACATACACATCTCAATAAACCGACTTGATGCATTAAAGTATCCTTAGTGGGCATTCGCAGTCAAATTCAATAAAAAATTCAAATGAAATTCAATATCTTTCTTAGCTTTTATTTTCAGTCGATTTGATAATGAATAACTACAGCTATTAAAACTCTTTTGATCAAATGAAATTTTTAAATACCAAATTTCATCATTTTAATGATTAAAATTACAATAATTAATCACTTTCGTTTTATCATTATTTTCTATGAGTATTTCTCATCCAAAAATAAAAAAAGAATAAAATGAACTTGTAAATCAAACCAAACATCGGTAAAACTTTTATATTAGATTTAGTATTTTCCATGTTTTATAGTTTAATACTGATATAATAATTTTAACAATAATTCTATTTAATTAGGAGATTAAAGAATATAATTCTGTATAACAGTCACTGTTCCAGTTGATATGATGTTTTGATTTTTTGTGTTTCTTTTCGCCGGGAGTCGAGGCATAACATATTTTATGGTAGGAAAGATCATGCCCAGGTGCATGCACTTTGCTTGGCCACGCGGTGTGCCCTTTCGTCTTGAAAAATGTGGAAACAGCTACTACCACCTCAAATCACTCTACATATCGTGTAATTTTAAGAAAAATTTTAATGTTATTATATTGGTAAGTGCGCAATACAAATAAAAATCAAATAAAAATCTATGTCTATATTTTTTTAATAGAAATCAGAATACACAATAAAAAAAAATACATGTGTTCTTAATATGAATTCAATCATCAATTCAAATATATTTTAAAAAGCATTGGTATTTAATTATAATACAATTATATATATATATATATATATATATATATATATATATTGGATTCGAGGAAACCTCACTCTTTGAAAAGCGCACTTTATGAGCTCAGGTGAATAAGTAAAATCTCGGCTGTCTCAGACTCTTATAAAAAATACACGTCCTGACTCGAACTCGAAACCTATTATATAAAACTCAAATTCTTTACTTTTACACCACGATCTTTGAGTATTATAATACAACCATATTATTATAAAAAAAAACTAATTACATGTTCGAAGAAAGTGCCATCAGTTTCAAATGGACGTAGAAAATCCTGATGTAGTTTTCTTTTCTTCGAAGTTGTGTCTTACCTAGCTAATGACTTTTTTATGGCTTCAAAATAGACATTCCTTCCTTCTTAACGTTCATGCATCTGGGACAGTTGTGTCCTACCTTGCTAATTGTTTTTTTATTGAGCACTCACTCGTCTCAGAATTTCAAACTCCCCTTAACACGGTTTTAAATAGAAGTAGAGATAATTAAGGCATAAACAAAGCCACCACGAACCACAAGTTCCCCTTGCTATATATAAATACACCATTATGCCTGCCTCTTGTAAAACTCAGCCGTAAGAAAAGAAAAACTTTGCTTGAGCACTTCTGTTTTCACTCATGGAAGCAACAAAATTCTCATCCTCCAAGCTTGCCTTGAGGCCAATTTCTTCAGTGAAACCATGCCCTAGAAGAAACACCATTGTCGCCCTTGATAGAAGAAATAAGGGACGAGACTATGGGGGTAAGCTTGTAGATGAAAGCATGATTGTACTGCGATTACGAATTAAAGAGACGAAGATGTCGGAAGAAAGCAACAATCCACCTTCTCATTGGATGGAGTGGGAGAAACAATATTTCATGCATTGCAACTACAACAACGATGTTTGTGAAGCAGTGCAGATGTTGCAGAACTATTTGATGAATGTTAGACCAAGTTTGGCACTAGGGATGGTGCTACTTGTTTCGTTGAGTGTGGCCATCTCTACTGGGATGGTTTTGTTGCTGGCTATAGAGATGGCTATGGGAGTTCTATCCGCCTTACATTAGATGATATATATATATATATATATATATATATATATATATATATATATATATATATATATATATAAAAAAATAACGAGTATTAATGACTTTGATGATCTTTTGCAAGCTTTGTGATCAGCTTGTACTGTTTGTTTTACTTTGAGCTGATCATGAAATCCTTCTTTTCATGTATTCGGATTATTATCATTTTACCAATGACCAATTGCTTCAATTCATAAATCTTCTTTTCTTTCTTTTCCTCGTTTTTGATTCTTTGAGTTTCTTTGAATTAATTATATTACTCCTTCTATGAAGATTGTGTGGAACGTCTAGCTTGCTGTCAGAAACGAGCAAAAATCTTAATCCAATTATTAAATCAAATCAAGTTAAAATTTTACAAACCCGGTTATATATAAAGATTAACTCAACATAAAACAAAAATCATGATGTATTTTTTACTGAATTCCATAAAATCGAAGCATTAAAATATCCTCAGAGTATTAAATGGATGATGGAGTCTCAAACATTTGCCCTCCTTTTCCTTTTAAGATCAAGAGTACCCCCTACAAATTCCATCGAGATAAATATTACTGACAAAATATTTCATTATCTATTCCACCGGTAAAACCTAAAATGTTGCTAATGGATTAGGTAATGGAATTGGCAACATAATTATCATTGCTAACTCCTTCGCTAAATCTATCAAACTTATTAATTATTTTATAACTTTTCAATGAAATAATATCTTTTTTTCTGACAGAATCATTGATGAGTTTTTTTTGCCCATTAGTGATTCCATCGGAAAGTTAGTAGATTTTTTTGTTTTCTTAGTTATGTAATTGTTAAATAAAAAAAAACAAAAATCACAAAACAACCTAAAACTATCAATTTTATTTAACATCAAAATTTTATTAATTTCAATATTCATAAAAATATTAATTTTACAACAACAAATATATTACACAAACAAAAGTGGAGGTGGAGGGGGGAAATCCTATGCCGAAAGGACCATAATGAAGAGGATAATATGAAGACATATATTCCATCATTTTATCTCAATTCAACATTTTTTTTCTAAACTGGCTTTCATTTCTTCTTCTAATTTGGTTACTCATTCCTCGACCTTGTCTAGGACCTTCAACTCAAAATCCAGTGTCGATTGGCTTGAGCCGAACAATTGTGTGCCTAAAATTAAGGCAGTACAACTCGATCTTATTTCTTTGACCGATGTCATAGGCATTCCATAAACCTAATTCATATTGGGTCCATTAATTGCTCTAACCTCCAACTATAACTGAGGATTGTGAGGAGAATGAGTGGAAATGTGTTATTTATGTTTTTCAAATATTGAGACATTTTATGTTTTCTACAAAACAAAACAAAAGGTCAATTATAATTAAAAAAAAATACAAGAATTAAAAAAAATACAATGAACAAGTTTCCTCATATAATTCCATCGGTGTAGGCTCACGTCAAAGC
>Ga0307517_10002342_pt1 | contig 30561 bp, 29 predicted proteins | sample 23_EM_MG_FD_194515 | JGI IMG/M metagenome (GOLD analysis project Ga0307517, IMG submission 194515) | Populus trichocarpa ectomycorrhiza microbial communities from riparian zone in the Pacific Northwest, United States - 23_EM | ecosystem: Host-associated > Plants > Roots > Unclassified | place... | reverse complement strand
TTAGTGACCAACGCAAACAGCCTCAGACGTCCTTTTAGATGGTGGCACTGTGGTTTATATCCCGCCTTCTTCTGGTCTTCTTTGACACTCTTGGGGCGTTGTTGTTCGCAGTGGCTTTTAGCCTTTTCTGGTTTGGATCAGGCAACTAGCAGTTTGATTTAATAGTCAGGCGGAAACTATCGTCACTAACAAAAGGTTTACTTAACGCAAGTGCGGGCCTACCAAGACGCACTCCTCTAAGGTATAAATGTGAGCCTCGGGATCCTCCAGGCTCCAAAGGAAATGGCGTTCCAGAAGCAAGAAATGGCTCTGGGTAGAGTATTACACCAGCTCTTCCACTGGAAGTGATTGAATAGTCTGGTCATTGAACACTAATTATTGACCTACATCATCAAGGTTCATGCCAATAATAATGAAAGATATGCGTACAAGTTGAAATAGTTGTATATATAACTCCAAAGAGAAATAATCAAAACAAGTCGAAAGATCTACACAGATTTTTAAAACAGATTGGGTGGTAGAGTAAACGAAATCAATCTACCACGAGGACAAGAAAACAAACCAAAAGAAGTTGGAGGACAAATGATAAACACCCTAGCAGTTTTTTTAAAGAGCCAGAGGGTTAATACCCGGAATTGTTTCGAATGGCTGTTGCTCTAAGGGAGCCATGGCAGGTTGGGCCACCCGATTCGAATGGGAGGGTGCAGAATGAGTGGGAGTGTGAGGAACAGTATCCCGATCTGTTGATACCAATTCTTCTTCCTTCTTCAAACATCCACGCACAAAGGCAAAAAACCGGGCACCCTCGCGCTCCAGCTCTTCCAGAAAATGAAAGTCGGTGAATTGTAATTGATACTCGAGGCCATCACTGAAGTTCCGGAGGTTCCCTATGTGACCGACCATTCGACTGCGATATAAATCTTCGTTTCGTAAAGATACGGCCGGGGTTTGTGGTGTCGTCGGGTGTGACGGAGGTGGTGGGGGTTCGTGATCCTGGTTCAATACCGTAGCTTGAGGGTGATTTTCTGGAGGTACTATATCATTTGGGAATTCGGGATGGATGTTGTAAAATGTCTCCTGTTCTTGGGGTGAATCCTCCTCGGAAAACGCTTGTTCATCACTATGCTGGACGGTATGCACGGGTTGTGGGTCGTCCCTATCACTCCCATTGGTGATGGGGCGTGCTCCAGCAGGAAGATTCATTGCGTAGTATCTGTCAAAGACACTATGTGCAACTTCAGGAGGGAGATTTAAATCGACATAGGCTTCATGTGAGGCATGATGGTGCATTCGTACAGTGACGATAGAACGACCAGGCTTTTCCGAGTCTCGCGAAGATATAAGGAGCCTACTTCGACATGGGAACCGGTTCTTTGCCAAAGTCTCCCCCGAACTCGACTGTCGCGGTTTGTAAAGATCACCCTGGGCTTTCCGAGCCGCTCGAGAAGATTTGGATCGATGTGCATCATCTTGAGAGCACCAAAATCGCGTCTTGTGTCCATTGGAAAATTGTGGGTGGTCTTTAACTCTGCGGTCTCATTCAGTACGAAACAAAAATAAGGATAATACCGGCGCACGTAAACCTGTAGCCTGTAGCCTTCCAAATTTCCATTGCCATAGACGTTATTCTGGCTTTGTGAGATGAACCAGGATCACTTATTTCGTATGTTCCGTGAAATTCCACATGGGGTCCCTGTTTGAAACGATCTTGCAAAGCTCTCAGCATTGCTTCGCGATCCCTATAAGTAATTGTTGGCTATAAAATGACACAAAATTAGTTTTGCGGTCGTGATTTAAGAGTAGATTCTGGCTTACTTCTCTAGCCGAACCTCCCTCGTCTTCGGATGTTCGTCGGACAATCTTCTTCGGGATACTGGGCGCAGCTTCATCATGATCTTTCTTCCTCTTCGCACCTGATGCATCTTGGAAACGGACACCGCCATAAGATTCGTATCCAATCTGCCGGCGGTCGGAGGTTTCAGGCGATCCGCTCAAAGGTCCTGCAATAATGGCACGAAATCGAGCGGCTACCGGTATGTCCATAGGTCGCTTTTTTGAGTATAAATACAAAATAGGGTCTTAAGAGACAGTATCAGAAGAAAACGAAGTTCGGCGCCTGATTGGAGAAGGTCTGCAATGCAAGTTCATGTGGAAAAGTCATGATCATCAATGACCAACAACTGTTGCCAAAAACAATGCAACAATGCCATTAACAGAGTACAAAGCAATCCGAGAATTCAGACTACGACACTAATAAACGATACATACAATCTTGTAACTAATACACGAGAGGTCGCTACCTTATGGAACGCCGTCGAATATTTGCGAAACCTCGACTATACTTTCCAAGAAGTATCATCAACGGGGCATCATGGACGGGATGTCATGTAAGGACCAACCGGGGTGTGTGTGCATTCTGCTGTTCAGGTTCGACTGGAATCGAATGAGGGATTGCACGTACTTGCCAGTTGAACCTGCTTGATTTCAGCTCTACAGTCCAGCACTTTCAGTCCTTCGAATGATACCAGGAGTAGGTGCTGGAGAAGCAGGGACGCTGATATCTCCATTGATAATGTCCTGTAATGACGTTTCTAAAGCATCCACTCTCGTTGACATCTGGTCCACTGCAAGAGAAGAGTATAAGTACGATGTCGGCAGCTGCTCAGACTTTTACGCACTCCGTTCAAGGATTTGACCCGACATATCTTCAAACTTTGCATCCAATTGCTCTAAGACAGTCTCTACCTGGCGAACCGTTATTTTATTGCAGGACTTGGTGTCTTCTGACTTACAAAGGCGGTGAGTTCATGTGGACTCGAGATGTCCTTCGGTGCGATTGAACCCTGCTTCGAAGGCGCATGCTTATTTGCCACTGGTGTTTTGTCCTTGTCTAATTCGCTTGACTTGGAGGGAGTTACGGGGACCTTTAGGGGCAAAGCAGAATGTTGTTTCGACATTTGTCATTCTCTGTGAATGGTGATGGAAGGGAGTTGTTTGGTTCTTGATCAATTGATCCAAACACCGGTCCGAATTTACAATGAGGCTCAGCGCTTACTGTCACTGTGCAAGTGGGAGAGCATACTTGTACTGACAGCTCAATTGGTGAGTGTGCATCTACTTAATATCTCCTTCAGAAGATTCCAACGTCAAACGAATTTGGATTCTTCGCATGGTGATACTTAATTCCCCTCCTAATGGCACATCATGTACTAGTAAAGGGTTACATTCACTGCGTCTTGGATTTGAGATTCGGGGTTTCTTTGCTCTGGTACCTGTAGACCATTCTATGCGGAGAATCGCGCCCGTTCCCTCACCTGAGTCACCTCCCGGCCCTATCTCAGCTGATAATCATCACACACAAGATCTACATTTACTCACTTACCTCGGGCAGAACCCGGTAGTCATCTGATTCATTGGGATTTGAGGATCAGCTCCATTACTCTTCTAGTCCTGTATTATCCCGACCAACTCGCAACTTGGTTCTGTCATGGGATGCCATATTTTGTCCGTTTTCATGGTCATATCTCGGTGTGATTCATGCAAGAACTATTGCCAACTTGCCTATTTTCCATTTTATGATGTGTCGGCCGTCACCTAAAACCTTGCGAGACACGAACAAAGTCCGTTGTATTGATATTGATGGGAATTTTCCGTTTCACGGTCGATGTGTTCCCACTTCAGGGTTTTCTTGCCGTTATTTCATACGAAAAATGCGGTAGGCCCAGTTCCTGGACCGTGGATCGCGGGGTCCGAATTGTCTTCTTTGGGCATTGCTCCGCCCAAATCTAATCATTAGTCGGGCATTCATTTTGGTCATCAAATCAGAATGATCGGGAGACACTTGCAGTACCCTGAAGGAGCCTGAAGGTCGCCGATGGCAGAGATATTCAATTTATGCAAAGGACATGGGGACGATCGGAACAACCGCTAGCCTAGTAAGACAGCTATCTTTCTATCTTCAACTGGAAGGGATCGATCATGTGTCATTTGGTTCAGGGTCCAGTCAAATACCCCGTTTCTGGAACAACAAAGAATACTTATGAATGCACACGGCTAAGTCAAGACGCTTTCGCTATTCACGAGGGACAACACATTCCGAACTGAATAGCGGCGATCACATAAGACACTGCTATTTTGCATTGTTTCGTTATCAGATCCCCAAATCATAGTTCTTTTCGAATACATCTCGGCTTCCACGTCGTAACCTCCCATCGCCAAGCTCAAGCGCTCAAGCCCATGTTCGCCGTTACAGGGCGCACGGACACTAACACATTTCGAATCGTCTTTCAATCTTGATGCTGTCCATTCGGTTCGGACTCGGAACGGATGTAGTACTCTTTGCAAATTCCACCAGTAATTCGAGTGCAGCGATATAGCCAAAGCTGACAGAAAAGGGGCAACAAGGTACCGCCCTATCCCATATGACTCGCTTGGTATCCATTTAATCGAAAATTTAAACTTTTAGAGACAGCCCTGGAGGCTTGAATCCAGTTTCTGTTTCAAGAAAGGCAAGTTTATTTAAATTTGAACGGCAGGACGCCAATTCGGGAGGGAGGAGCTAGGGTCCTGGGATTCGAGTGACACGAGGAGGGTTCCTTTCGAAAAACCAGGTCGTCGGCGATGAAGAAAATTTCATGGCATGGCCCTGGTTTGCGGACAGTAGTTACCAGACGGGGTGTATACCCCCATATCTACTTGTACGTTAGTCTGCCGTGTTTCAATTTACGACTTTTTCGTGTACAAGCTTCATGTACGATAAGTCGGAATTTCGGCGACTTCACTCGTCATCGGGTAAAGTATTGGACTTTCGGACTCTTGTTTCTAAGGAATCGTGCAAGATGTACATATTATCATACGGGATCAATTCAATATCAGATGCAAGAAAGTTTTTTGTTCCTTGGTTCTTCCGTCTTTCACCGGGACGTTGGATGTTGCCAGTGGAGGTGTTCGATAGACTTAAGATTTACATGCGACAAAGGCTCTCAAATGGTTCTCCTGGCTCGAGGCCATGGACTAAACAATGAAGTCCTTGATATCCTTCATGAAAGGTGGTAGGTCTCGGAATATCGGGACACGGATAACGATATCCCGAGTCCGTACCCATCGTCTGAAGGCTGATACTGCTTGCAACGAGGCATTTTGTATTCTTGATCAAGGCCTGTTAGACACACTGTAATCAGGAGGTCGAGAATCCGCGAGATCAATTGACTACGAGTAAGTACTTTCTCAGAGGCCGTACGAAGTCGGACTCGGATGAGTTCGGAATTCATGTTGATGTTACCATGTATGAGTGCCTTGCGTTTTGCTGGACGGATGTCTTTCCGATATTCAACGTCTGATAACAAATCGGTTTCAATAATAATAAAAAGAGTGTGGCGGTAAAGGTTGATAGACGTTATCTTCTTAATTTACACGAAGAATGCCCTAATACCTACACCACCATCGCGCAGTCTCTTACTCCACCTGAGATTGCCCAAGAAAGTGCGTGTTCCATCGCTGTCTCGATTAAAATCGTGTATTTGACGCAACCTTGAAGCATTCATGTCCATGAAAGGACAAAGTAGGGCGATCGCAAGACCTATCAATTGGAACTCATTGCATAGGCTCAGCGATACGACTTTCAGTCCATAATTCGAAAATGCCTCCCTCCAATATTTCTTTTAAACGCGAATCAAGTTTTCAGAGGAGACCCGGGCTTGAGAGCAATTTTACGTGGACGTTGCCTTCAAGTTGGTCAGGTGAATTGATCTCAGCGAAGCATCGCGATCGCAATCAAAGCTAAAATGCTGACTCGTATTTACTTAAGTTTTTAGTTGCATATTTTCTGCACGGGGAAATATTTAAACCATGTCGTGACCTTTTTTGGAGACAGGACAACACCCCCCCTTGATTTTCGTTTCAAGGAGGAATTTGCCAGTAAGAAAGTCCCGATAGAAACATACCGATTGGCTTCGAGGGACTAGCCAGATGGACAAGACATGATGATCCGACAGTTGCTTGTAATCAGAACTAAAGGGATTGTTTTGAAGACTCGTTCCGAAGCCATGAAAATCCTGGAGATGAATGCAATCAGTATTCCAAATTGACAACCGTGTCTGTTGTTAAGTTGTCCAGGAACAATTCTATTGTTCTATATAAGGCGGGGCTCATGTTAACCATCTGCCAGTTCCACACTTCCTGGCTGAAGTGGCGTCACCCTTACGACACGTGGTACTGTTGGAATTTTCCAAATCACATGTAAGGAAGGCCCATGGAAAACTGCTGTAAGAAAATGAGGGGCGGAGTATGTGATAACTAGAGGTAGAAGAAGTAACGACATCGACCTAAACGGTGCCACTAACCGGCTGCTTCTTTTCCCATCTCACGGAAGAGAAGATTTAGTAGAACGGCGGCGATCACAATTTCATGCCAACGCAGTTCGAAGGAAAAATGAGGTTACATCGCCCACATACAACTTAAACCCACCCCTCTGCACATTGTTCCCTTTTTCCTGGAAAACCTGAATTGGTCCGTGATTGATTTATCACCAAAAATAGAAAGTGCCCCAATACTGATCCCGTCAACTAAGCCGACCAAGAACCAGGACGAACGACCGCATAAAGTTCGTAAACTTTCCTGATAAGGCGGCTCCCCGTTCGAAGGCGGCTCCTGGGAAGCAGGCAGAACGATTCTATATGAAGCCAAATGGAGATTGCCGAAAGCGGCCCTATCATTGGTCACTGATTCGGAGGGGCACTCCGTAAGATAAATTGAAATGAAGGAGACAAATGACATTTACTCGTGGCCTGTTACAATCCCTCCGTCTTGCCAGCGTTCAACTGGTTGAGCTTGCACCTCATTCACTGTTGCTTATTAAGGACAAAATGACACTTGTTGAAATTTGACTTGTCAAGCTTTATGAACCAGATAAGCGATATGGCTTCCTCAGTTTCCAGTTGCCCGTACCAACGTGGATATCGTCATACTTGTAGGAAATGAGGTGTGATGATATTTATGACCGTAAACTGATATTTTTCTCCGGGCGCACGGCAAATGTGTCGATCTTTCCACTATGAGGGTAAATTGCCTGCTTGAGTCGGTAAACTCGAAGGTCTGTTGCCCGTCCCTGATTCACTAGTATTTTTGGTCCTCACAATTCTATGGGATACATATTTAACGTGGACTTGACTTTTAATGCGCCTTAGAGCCTCCCGATTACACGGTGATGTGCAGGTGATTGCATTTATTTTCGGATACCTATCACAAGTTCACAATGCTCGGGCTGTACATGTTAGAATTATGTAATGATTCAGTTGTACGGCATTCGGGAGACAACACCCCTGGCAGAAGGTCACTAACTTGAGGCAGACGAGAAGAATCCGGACTTACAATATTCGACCAAGTCGATTCTCTGATTTACCAAGCCCTTCTTTTATTATTTTATGTAAGGACACAGGCTTATTAACTGGTGAGTGATGGGTTGGAGTTCGGTGCGTCGGGTACATGGGAAATCAAGCACTTGCCGTGAGTACGCCAAGGAAGGATGTGCCACATATCTTTCCTCGGAGCAGAAGAATCGTGCGGAGGCTGAGATCTCATCGTGCGGGAGATGGAGCGAATCGTACTACTTCTGCTAGGGATTGGGCCAGAGGAGCCACACAAATGTGCGCCTTATCGGTTTACTGAAAACGATAGAGGGGGTTGGAGATCCCGGTTGATATGTGCGAAATTGGGTACGCAAACCGGGAACTGGGCCAAATGTCTGTTGTTTTCCATAAAACGAGAGGCCAAACACCTCGAGGTGGAGCAATGCTGTACAAGGAAAAAGGTAGGACATAATAGACGATGTTCCCCGACTGCCAGCTACTGGGTGCGTGTCCTTCTACTCAGAAATGAACTCTGTTATGGAGGCCAAGAAGGTCGATTGATCAAGGGCGAATTGCACAGATTGCAAATGGGATAGTGCTCGGTTTAGGAAGGTATTCATGGGGAAAGCGAAATCGGATCTTCATCCCAAATGCGATCATGCCCAGTATTTCCCTGTTTCAGGTGCTTTCAGCGCCAATTTGCACGAGAAATTTTCAGAAAGAAATAAAAAACGAAGGACTGACAGGTGGCGTCGATTTTCGTGTCAAGTAAACGGGACTTCGGGTAACGTTATACCCCCCTTTTGATCTCGCAATGCCAGACAGGTATATGGTAATAAAAATCACGGTGGACCTGGGCTGAAGGCGGGGTTCGAATGCATCCTATCCCATATTTGATTCTTGAAGAACACTGGCAGCGGATGATAAAGAGCCTTACCTTCTCCACAAACCATCCCACCTCGCATTTGTCCAACAACCTCAAGCTCTCCCAAGTATGTCGAGTAATCCAGACGTACCTCCATTCACTGGCTACGTCGAGACTACTGTTAACGCCCTCCGCCTCATTCATGCTGCTCGTCAAGGCGTCATCCCTCGCATCACACGTCGGCTCAACGACGCTGAACGCAGGACCATGATAAAGTCTGGCGCCGTTTTTGTGTTCAGCGTCGAGGAGAGTGGGATCAAACGATGGACAGGTGTGTGATTGTCTTCGAAACAATCATGCATGGCTAACCTTGTTTCCGACCATCAACTCAGATGGCCTCCTCTGGTCGCCATCCCGAATCGTGGGCAACTTTCTTGTAGGCTGTGCTGCTGCAATGTCCGAGATCGAGAGCTAATACAAGTCTAATACAGGTCTATCGCGAAATCAACGAACGCACCAGCAGTAGAGGGAGTCATCACAAGAAGCTTTATCCCAGCGACGACTCTCAGACACGAACTTTGGCACGCAAGAGCTCTCCAGATCAGATGTCCGCAGGTTTGAAGGGGCATGGCAGCGACCAAGGGACATTCAAACCTGGTGGTCTGATCAAAAAGGTCCGCAATGTTACTGTTACGATGATCGACGAGCCTGACGTCGCCTGACAGACGATCACTGTCACAATTGAAGGGTCTGACCTCCACCTCATCTCGTACTACACTTCCGAAGATATACGTTCTGGGAAGCTCAAGGCAAGGATATTTTGGCTTTATCTTTTACTGTAATGATCTCGACTTACCGTGGTTCAGCGGCCATCGTCAAGACCGGATATCATGACTCTTTATATGCCTCCACACATCTTTCGCTTGACGAACTTCAGAGTGCCGCCCAAAGTAGAGATCGGTCCCGATGGAAAGCCCCGCCTAGTGTAAGTGAATTATAACCTTGAGCCCCACTGGGACGACTGCTGAACTCGACCCAGTGAAACAGAGGACCTAGACCAAGTTGAGTGCAAAGTCGAGGATCAAGGGTACAATTTTCAGGGTACATGGTCAAGCCCAACTCCCGACTCACCTGTAGGAAACCCGTTCGGAGGGAACGCTGCTTATCCCCTTGGCGCCCAATCGGCAGGTGGGTCGAACGTGTACGGAAGGAACCATCCGAACGAAAAGTGGTCCATGAACGGGGACTCACTACTCTCCTCTTCTCTTACTCGCCAGGAGGTGGGTTGGTCTCCGCAAAATTCCACAATGACTTCTGCACACAACATGGGCCGCAGGCGTGAAAACAGCCTTCAGTCTGACACATGGCCGTCCATTCAATCTCAGTCAAGCGGCCGTTGGCAAGGGACATCACCGGATACCTCTCCGACCACCCCTTCCTCAACCTCCAGTCTCTACCAAGAACGAAACAGAATCAGATCTGGGCATCCATTTGACGATGGTCAGATGATACATCGTCGAGAGAACGAGGGTGTACAGACCAACAGTTTTCCGCACCGGTACAATCCTCACCCAAATGGGACTCGTGAAGGCGCCCTGCAGCGACTACAATGGCGAGATGTACCAGCAGAGAGCGGACGCGATCACAGGAGAGTGAACTCTACTCAAACCAATCACTCTTTCCCTCACTCGCCAACGTTACCATTCAACTCACAGAGTTACCACTCAAGCGCTACCCCAACTTATAGTTCCTCTTGGACGCAAAGTGATTCCAACATGTTGACTCCGACTCTGCATCCCATCCCATCGACTCAAACCAGTTTGTCCTACGACGGATCATACCCATCGAATGTCAGCTCTGCGCCTATTTCCAGTCCCGAAGAATATTCGACCGTTGACGATCAATATCGGGAGTCGTAATTTCTCACCCTTTTGCAATTATTTCTTGGAATTCGCCATGGGACGTTTCTTTCACTGCATCTTGTCGTAATATATTATTGTAGACTGGTAACTGCATACGCAGTGCGTAGATATCGATCTGAATGACTGTAGTATCAATAATCACAATATGTCGTAGAGTCTTTTGGGACTTTACTTGCAATTATTTTGAAATACATTTGATATTGTTCTTCATGTGGGAATTGATTTGTGCTCCTCGGATCCCGCCAATCTCGGGATAATCGTTACGTCGGCGATTGCGGCTGCTAAACGGAGCATAACTTGCAGGAAGCACGCTTAAGGAATAATACTTCTTTAGCCAAGGTGCAGAAGACTTCAACGAGGAATGTCGTTCATAATAGTCGCGTTCACTTAGTATGTACACAACATTCGTCACTTGGGAAAGATTGACTGGAGAGAAGAAAAGACCTAGAATAAACACGGGAATAAGTTAAGGTGGATGTGGCTGACGGTGAATTGACCCTTCTTGAAGGCGGTGAGTATAAAGTCGACATTTGGGGTAACAATTGAAAACGGACCTAATAGTCAATCAAAATTCCTGTACGGACACAAGGGAACCAGAGCTGTGCCAGGTTAGCCCTCGTATTTAAGCTACGATGCGCTCATCGCCCGACGTTCAATGAAGTCCTTGATATTTTGATGACCAGAGACTGTACCAAAGAAACAGCGCTTCGAGGTATTTTCCCAAATGACAACACCTAATTCCTTGGCATAATTTAGAACAAATTCGTAGTCAGCTTGGGAGGCGAATGCGGTGTAAAGGTATCCTGTATCGCAATTCTCTAAAAAATTCAAGTGAAATTAAAATATGAAATGACCTTCTTGGGATTTGAGGCGATTTCTTTCCAATTCCCAGAGCCTTATTTGATCTTGAACGGTTACTGGAAGCAAGGGATTCTGATGATGGACTCTGATCAGTGAGCTCAAAGTCATTCAGTGATGCAACTTACATTTCTTCTCATTTGGGGGTGGGCATGGGTGATAAGGTAGCTGATTATCTGCGTAATGAAGTTCTTAGTTATGGAATAGAAAGAAATAGAAAACGACTGTTTACCTGGTCGGCAGTTATTCCATTTGCCAAGGCCTTCCGGACGCTTTCTCGTGTGATAGAACCAACAACGAGATTCGCGAAGCGATACTTTAATGAAACAAACAAATTCAAAACGGCAGTTTGCAACGGATTGTCTGCACAAATATGTAAAAACCCAAGGTATATAGAGTTTCGCAAGACAGACGGACCTGTATAAGCGTAGACACGATAGTTAGTTTCAAGAATTATGAATCCTTCTTGTGGGCTCGTGCTACTGATCGTGGAGGTAGGAAGCGGGGGAGAAGAGGAGGTCAGCGTAGTGGCAAGGCGGGTGGGGCTGAAACGCCGTGATGAGGGCTTGATGGAGAATTCAGAAGCAGTTTAAAGGAGGTGAATTCCACGAACATACTTTTCGCTGCCATATCAATCCATAATCGCGAAGGTCTTCAAGCATAGCCTTTTGAGTCCCACTGAGATTCTCAGTCGTGTACTCCTGAAATGAGGACGCGTTGATGACGGCCTTTGGAAAGGGGGAGAGCTTACCCTGGCAAGTTCCATCGTCGAAAGCATAAAGATGAACCCCAAAACTTCAACGAGGTCCATTTGCCGTTCCTACGGGCATAATCTAAGTAAAGAGAAGCCATGAGACCAGACTAGGTCAGAAGCGTGCCTCAGCTAGATGCAAGTACTGTAGTAATAAATCCCACAGCTGATCATGCGGCGAATGGAGGAGAAATTGAAATCCGGCTGATGTAATTCGGAGGACATTCCTAAATGACGTTGCTAACGCGGTCAGCGGACGTCCGTCCTCAGTGGGCTGACTCACTGAGAATTGGCCATTAAACCACTGCGTTGGAGGAGGAATAGAACGCCTTGAGAGGGTTTCGCCGGCTGTTGATCTGTGCCGGAAGACACCATGTAATGAAGAATTGTCTGTGCACAGAATTCATGAGGGCAAAGCGTTCATAAGCAAAATAGCTTACCTCCCATCTTTCGAGTGCAAAGCTGTCTAAAAAATTGACTTCCGGTTTTTTTTCATCCTTTTCGGCTGGAACGCCAAAGCTGCCTGTCGTACCTCTGATATTGAAGTCAGCTCTGAGAAAGAAAAAGCTAGGATTGTCGTCACCCTCCAGTGAGAGCTTGACGAAAACTGGTCTTGAAAGTCGCATTCAGGGCCAATTTGTTATTCAACGTGTTCGGTAGAATGTACAGACGACCAAGGGTCGCAATAGCCTCGTCGTAGAGCCTGACATAGATTTCCATGAACAAGATGATAATGAAAAAGAACATTTGAGTGAGTTCACTTTTTGCCGTCCTTGTTCACCCAATTGTTCATTGTTGATTGCGCTATTGCTGACTCGAGCCAAAGCAAGCTCATCACAATTTGCCTTTCCACAGGCGCCAAGAGACTGTTTTAACTTTATCAGAGACCACATAATATTCCAGTTAGTAGACAAAGTGCCACCGGAAAAGCGCGAGACATGAAGATGGCCTTTGGTACAATCTTGTTAACATGTTTTGAGACTGCGATTGGAGGAAGGGCAACAGTGCGTGAGCCTTATGTTTCTGTTCACCATTTTCTCCGTGGGTAGAAGACATAGATCATAGATGCGGTGTAAAACGCGGGCAAAAGTTCCGTTCAAAACAGCTAATTTGAGCACACGTGACTAATTATTGCACGCGTCTACGTAATCCTTGCTGCTTTTACCATGTCTACACCAACGATACACTCCGCAGCCCAGAGCAGTGAGTGGAATACGAAATGATTTTGAAAAGTCTAACAACCCACGTTCAGATCAACTACGCGTGGTTCGCGACCTCCTCGATCAAGACCCCCAGCTCTTAAACTCAATCGACGCCGTATGTCTGCTGACTATAAACTCTCTACCTCTCTAATAAGCAAAAGGACGGGCGGACTGCACTTCATTGGGCAGCATTTACAGGCTCTGTTGACATTATTCGTTATCTGATTGATAAGAAAGCCGAGGTGGATGAGCCTGATGGGTCGGGCTGGACTCCTCTTCACATTGCTGGTAGTCCTGAATTCACTTTGATATATATTACCACGAGTTGAAATGAGTATAGTCAGCGCGGGCCACGAGGATGCTGTCACAGAACTCATCGGAGGTGGTGCAGACGTAAAGAGGTAGATTTATCCTCAATGTCCTATCACACAACTGATGTGCTTGACAGAAAGAATGACAATGGCATAACACCCTTGTAAGCCGCCACAGAAACATTGTTATTATCAACATACCTATGAAACTTATTGTTCTTCGGTCCCTTGTTAGGCATTATGCAGCATCCAAGTCTCGCATCGACGTACGCTGTCATTTTACCATATGCACTAACACGGGGTCGTTCATTTTTACACTTCCATTTAGATTGGCAGGTTACTCATCTTAAAAGGTGCAGATGTACGTAGCCTTGACTTAAGCTCATAACCGAGGAGTTGTATAATTTCACTCGTAGATCAACGCTCTGGACAGGGCCAACCAACTACCTTTGTATGCTCACAATTTACGTTGATCGTATCTTTTGAAAGACGTCCCTTTCTTTACTTTAGGCATCGAGCGGCCACAACTGGTTCTGTAGGGTTCGTTAGTATGCTCTTGAAACCTTCATCTGTCAAGCCGCGCCTCAACACCGCCGATCGAGCTGGTGAGAACAGCCCATAACCTCCCTGTCAGTTCGTGTGCTGAATTCCTCCTTCATTCCTCCTTTTCATATCCCAGGAAATACCCCTCTTCATCTTGCTATGGAATCGGCTCACGCCGAGGTTGCTGTCTTACTTGTTAATGCAGGTGCCGATAGAACTCGGGTAAGTGTTCCTAGTTGTCTTGTATTTCGGTATGAACCGTTCATTTATCTTCTTGTTCTCAGGAAAATCTGGAAAGTGAGACTCCGGAGAGCCTTACAGGAGTGGGAGGTCGCGAGCAACAAATGGCCAGACGACATGTTATTGATTACTGTGGTCCTTGTGAACCCTAGAGATTCCTGGAATGTATCAGGGTAATATGGAAGTATTTTGTGAATCATCGGTTCTTTCACAGGCAATGGGTGTGGTCCCGAATCAGAAGTCATCATTCAGGAGGCTACTCAACCTCACACCTTCCGGAGACTGAGTGCTAGGGCTACACTGTTGGATCCCTGTACGATCCGAGCAGGACGGCGTGGCGTGGCGTCAGAGCCTGCCCTACTCGTCGGGTCCAGCTAGGGGGCTACTCTGAACAGCCACGTACCCAGATTCTACCCAGATTCTGCCCAGATTCGCCACTGAGCAACCCAAAAGCGACGATCCAGTGGAGCTAGTTGAAACAAAATATACCACTGACAGACAGCTCCGGAGACTGGTGCCGGAAAGGTCCTACTATAGAACGTCAACTTCCAGACGTGGTGGCGATCTCTGGCATTTCTCGCGCTCAGTTCCAGGACTTCTGAACAAACGGACCGTCGTAATGTTCTATTTGATCTGTCATCTCAAGACTCTCACCATCCTTGTATGGTAGAAAGGTTCGAAGTCAGGGTTATTCCCGTCTCGGACCTCGGCTGAAATGAGATGAGGGTAAGAAGAATATTATGGGCAACTATACACGGAACGCATGAGACTCTGTCAGAAAGTAGTGTGGAATTTCCCAATAACTGAAAATTTATTTCTCACTGCATAGTTACTTCAGACAATAGGAAGGGACAATCATATGTTCTTACATAATAAAGATTGGCACCTTGAAATTAAAACTCCACTAGACCTGGTTTTCCGTCCATCCTACGGTATGGGTATTCCAAGGCAACAACAAGAGTCTCCAAAATCGATGAAAATGCCAGTTGCAAGAGGTCCCACAAGCCGCCATGGTTTTCACCTCGCGTATTGTGAAAGGTATCAAATCGTAAGGGTTCTCACTAATCATATGGCAAGATATTCCACTGACCATGAGCTAGTAAGGTGTATTGTGTGTTTCGGAGAGTTCGGACTCGGATATCGCTACACACGGTACAATAATTCCGTCGGCTTAAATCATGCCAATCAATTTTTCGCATACTGTAAGGCATTATTTTACCGTAGATCTTTTCTTCCTCTAGTCACCGGAAGGTCTTTTTCCGACTGCATCGAAAAATTGGAGGTGGAACGTGCTCCTTACATAATGGAGGTCGAGACGCGAGGCCATCACGTGGGCTAAGCGTCGCAGACATGGCGTCTCTTCGCTGACTTTCACCACATTTTTCGTCCTCTGGTATGGCCACCATCGTAGAACACCCTTTGTTTGCCCTTGGAGAAATTCGAAATAATATGGAAGCAAATCCGAGAAGGAATTCAGTCGAAATTATCGACGTCGACGCCCACGATGAGCCTCCAGCTTCGAGCTCTTTATTATCGCAAGTGCCCCCTCGACCTCGACCTTCTCTACGACCAAGGAATTCTTTTCATCCTGATGCCATTATATCTTTGGTCGATGACAGCGACGATGAGGTTCAGATTCTATCTAACCCTATTCCAGGTCGGCATAGTTATGTTGTTGTATATTGTTTCTTGCTCATTGAGTTTTGCCAGGCAGTGGACAGGGAACGTCCAATCGCCGCCGCCTCAGATCTCCGCCACTGTATACTCTTATGCCTACTCCTCCTCCTCCAGTTCCATCCATACCCCGTAGATATGCCAGTTTCACCTCAATGCCTGCAGGGCGAGGTGCGCCACCACCGATTTCCGCACTTCCAGTGAGACCAAATCCGAACCCGTTTCCTTTCGAGCAAGATCCGTCGATAATGCCATCGAATCAACCTCAACCTCCCTTCCCCCGTAGGACAACTGTCCCTCAAACGGTCACGCAAGCCGCTTCCCACCACATGCCATCTATGGGACTTGGAGGTGCTCTCATGTCCTCTAACAATCCTCGTGCGCAACTAGCAGCAGCACAGGCAGCACGAGCGGCACGCATGAGTCATGCAATGCGGCGGCGTCCCATGTCATGGTTCGTCACTGCCGCCGCACCTGACTTTGACGATGTGTTAGTCCACGACTCGGTTGAGAATCCTCCACACATTACACGTTGGCTTGAACAGCAACGTGAACAGTTTGTAAGGTTTTATCAACGGCTTCAAGGTCCCGAAGACCCCCAAACCCAAGTCAAATACTACCAAAGATATACCCATCCAGTACAGCCTGAACCTGGTTTCACATTTGACTTTGCACCAAACTCGTCTGATGAGGACTCATCACCGGAACGACGGTTTCCTCCTACGTCTGCCAATGCCCCCATTATACTAGATGACGATGACGAGAAGCCCTCGATGTTACTCGGTGAATCCCTTCCTGGGAAGTGGACGACTATTCTGATTTGCGCCAAATGTATGGCACCACTCGTCCTTAACGAGAGTCTGGGACCGGATGACAGTGGGCGGCGAGTGTGGGCACTTCGATGTGGGCACCTGATTGACGAACAATGCCTCAATGACATTGGGCAACCGGATGAAGAGGCCGAACCGGATAACCACAACCAGCAGCAAATATCGGTGGACAAGAAGGGTAAAGGTAAGGCCAAGGTGAAGCCCAAGGCTTCATATGGCGAAGCAGTCGTAGAGCCAATCCAGTCGACCAACATCAGATCAAGGCTACGGTCCGCTGCCTCTTCGTCTTCACCATCCGTTTCTCTACTTCCACCACCTCCATCAACAAAACGACGTCGAATGGCAGCCACCGTTCCCAAGATTGAAGCTGAATTCGAATGGAAATGTCCAGTACCGTCTTGTCAGCTCGTACATGCCAGTGTAAAGATTGACGGGAAATGGGGTCCAGAAAAGGAGGCCAAGCAGTCGGACTCGGCTAGCCTCAAGGCGAGAGGGGCGATCCCTGTGTTTGCATGAGACGGGATGTTGGTTACTTTCTTTTATTTCTGTCCCTTCAGCTTGGAGCCACATCTCGGGCGCAATCTTCTCGTGGTAGGAAAATATTTTCTCTGCATGTGCTGTGCTCTCCCTTTTTTTTATATCGAACTCGCTATTATGATTCGCTCACTCACACTCCCTCTTCATTTATCGCATACTTAGCTTTTAAATTTGATATTATCGAATACTATCTTTATTTACGTCGATCTCTGAAAGGGTAGTCGATCAATGGGGATTTCGATATCATTTTTGTACTTACAATTAATTCATTTCAACATGAATGGCTGTCAATGAAACACGTGGAATAATCAGACAGATACAGGTCAACATCATGACATCGTAGCACTACGACAAGTTGTAATCATTACCATAGATTATCAAAGTTGTATGAGCCAACCGCACTTACGTCAATGGGTCGGCACAAAACCCGATTTTCGATAAGGATATTTGCCACCCTTTGTGTCCGAGTCCATATAAGTAAATTATTACTGTAAAAGGCACACTGACTTCTGAGCTTACATCGATCTCGGGGCACCTCTTGAGTCTTTGTCGGATGTTATTTATAATTTATGTAAACCCAAAGCCTCTTTTTGCACATTTGACTCAAACAAGCGAAGACAAAATTGTCGACCAAAAGTTTGGAACTAATGGCCCAGTGAAAATTGTAATTTGAAAAACCCCAAAAAGCTTGTATGCCACGTGTACAAAAAAAAAACATTTCGACATGTAAGTAATCCTAAGTAATCCCTCCACCCATACTTCAACCATCAAGGGAATAAGGGAGAGAAGTTTTTTAAAAACACAGTTACATACAGGATGTGCAAATCTCTGCCAGTGGGGGGATATGGGGTTATGAAAAATGGGTCAATGGTATATACGTATGTACAATGCTGATTCAATCCACTGGATGGAATTACAAGTTGCCTTTCTTAATTTTGAAAAGGAAGAGGGTGGTGAAAAAGAAAACGCGAGATTTCGGTCCCACCAGCGCCACTGAGGGGCAAAAGAAAAACAGGGAATCGAGGATTTGGTGCCACAGGCACCAATATATGACTTCAAATTTTTTGAAGTTTTGTGGGACTTCCACAAAAAAAAAACGAAACGAGTAGACAGAAGAACTCGGAAAAAAGGAATAGGACTTGGGGGGGGGGGAACTAGGAGTTTTGCACTCAAATATTGAGCACACTCGTGAAGTTGTCATTTAAAAGGATTCTTCAAACGCAGCGTTATGCATGCGGCGGTGAATGTGATGGCGTTTCATGTGCTTGTGAGCGTGTTTCTTGTAGCGAACCTTCTCCTTGCTGGTATGCGAATAGCAGAAACCGTAATCATCATGATCGGGGTCGTCAGTAGGTTTGGGAATCGGAGTCGTTTGTGGATTCCCTCCTCCGATCGGTGCGGGGGAAGATGGGGGAACAGGGGAGGGGCTCGTATTCGGGTCCTTGGGAGGAATCGGCTGAGCAGGAGGAACCGTAGAGGAGGAAGAGACGGCGGGCGCGGGGGACGATGGTACCGGTGGAACAGGGGAGGGGCTCGTATTCGGGTCCTTGGGAGGAGTCGGCTGAGCAGGAGGAACTGTAGAGGAGGAAGAGACGGAGGGTGGGGCGGCGGGTGGGGCGGCGTTTGTTGGTACATTGACCAACACTCGACCAGTACCGACGGGTTGGCCTGTGGCAGGCGGATTGTCACCGATGTAAGCATAGATGGGCTTAATGGCGGCAGGGGAATAGTTGTTCGCAAAGTAATTAGCACGAGTGCCAGCTGGCTGAACTGGATTGTTGCCGGGGAGCTTAGCGAGGGTACCAGTAGCTGATTGGGGAAGAAAAAATTCAGGTTATATGCGCATATATTTAAAAGGTTTCGAACTTGAACATACTTTGTTCGTCCCAGGCCTTGGTGATCTTGCAGTTAGTGTCTTTGTTGATAGTGAAGATGCCTTGATTGGCGCAACAAGTAGGCTGATTGAGTGAAGAATGTGTAAGGAAAATATCTCAAGAAAAGCAATCTCCTTACATCACCAAAGGCGTTGCAATGACAATTATCGACCGCCTTCTGGAGGACACCATTTTGCCAGCCATTGAAGAAGTCTGTAAAAAGGAATTGATGAATGAGCGAGTCGTTGCAGGATGAGAAAGCACCAACCTCCGTGGTAGCCATACCCAGTAGGGTCGCCCATAGCAAAGGTGAAAGGTTGTCCGGGATTCATCGCTTGATCACGAACATTATCAAACGCTTGAGTAGACCAGTAGACCTGCAGGGAAAAACAAATCCGATGAGTCCATCTGCTCATGTCAATGAAGACAGACGAACCTCCGAGAAAAGCCTGGGCAGGGTCTTTGGGAAACTGGGATTAGAGCAAGTACCTTTGTCAGGTCCCTCTGATAGGAAAGCGACATGGGATTTGTGGTCGGTTGAATCGACATTTTTTCCATCCCAGCAACTGGGGAAGTTAAGCTGGGAACGGATACCGCTCGGGCACTTGCGATTGGGAAGCCCGCTGAAAGGGGGTGGTGTCGTTCCTTGAAAGTCTAGACAGAGGAACGAAACGGCTTGCTGGGCAGGATCTGTGGAATTGTAGGAGCGAAGCATCATATCACCGCTGATCATACGGAACTGCAGAGGGATTCAATAGGTTTGGTCGCAAGGGTTGAGTAAAAGACAGAGGCCTCACATCTTCAGGGAAGGGAGTTGTGGTGCCAGGAGTTTCGCTGAAGAGGTAGTCTGGGTTACGGGATTACCAAAGAGAACCTAGAGAGCTTCGATATAAACTTACAGCTGTAGGCAAGGAGATCAGTCTTACAGTTGGCTAAGAACATTCGAAGAACTTACACGACACCTCCGCCGTGGACATCGGTAAAGCTTCCATTCTTCCATCTGCCAGTACGATACCAGTTAAATTTAAAAAATTCCAGAAAATGAAAAAAGGACGCACTGGAAGTAAAGCTGAGGAAACCAATACGCAGAATTGTCTTCCTTAATGCCAACAGACGTGCAGTAGCTCTGGCGCAACGAAGCTGTGGTGGTATCGGGTCTGAAATTACTTCCGCCAAAGACTGCACGATATCTTTTCAGCACGCCTTCACTGCGTTTAATGGTAAGAGACGTACCGGCATGAACGTGGCCAGAAACTGTGCCAGGACTGACTATTGGGTCGATCCTCTCGGTAGTAATGACACCTAAAGGACTGGTGAGTGTTCGGGATGAGGGACAAGTTGCGGCACACATACTCTGGCCAACAAGAAAGTACGCATTAGCTGCGCTCGCCAATGCGGCGACGGAGACGAAGAACTTCATGGGGGAAGGGAGCGTGAGTGAACAAAGGAGTGAGGACCAGCAAGCACTGGGGAGGCAACGGGATGGTTATAAAGGAGGAGACGAGAAGATGAAGAAGGAACGGCGAATTGTGAGCAACCCAAACCAAACTGTGCTCTGAAATACTCGCCATCCGCGGATCTGCTCCGAATTTAGTTATTATTGATCCATCATATCCCCGCCCTGGTTGCTGAGACAACATTATTTCTCATATGTTCTGAGCAATTGATAAAGGGGTGGCATTCGGTTCAATTCAGTCGAGGATTTGAGGAATTTACCAGAATGGCTTAGCCCACTCACAATTCCAAAAAAGGTATGTATGTCCGTTTTCTGTCATTCTACCTTTATTATGGTCAATATTCACCATTTCGTAGAGTGGATAGAAATTTGATCACACAGGTGATGAATCAAATCACGTCCAATCCCCATATGAGAGTCTTGGACGATATTAGCGAGAGAGCTAAACATCATCTTGCTGAACAACGTTCTGCCAGTGTGCAATCAACGAAGAACTTGAAGTAAATTAGCTACTCAGTACCAAGAAGTCTCAACTCTCCGAATCACTCTCACCAAACTGATGTAACACAAGATCAGGTCCAGGTACGAACAGAAATATATGAAACAAAAATATTCTCCCTGTGACAAAGGCGATATACATGGCCACAAACCCACATTTCGATGTGAACTTTTGTTTCAGGTAGGAACCAGAGACACGTAATTTCTATCATGTCAGTGAACAAGCGGCACCGACGATCAGGCTTGACCGCATGATATCGATTACCCATTGAATACCTAGTACTATACCCCAATAAACAAACCCACTCAGAGCGCCTATCTGAATCATATATATCGTAGTAAAAATAATTAAGGGTAGAACATCCCGCGATTCCGGTTGTTCGGGAAGTTCGCAAGACCGGACCTCAAGGGAATTAAAGTTATATGACTCGGAGAGTTTCTTGACGGTAAGGTAATTGAGAGCTTCTAATGGCTATGCGTCCTTTCGTTATTAACATGGGAAGGTAGACGTCCGAATCCACAGTGTATGGAAAAGACATTGAACCACATCAGTACTTGCGGCGAACAAAAAGAATAACGGGCCATTGGGAAAATTCGTTCAAGATTTTCTGGAATGAGCAAAGGTTGCAGATCAATTGAAGAGGAGGCGACGCAGCACAACGAGATGTCCACTCGCATGAGACTTGGAACAAGTCATTTGGTTTAATTCAAACCCTGGACCTTCTGGACTGTTCTCAAGGAATCACAGGGGACAGGAGTTATCCTATCCATGAATTCCTCGCGCCAGTTGGACGCAGAAAGAAATAGGGAGTAAAGCTTTCCTGACTTGCACTGAGTGAGATGTGAGCCGAATGTCCCATTTTCAATAAAGACCTTCCGCAAACGGCACAAATCTGCTTTCACGGTCAGCCACAAACCCCAACGACGTATGTGGGTATTGAAGAAGGAAGAAAGTCGTTATCGCTATCACGCCACATCCGAACCAACATTACCAGATCCGCGTAGCACGCACCCACACGAACGACTGCTTCGACGAGGAGGGGGGAAGGGGAACACGAACTCCGAGCTAAACCAGCTCGATTTCCACCAATGCCTGTGAATGTGATGCACGTATTGCGCAGCTCTTTTATGAGTTTCGGATGCCCAACAAGCTATTAACTTCCATCTGTCCGAATTGTATAGTTCGAGACCACATCATACAACTTCCTTGCGATGCGCGGAACCGATGGATCGTAAGTGGAAGCTGGAATCAATCGTTGTGCGGAAGAAGAAATCTGGGGACGCATCCCTCGCATGGCGTGCAATATTGCTTCTCGAAGTACTGGGTATGACATCGTCTGATCTCATCCTCTCGTCGGATAAGATAAGGGATACGAAAAGGCGATGTTGTGACGACTGGCTCCAAGCTCGTCCAAAGCATGTCCTAGGAAAAATGTGCGTCCTACGAGTACACGCTCCACAGAGAACTTGAGGTCCGAAAGAAGACAGCTAATAAAGGAACGGGGAGTTGCCACTCCGATCTCCTTTGTCCCAACAGGCCAGCTTTCGGGCTAGGAGAAAGGTAAAAGCCACAAGACATATGCTTTTTTAGTTCCAAAGCGGTCAAAGATAGCACAAATTCCAGCCGTGTCAATGAGTCGTCAAAGATTCCGTTCCCGGAAAAACCTATTGGAAACCTTGTTCAAGGCTTCTTACAAAAAAAGGATATAATGCACCAATGTCCGTGACGAATGAATCAAAGGATACCATATTTCGACTCACCCATGGGGCTCGATGCCCAAAAGAAGGTCTGTCCCACTGAGGGATTAATAATCCCAGCCTCCTCCTCCTCCTTTCCGACTTTGCTTTGTAGCGCTCCTCTTCATTTTCTCGGCTTTTCTACGTTCTTTCTCCTTTCTAGCAAGGCCCTCAACCTTCTTCTTCTGCTCCATGGAAGGTGATCTTGTGATACTCTTGGACGCCGCCTGGACTATGAGGTCGTGGAGCTGGGTAGAAATGCAGGTGAAGCACTGATTATAGAACGATAATAAAATATGGAATATCACCTTGTGTAGACAGTCGTCTATATTTTGAGCCTGTGAACGATGTACAGTCGAAGTTATTAAAATGGAATGCGAAGACGCAGTGTAATGAGGCTAGAAAAGATACGAATAAATATATAATTGGTCTAAAAACGTTGATACACCTACATTCTTCAGCAATACAGGCATTGCCCAACGAGGAATCCAAGGAGAATTAACCGGACATCTTAGCGTAACTTTGGTGTTCACCTTGTTTACATTCTGCAACAAGTCACCATGAGGTTGATATCAAATCCACGAGCCACAGCCAACGCACCTGCCCACCAGGACCCGAACTCCTCGAAAACGCGAGCTCTACCAGCTGTCTTGGTACCTTCGTTTGTGGTGAACTGAATCTCGTAAGCCAGACTGACGCATCGGCATTGTCCTCTTCTGTCACCAGTTCCGCTAGTGGTGGTGGCGTTGGAAAGGCAGGGGGTGGAGAAGGAGCTGTGAAGACCAATCGAGAAAAACATAAAAGCCTCAAGGGATTACGGGATATCATTGATTGAATTCGAGAAATGAATATTTGTTGACATTTGTTTCCAAATGTTGGCGGACCGCCAGTTCAACGTTCATGAATCGGAAATCTCTTTCATCTCACTGTCAGTCTGAGGTTCGTTCAAGGTTCGTGTCAACACTTGATGCTCAAAATTTCAGTTTGAGCTTTTTCCAGCGTTGCGAGAAGGAGCTCCCCATCGCCGAATTTGAAGTAAGCAGTGTCATTCTTAAAGTAGTCGAAAAGTTAATACATTCTAGCTCCTTGTCGCTACTTTCATGGACAACAATATTGCTGGAATCCTTCAAGCTTTGCAAAAGTCTGGCTGGCCTTTAAAGCCACCTCAATTTGGAGTTAGATGAAGTCGGTCTATCGCGATGAATCTCACACACCAGGACGAGGTTGGCTATTTATCGTCTCGCTGCTCATAAAATTGTCAGTCGTTGCATGGGTTTCAAAAGTAAATTTTCTTTTCATAACCACTTCTACTCTTTCATGGTTCGGCGCTGACTCAGTAACCAATAGAGAAGTCGAATATATTCCAGCTGAGAATATCAAGACTCCCCGCCAAAACAAACACTGCTGTCCACCTATCAATTCACACCCAGCTCGCACTACAGACCCCACACGAGTAACAGGAAATTTTGCTGATACCTCAAGGACATCTTCAAAACAATTTCTCGGTGTCAATCTGTAGCGGCACCGGAGGAATGCCCTCTTCAACACTCTTCGTGATGGAGAAATCGAAGACGAAGATGACGAGTGGTAACCGATGACTTTGAAAACGAGGTGTCAATGACGGCGACCCTGCCTTTTATTTGCTTTACCATAGGCCGCCAAATCGGCAGTTATTGGTCCTGGTGGAAGCAGGTCATTCTTTTTCTCACTTTGAACGACTCCTGATGGGCTTCGCACAGAAATAATGATCGATGGCATACGATCTCATTTTTGACATTTCCAAAATAATCCTCGAAAAAACCAGCCGTGACAGCAGAGAAAGAAAAAGTCGTTCTAAGGTCATCATTCACTCCCAACCAATTCCCATTTGCTGGCTAATACCCTTCCGCTGTTACGTATAAACTTTGCACACATTTTGTGTAAATGTATTTGAAAAGAAATTCGGTCTCCAGATAATTTTTTCAGTTCAGCTCGGAAAGAAAAGATCAGCAATATACGACAAAAGGCTCAGTGGTGTACTATAATCATGACGTGACCAAAGAAATATCCTTAAAGACGATCGCCATCCTCATCAAACACAGTCAATTCACCCAGGCAACAAAATGCAACTCCCAATGAGACCTCGCCTGACATCGCCTTCCACAATGCAGGGAGTCTGCAAAGGCACTATTAATAATAATCACCACCAGCATTACGGACAACAATCGCTCTGGTGATTATCGATTCTTAGGGACTTCTGTGGAAGCATACGCATCATGAACTATCAAGGTGTAGTTGACAGCAACGACATACATTATTAGGTGACTTGCACATGAGTTGAGTTGAGAGCGAAGTGCTTCTGGGGATGTGAGCAATAAATTTGGAGGCGTTGATGATCCTAAAGGCGGCTGATTCGAACACGTTGCAATTTGGGTAGAACAAGAAACGCCCGAAGGGAAAAATACGATTCGGAATAAGTCATAGATTCGAGTCCGTTTTCGAGGGCTCTGTGGGAGGTACGCCCCATTCCGGAAGGCCATTCGGCCGTTGAATTCGTTTGGGTTCCCAATCTTCGTTTGGCTGTGCGCTGAGACGCTGAATAGATTTACAATGAGTGCATTGAGCAAAAAAAGAAAGCGAATGGAAACGAACAAAGTATTCTTCCCTTATGTCAAATTTCTTTCTATCTTTCTTCAATTTCAGCTCCTCTTCTTTTGTCACCTGGCCGAAAGAAAATAAAGGATTTAAGAGAACCAAAAGTAATTAAACTACGCCCAAAACATACATTCTTTACTTTCTGGTCGTGCAGATCATATCGTGCTTGCGTGAATATAGTCAAACCGTACGAAGCCCCGACCATAAGTAGCAGAAAAGGTATCCCGAAGACACTGGGATGCTTCTTGACCAACCGATTCACAGCACTCGGGCTTCGAGGCATTGAGGAAAACACGGCCATTCCAAAGCAAGTTGGTGGTTGATACCAGGTGGAAGTGTCGGAGTTGTGCGATAACGCGGTCCGGTACGGTAAAATGTCACATTCCTTTGCCTAAAATAATACTATCTATAAAATCTATTTCAATAGAGAAGTAATATTTATCCAACACCAACTCAAAGTAGGAAAGGGATTATGGCCTTTCTTCGAGAAGGATACGCCTTGCCGAATTCTTTTTTGTAGTTCTCGTGCTTCTTCACCGCCCACAAGACCATCTGTACAACCGCGCAGGTTGTAAAAAACCAAGCTGCTCTGGATAAATCTCTTTTGAAACGGTTGAGAGAATGAGTGAACGTACCAGCAATGCTGTTGGTAAGGATGCAGATGGTGAGCCAGATTAAAATTTCAAAAAAGTAGTTCGGGAAAGAAACAAGGTCATAGCCAAAACCATATGGGATTGCACGGATTTTTGTTCCAGCAGGTCGTATTGATCGCAGTTTGAGGTGGGTGTGAAAGTTGGAAAGCTCGAAGAACTAGAGGAAACGATTTTTATTTCCGTACAAAGCCGCAAAAAACAGAACTTACAGCCAATAGACATGCACTAATCCATAAGATACGTTCATTGTCGCGTATCGTGTTCACGATGTAAGGTGACGCCGACGAGTACTTGTAGCGGTAGACGTCAGCAGCGAGAAAAATACCCGCGGATACGTGGTAGTGAAGCGAGCTGCAAGCAAAGAGGTCAGAAGAGGGAACGAGGCTTCAACTATAACACACTTCTTGAAGATGTGGTACACATGCATCGTCGAATGGGAAAATCGGTGTATGCTATAAGAGGGGATATGAGAAATGCGAAACAGCGAGGTCATATCAACACACAATAAGGTCTCCAGTTCTCTCTTGGTAAAATGAATCATGATAAACGCATAGATGTATCTTAGGGGAGAAATACGGATGTGAGGGACATGTTTGGACGAGTAGAAAACGTTACTTTTGCAGTGCACTGTGTTGAAAATCCTGGCCGAACCAAAACTTTGGAAAATGATAGAGAAGGGGATGGATGATCAATGGACCAAGCTAAATAACAATGTGAAAGTGTTGTCGAGGGGAGGGTCGTCACGTACATATTCGACAAGGAAGACTGTCTTCCAGTTGACCTGGGGACCCAAATCTTTCAACTTGAGTTCTACCCCATCCTTCAGCTGTCCGTCTAACGCATCGCTAAGCTTGGTATCATCTGACAGACGCTTTTTGGTGTCTTCAACGAGTGTGAGCCGTTGACGAGAAGGATAAAGCTGTGGGACAGAAACTTGTCAGTACAATCAAAAACTTCAAGAAAATATATCATCCGAAACGAAGTGAAAAATATATTCCACTGAAATTCACGGATATAAACACGTCACCTTCTTGTTTTTCTCAAAGACAGCAAACTTTACGTCAACTATAGTCGCGTCTTCGCCCACATCAACTGTGAAGCCGCGACCGTGTTTTATCCGAAGTTGGACCATTGTGAGTAGAGACGGAGGTTTTATATATGTTTTTTCGCGGAAAGTTGAGTGGTGGAGAGTCGAGACAAGGAAAATCTCGTGATCGCTTTATCACATGCAAATGTGCGAATAGGGGTCTACCAGAAAACTACATGATAATACAATCTTTTTTCTTCTTCTTGCGCTGTTCCTCCTCCTGTTGCTGTTGCAGCGCAATCTGCTCTCTACGATATCGTTCCCGAAGATAAGCTTCTCGTTCCCGCCTTGCAAGACGTTCCTCCTCTGCTTGAAGCTGCTGTGCAAGTGCAAGACTAGACTCATCGCGATAAATCATCTGAAAATTATCAGAAAAACTAGGGGAGCTTACTCATTGAATTCAGCCGCTGGCCGGCCTTCTGCCTCCATGGCCCTCAGCGTTTCTTCCGCTGTCTGTCCGGCAAAGTCACCACCAGCGGGACTTGACTTGACAAAGTCAGAATCAACGAAAGTCGACCAACCACCATCGACATCCTCGAGTCTCTCCCAAACAACAAAAGGTTCTCGCATAAAAACTTGATCAGTTACTAAGGAATAAAGTGCTGCGTTTGTGTCACTTTGGGATTGCGATGGTTCTGATGAAAGTTGGGTGGTGCTGGATGTAGGTGGGACCTCGGTATTGCCAGATTCCGTGGTAGGAGCCGGATTTGTAGGTGGAGGGACATATTTGTAGATAACCGAAAGATGAGAGTTGCGAAAGAGTGCGCAAAGCGTGTTTGGTGGTAGAGAGGTTGCAAGTTGAAATAAGCCGTGATAAGTTAGCTGAGATTGCGTGTCGTCTAAGAAGCGGCGAACAACGATAGCTATACACCCATAAGAATATATCTTGGAACAAAATTTCGAAACCACATACCATCTGCTACTTTTTTTACTTTCGCCTCAGTCCAGTTCTCCACCGGACTAGATGGGCCCGCGGAAGAAACTTCGTCGATCTCAGTCATTACGAACTTGCCATTAGTCAAATGATCCACCTCCACTATCAGATCAACAGCTGTGTCGTAGTCATTTATGTGTTCAAGAACATCAGCATCCGAGCTTTCCGGGTCGACAACCCAACCATGCACAAGAGGAATTCCAACGTGTTCGAAAAGTTTGAGTTCGCCCCCACCCCATATCGAGCCTGATGGACGGAAAGCAGTAGTTGAAGTGAAAACGGGGTTCAAATCCATGCCCTCTGACAGACACAAGACGTTAGCCGTTACATTGCGTTTACTGCGCATATCAAACGACACTCACTCTGGGTAACTGGCATAATCGAAAGGGCAGAAGACACATCTACATCAGGAGACGCCTCCAACAGATAATCTGCAACTAAATGCGAAAGGAATTCATAGGACACAGTCCGAATTGTTGGGGGTAGGACTTCGATATTTCCCCGGAGTATGAGGATATTGCCTGCAAAACACCATTACCCGCAATTAGCGTGACGTCGTAAAGGCCCGAGGCTCTCGAAAACGCCATACGAAATGCGATATTATCCTACTCACAAATGGCAATAAATGAACAGGGTCTAAGACAAATTCAGCACAAAGGACAAATTCGATAAGATAGCACCTTACCCATTCAAATTCTGCGTGATTATTCGGAATTTTTTCCCATTAAATTTGATCTCTTTCAGATACCATACTTCTTCGACGGGAAGTTGCGCCGTCTGGGTCTCTGCTTCCGACATAGAAGGAGAGAGGAAATTGCAAAATGTGTTATGGCAGCTGCGAACCTCCGGACCGCAAGCTGGGCAGCCGGCCAAATTTAGATTCTATAAACTTCATCACCTGCAAAAAAGCAACTTCCTTTGTTCTATATAATGAGAATGGTGTGACCAAATACGAAACTCTATGTATGGGTCAAAAACATAGAATTGGCCCTATTGTCTAGCCAAAAAGTTCACAACAAGATTGCGGAATTCTGTCGGTTTCTCAGCATGCACTATAGCCCAGAAATCAGTCCAACTTCGCGCCGAAAGAAAAACGCGGTACCCACCCCAATGTCCAGCATCCAGTTCTTCAATACGAGCACTTGGGAAGAAAGCATGCAATAAAGGAATGTTCCTATGGTTGATATACCTTTGACACGGTCAACGACAATGGTCTCTCGGTCTGGTTTATGAAGTACTCACGGGCTCCTACTTCCTTTGATAGCAAGAGTAGGTCCGTTCCAGACCACGGGCACAGAGTTATGCGTTTCGTCCCATTGATACGGGAAGGAGCCCACGGCAGCCATCGACTCGGAAAGGATACGAAGGGGCACAATAAATTCAACTTTGTCACCTTCGCCAGCCCTAGACCTTGCGGGAATATTCAGGTTTGTCAAGAGAAAATGACGAATGGGTGTGTCCTGCCGAATTTGTTGTATTTATTTTGGAACAATGAATACAGGACTTACTATATCGTGAGATGACAGAATTTCATCAGCATCTGAACGCTTTTGGATCTTTCCAGGTGGCAAGTTCTCTATCTCCTGCATCAAAGAGATGTATCTGACGAATTCGGGAGACAAGTTGGCAATTGATGGTGCAATATCCACAACAACCAGACTCGAGACGTTTACTGGATTTGACAATGCATACGCCATGGCAGCCTTTCCTCCCCTACACGAGAATACAACATCAGACACACAGCAGATACCAATGAAAAGAAAACTGACATTGAATGACCCAGGATCGAAACGTTCTTCAAATTTCTACCTTCCACAAACTTATTCAGATCTTCAACCATGGCTTCGTAGGTCATTGGCCTCGCATGTGGTGAAGCACCATGATTACGGAGGTCAAGGGCATATACCGGTCTCTCAGGCATGTCCCTCTGGAATGCTTTCAGAAAAGACCCCCAGTTCCGTTTCGAACCACTGCAACGCGAATATCCCAGTTACACAAGTTTGCATTTAACCAACGAAAGATGATTCAAACAAACAATAAGCCATGCAGGATTACCAACGGGTTTTCGTTCGTATTTCCGTTCTCTGGTATTATGGAAGTGTAGGACAAGTCGACAGCACTTTGAGAAGAACGCCTCCGGCTAAGATGAAAGAGTTGATTTTGGAGAATTAAAGAAGACCGCAAGTTGCGAAAATGCAACATTGAAAGTATTATGTCGCTAAAGACTTATTTGGACCAACAAAGAGGTCTCCGGCCACCGGGCCGTACCGCAAATATGTTTTGCAAATGGGACAAACCTTTTGTTGGTTTCCAGGAGATCCCAGGGGGCACCTAGCCTTAATTATAACGAACGTGGTGTTGCGGGAACGGCCCACATGACAGATTAAGCTGCTAGGGCACGATGGGGGGGTGATAATCCAATGGGATTCTCAACAAATCTAACTACCTATATACCTGTAGATAGGCTATGAAACATAAATAAAACAATCAATTTGCAATCAATACAGTCATTCCCTAGTCAATGAGGCACTCAAATGAAGTTCAGCCTCAGTAACATATAAAATTGGAATAATATCTACTTTGAACAGGCAGATGTATAGGAGGATATT
>Ga0307517_10002341_pt1 | contig 30578 bp, 38 predicted proteins | sample 23_EM_MG_FD_194515 | JGI IMG/M metagenome (GOLD analysis project Ga0307517, IMG submission 194515) | Populus trichocarpa ectomycorrhiza microbial communities from riparian zone in the Pacific Northwest, United States - 23_EM | ecosystem: Host-associated > Plants > Roots > Unclassified | place... | reverse complement strand
GGATGTCCTATGAAACCCTCGTATTTATGGGCAGGGCCAGTCGCAGAGGCCAGACGTCGTAGAAATCGCGACAAGGTCGTATGTCCCGGCGTGATGGCTGCCAGCTGGATTAGAGGGCCTCTTCTCACAGGGTGCCTACACGCGATTAACGTTTTCCGGGAGATGCCCTCACCTGGAAGCAATTTCCCACCGCTTGCAACTGGCACTTCATATTGACGGCGCAGTAAAAGCACCTGAAGGTGAAAATTTTCATTTTGACGACACAATAATGGCATTTGCGCTGTATGAACAATATGTACATAAGTTACAAAACAGAAATTTGCGAATTCTATCCGAGCTTGAAAAGCTGAAACACTAAAATCAAACAGAAGAATCAGGATGGGAAAAAAAAAATCCCCTGAACTACCAACCCCAGAAAAGAAAACGCATCCGAAGAGCATCTAGATAACAGATCAATGCGTGCAATACATAAAGAACAATAACAAGCAAAAGTGAGGGGGATGAGGGGAATTAGACGCTTCATGATCATAGGTATTAATCTGGGTACATGGCTAGAGCCCTCTGCAGGTAGGCGGGTTCCAAGCCACGGAGACGAAGGCATTTCTGGAAAAGCTTTTTGTCTACGTCGAATTGGACACGGCTCGCGAGGTGCTGGCCAGCTACGAGAGACTTGATTACATCTGCGATTCGGCGTTGCTTATGCACGTTCATAAGAGGCTCCAAGTGCATCGATTCAGGAAGAGGAGCTAGGGCGGAGAATACTTCGGGGTGTGCTGGTGGGTCAAAGTTGGCAGTAATGGGGTCGATCCCAATCACACTATTGGGAGCTGTTGGATCGATAAGAGCAGGCAGCTTGTTCAAGCGATGGAGTTGTGAGAGGTAGATTCCTGTAATAATAAAATGACAATCAGAACGAAATTAGTCAACAAAACAGATCCAACACCCACCAAAGAAGGGTATACAGGTCGTAGGTCTCATGGAAGAACGATTATCGGAATTGGCTTTGCCTTTCCCATTCTGAGAGTCTGTGCCTCCACTGACCACTGATGTACGGGCACTACCTTCCACAGGCTTAGCATCCACGATGGAATCAATGACCTGCCGCATAAACTTGAAGTCGTCGGCGACCGCCGTAAAGTGCTTGAGATCTCGGAACATCCGGTTTTCATGAATGCTGAGTCGGCTCCAGCCATTTTTACGCATGGCCCTCGAAACCCATTCATTCTGGAGCGCAGTGATAATAGCGGTTAATGTGTTGAAGTTACTCAGTGAATAAGATCGCTAAAATATCATTTAAGCACATTTATTCCTCCTTCCTTCAAGTGAGAGGAACACGCACCCAAGCTATTCGGATGAACTTGCTGACAACAATATCCCGCTCACTCGGGGGCGTCAGAACAATCTCAGCCACCACAAAAGAAACCATAAGGTTGAACCGCGCTCGTACGGCAGCCAATGCCGTCGTCTTGTCCGCAAATCGCCCTTCGACCCTCCAACGCGCCCGATCCTTGAGGTATTGTGCCCAGTCAAGGATATTAATCTCCTCGCATTCATCCCACTCATCTATCACAAGCTCTTCAAATTTAATGCCCATGAATAATTCTCTGTCGATCATCGAGAAATGCTCGGCAAGTTGCTCAGCCTGATAACCGAGAATGAATGAGCGGTGGATACGAGGTGTTTCTGGGCCAGCGAATTTGGAAGACAAGACCAATTCGATTGAGGGGTTAACCACTGTTGTTCCTGTTGAATCCATGGAAGGAATTCGACTTTCGAGGATCTCCAACGGGAGGACATCTTCCGCTGGCGGTTTCGTTTCCAACAAAGATTGAGTAGAAGAAGTAGGTTTGAGGCCAGGAGGCGACGGTAAACTGTGGGAAGTTTGCGTAGGTACAGGTGTATGGGTTTCATGAACTTCTTCCTGGTAGGAATCATCCCCCTCCGACTCGAGAACCGTGCTATCAGGTAGAGTTTGGGTATAGGAACGTGATGCCGGCGGGTCAAAGTCAAAGATGTCGATATCCTCCCGAGAAAAGATCGAGTCATCGTCTGCATCAATACTAGTCGGAGGACCGTTGTTCAGCTCATCCAGCCACCTATCAATCTTCTGCACTTTCTCTTGCTGTATTTTCGGGCTGATCTGTCCTTCGAGACGCCTCAAGGCAGCTTCAACGTCGCCGTTATCCTCGTTATCGCTCGTTGTGTCAAACGTCTTCCGGATAGACTTCATATGCCACTTCTGGATAGGTCTAGGGCCAGATGAAGTTGGAGATGCGTCGGAATGGATAGAGCTGGAAACGGAATCGCGCATAGACTCATGGGATACGATACCCATTGAAGACACCTCGGATCGGCGAACAAACTCGAAATCGCGACGCATAGGTAATTTGCGCAGCGGCCTGCGCAGACCTGGCGGGTGCGCCAGATCTTCCCCTGGAATAGAAGATGTATCGGAGTAGTCGATTTCGTCAATGGACACGACGTCGAATTGCCATTGATTATGCTTGCCGGGGAAAGTTGGGGGTAAAGGACCATCGGAGGTCAATGGGGCACCAAACGAATCAGTCGAAGATGATCGGAAGGATTGAGCTCGATCTGATTCGTTGCCTTCATCGAGATAGGAGCTGAACGATCCTTGGCTGACCTGGCGACGAGATGAAGGTTGGGGTAAAAGTAAGCTTGATGCGATTTCCGACTCGGCGAACGTTGGAGGTGGCTCATCAGGAATAAACGAGACGGCATCAGAGGACGCTGGGAGTGTAGGTGAGGGTAGTATCGGGGGTAAGGATTCGCGTTTGGAATCAGGAGCAACAGGCGTAGAAGTGATATTTGAACTCGAAGGTAGAGGCGATGATATCGACTGCGGAGCCGATGGATACGATACAGCGGGGGGGGTAGTTGGCATCGAGGGTATCAATGGGTTTGCCACGGGGGCAGAAGGCGGAGGCGAAACGGAAACATTAATCGCGGGAGGTATCGTTTTTGGAGCAGGTGGTTCAATCAATTTCAGATATTGTTCAACTCCTCCATTCATGGTTAGGAGATCTCGCGATGCGCTGATCTCAATATCGAACGCCGACGCTCCAGCGCCACAAGGACCTATTGGTGTCGAACGGATAGAGGTTCTTGGGTGGAGCACACGTTTCCAGCGGCCTAGACGGCCGATCGTCTTGACAAATGCTCGTGAAAGCACGCTATGGCGTACAGGTAAAGGGTCTGCGTCGGTGTGTCGAACAAAGGGTAGCTCAGCATCTTTGCTTGGACCTGGTGCATGGTCCGTGCGTTGCAAGATGTTCAAGGACGAAAGCGGCAGCGAGACAGGACGGCTGGGAGACAGAACTGTCGATCCACCTGCATGGCCAACTGTGAGGTGGGCATTGGCAGGATCGCTTGGGAAACCGGTGGTTAGCTCCTCAGATTTGGCCTCGTCAGGTAGGAAGTCCAAGTCGAGATCAGACTCCTCGTCTGGTAGGCGTGGTTTTCGGATGGCTTCTGCAAAGCTCTTCCCAAGAACGTGATCAACTGGAGGGGAGTTGAACGAGTTCTCTGGGGTGGTTTTCGGTGGCAACGTAGTTTTCGGCTTCTCTGTTGCGCGAGTATGGGCCCGCTTACACTCCTTCGCAACTTTGACGAGGCGGCGAACAATATCCTAGTGTAATAATCAAGTAAAGTTTTCAGTTTAGAAATAAATACCACACTTACGATGCCATCAACATGTTTCTTCAAGACCGGGTCATGTACCAATGTGTTCAGCCAATCAGCAATCAGCAGTCTCAGCTCTCGATTTGGCATAAAGTCGACGGTGAAAAATGTCAACAGCCAATAGCGAATTGCCACGAACGTTCGAACACGTACGATCCGACGGACCGTTTCGTCCTGGCGTGATGAAGGTTTTTGCAGGGCCCAATGAAATCGTGAAATGAGGAGATGACATAAATCAACGCCACTGATGTATGTCCGGTACGTCAGGAAGAAATTGAGTAGCTCGTCATAGTTCAGATCACTTGTGAGCTGAGCTATCCAACGCTCAATAGTCGCAGCCAGGAGCACCTTCTGCCCAAGGACGGGCAGTTGGGAGGTACTCGCTTCGGGAGACCTTAATCGTGAGACCTTGCTACTCCTCCGTCTTGAGATACTTGAGAGCGAAGGATTGGAAGTTGAATTCTCCGTCAGACTATCCCGAGACGCTGAACTGAAGTCTTCCATGTCTCGATCAGGCAAAGTTTCGCCCCAGAGGACGAATCGAGGATCATCGCGAGGTGCAGCACTCTGGTCCGCCGCCAGCGATAGTCTGAAGACCGTTGTGTCTTCAGACTCGGGAACCAGCTTTTCGAAAAGCGGCAGGCCGCGATATGTCTGCAAGACATTGAAAACCTCGGTTGAATAGTGCGATGATAACCGGAGGGACTCGGCAGATGGTGTAAATTCTTCATGCTCAGGTACAGGGTCCACCGTTGAGCCTTCTGTCGACAACATAAGCGAGCTCAAACGAATGGCGGAAGGAGGCCGGCTCATTTCATAGTCTGATTCGGAGGTATCTGACAGGATGAGCGAGTCATTATCAGGGAAGTCGATTCGAGGATCTTCCTGTCTTGCAGTGAGCCCGGATTCGAAAGATTGCATTTCGCGAAGATGTCGTGGAGTAGGTAAACGATTGACTGGAAGCTTCTGGGGGATATTGAAGGTTACGCCATGGCCGAAGGGTTGTGTAATTGTCGCTCGGGGTTTGTCCGTTTCGGTCGTAACTTTGCCAGGATTAAAAAGACTGTGAGTCGAGAAGTTACTCGAAGCACTAGATGACGGTGTGAACCACTCCATCAGCTCTCCAAAAAAGTCAATTCGGCGTTCGCGTGCCACTGTATCAAACGTCACCCTTTGGCGGGGAATATCCATGGCGGTAACACTCTGTGAGTGACCGCGGCCAGTAACAGAAAACGTAGGCGCTGTGGTGACGACAACATCTGTACCGAACATATCCGGTATCGAACGAGTTTTCCGGAGCTTTTTTGACGTAGAGGGGGCTGATGAACTCGCCGTTGGCGGACGGCTTGTCAAAGCTACATTGCTTTTCGTGAACATGGCTGGGGGCAAAAAATGCATGCTAAGTCGAGATCGACGCTTGGTCTGTGGAGAGGATGTTTCGCTCGGGGTCTTGGAGTGAGTTATGCGATCCTCGACATCAGCCGCAGCTGCTGCAGGTGCAGAGACCTCGTCTCGGTGGCTACTCAACGAATTTATTAGATGACATAGAAAATTCAAAACGCGACGCACCCAACACGGTACATTGGTTTCCCATGCTGGCTCACGAAACCAGTGATGGCATATGGTGAGCGAACTGTAGGACCAACTCCGGCTCTCTGATCGTAGAACCGCTTGAGTTCGCGGGCTACTGGGCCAGAGGAGGTTTCAAGGAAACTTCCATTGGCTAGTACTATTGAGAACCGTGACCAGCCAATGTATAAAAAGAACTTACCGCCCACGGTAATATCTGCAGGTGCATTGTCACCTTCCACTCCTTCACTTCCATCAAACAATCCGGAAAAGTCGGAGAGAGAAAACACATGCTGGGTGGGTGTCGGCGAGAGGAATTGAGTGGGAGTCTCGGGTAACTTAAGGGTCGACGCCAAGGAGGGGCCGCCTGGCTGATCTACAGCCAATGAGGAATCAGGAGCTTCAATAGTTGGTATCGCAGATGCCAAAGGGGTGTCGGGGCGTAAAATGTCGTCAAATTCAGCAGAAGTCGTGGGCAATGCAGCGGCCATAGTAATATAACAAGTATAGAGGCGATCAGAAGGACATGCTCAAAAATGGGGCTTTTGCTGTTGGACAACTCGAAGATAAGTCGTCAGAAGGATCAGGGATAACTAAAAAAAAACATCAATGCTAAGATCCGGTCAGAGAACTCGGGGGCATACTGATACAAGTGCGTGAGGTCGGTCGTCGCTGTCGTCGATGAGCAGATGCAAAAGCAAATACCGGATTTACTAAAATATAATATTTGATTTTGTCACGTGGGTAAATAAACTTGATCGCTTTTCAAAAAGAAATTTCCAGGTGCCATTGTAGAACCTTTTGGGATTGGGTCTCCTTATATTTACCCCCATCTATGCCACCGTGCTAAAGCCAAGGTGAATAAGTGATTTACTTATTACTCACCTATGTCCGCGTTTTAGGAACATCACACTGAAATCACGGGTGCGTGTGACCTGGAGCAGCTTAGCTGTCACGAACGCGTCCTGCTTTCAACACGAGCCCTTGTATTTTGCTGCACGTTCAACCTACGCTTTTCAGGACTCCTTTTGTTCTATACCTCACGCGCCGACGGAAATTATGGCCGTTACTATCAGGGTACGTTATCATTATTCTTTGGGAAGTAATTATCTTTACCACAACCTCAGAATGTGGAATTTATGAACAACCCAGCCCGCTTTTCTGATGTTTACCGATTTCGGGTCACATTTGAGTGCATTGCACCCCTAGAAGATGGCAAGGATTGCATTATCTCATTTTTAGATCAGCAAACTCATGGGCAGGACATTAGATCTTGAATGGAGACTTATTTTTGTATCGTGTCCGGGTGACGAAGCCCTAGATCAAGAACTTGACGACTGCCTTGTCGGTCCCGTCCCACAAGGCATCAACTCTTTTGAATTTGAAGGCTCTGCACCAGACCCATCACGGATACCCGAAGATGACGTGCTGGGAGTGGCAGCTCTAATCCTCACGGGTTCTTATCGAGACCAGGAGTTCGTGCGCGTAGGATACTACCAAAACACGGAATACGACAACGATGAGATGAAGGAGACACCACCATCAAAGATCATGTTTAACCGCCTTGTCCGAGATATCAGCGCAAAACCCCGTGTAACGCGTTTCCATATCAAATGGTGAGCGCCTACCAACCCTTCTCAGTTCTGTCCCATATTGAAAGGCTGATTCACCAATAGGGACGTGTCTCCTCCACAAGCCACTCAAGCAGCTCTCGGAGCAGCCACATCTGCTCCTGTACCCTCAGCAGACGACATCAATAACGGAGATGACGGAATGGAAGTCGATTTCAAACCGGTTAACGGAAAACCATGATGTATATGTAGTATTTATTTCTCTTTCGCTATGTATAATTTTTGGGAGATCCCAGCTCATTGTACACAAATTGTGCGTCTACTTGATCCATTGCTATAGTTTTGTAGAAATCTCAAAAATCATCGAGATCCACCATTTCCACTTCCCTTCCCTTTTCTTGACTGTCGTCGGCCTTCATTAGCCTCTCCGGAAACTCGTCTTCGCTTTCATCAAGAACAACATCCGAGTTCCTGGAGGAAGCTCTGTCCAGCCGTGCTTCTTCCTCCTTTTTTGGAGCAAAAACACCGGAACGGATTCGGGGTCCAGGTTTAGGTCCCAAATCGATTTCTTTCCTCGCAGTGCGCACTGCTTCAAGCATCTCCAACTAAAAAGAAGAAAGGAAAAGTTAAGATCAGCATATGAAAACGATATGCAAAACGTTAATGAAAACACATACCTTGTTCTGAATGTCCTTGTTCTCCACCCTCCGTTGGCCTGGTTTCATCGAAGGATCAAAGCCCAATGACTTGATGACCCCAGCCGAATAAGTCGTCTTTCGCATGCTATCATCTTGCGATTGAAAATCATCATCGTCTTCCGACTCCTCTTCATCCGAATCCAACCCCTTCTTTGTCCTTTTTTTCTCAACGACGGATCTCGAAGCCCCCTTGATCGCTCCCCTGTCATTGCCCTTGTCATTGCCCGCACGTTTCTCCCTCGCCTTCATCACAGCCTTCATACCCTCCTTATCCCTCTGTAATAGCTCCTTCAATGCCCGATCCGCCTCCTTCGCAGCCAATTTCCGCTTCGCCTTCGCCTGACCCTCCCGCCCCATGGACTCCGCGAGATGCACCGATCGCGGATCGGATGATGCTCCACTGACGATGTGCCCTGAAAGGACGTAGGTAGCGCCGTTGCCAGATGTGCTTTCTTCAGGTTTGAGACCCCATTGTCGCATAGGATCGTAAGCGGATTTACGCTTGTGGGCTGATGAGGTCGTCATCCCTGATGTTCTATGGATAGTTAGTTAAACCTTGACGAAGAGACATAAAATCGATGTACCCAACAGAAAATTCAGGACGCGCGGCGCGTCGTCGCTGGACCGCGTTCTGCACATGGTAGTCACACACATCGCTGACGCGTTTGTCGCACCAACTTCCACAAACTTTGCCATCCTGCCTTCGGACGGTACACATGCCGAGGTCTCGAGACCGACCAAGTACCATAATCGAAGATGCAGACTCGGGTGTCAGCGCCAGCACGTTGTTAACAGGGTGTGGGGAGTCGTTCGATCGCTAGAATGAAAATAAATAAGTAAAGACGCGTCCATTCATACGAAACACCTACTTGAAAGGGTTTGAGGATCTTCGGATTGAGCAACGCAATAACATCGCCCTCTTTCACGTCCGAAAGGTGCTCAAACGCGCCCTTACTGCCTCCCTTGTACACTTTCTTTGGCTTGCCCCCATCGTCATCGGGCACCAAATCAAATGCATCCGACTCAAAAAGCAGCAGCGTCAAGAACGCATCGCCTCTGATAACTGAGGTACCTCCAGTTGCAGACGAGGACGACCCAGACCGGGCACCAAAGTCGATTAATTTGAGATTAACGTATTTCTTCCCTGACGGTTTCTCCGGCTCGGCTTTTGCCTTGCCTTTCCATTGCTTCTTGTTGTCCTGGTTGCCTTCTTCTCGTTCGACCTTTATTGGGGCACGGGTGAGCTTGATGGGGCCACGTTCGGCTACAACGGCGACCGTTATCCAGTCCCCTGGTACGGGCACGTCGTAGCCTTGTTTGTCGGGGAGCAAACGAATAGCAGAATATAATCGTGACGGGGAGAGATAATATCGGCCGCGAAGGTAGTCTTGGAATTCTTCATGAGGAATTTGTCGTGAGCTAATGCTAAGTTATGAGCCATTCCAAAGTCATGAATTAATAACGAACATTAAATTGATATTCGAATGTGGTTCCACGGTCTTGAACAATGGGTCGTTGGTTGGAGCATTATGCTCGTATGGTCCAGGTTCAAGGTCCTCAATAAGAGCCAATCGTTCATCTCGTTTGTGAGCTAGATGCTCAGCCTGAACCGACTGGTCGATCTCCTTGGGTATCTCAGTAAACCCCATAGATCTAGAGGTCGGTTCCACAGAATCAGCAGGATCACTGGTCCGCTTTATCGAGGCAAGTCGTTTGATAAAATTTGAAGGGGCAAGCTTCATAAATTCTTTGGATTTATCTGTTTTCTGACACGACGAATCCTGTTGGGCAACCGTCTGAAAAACAGGTCGAGAAAGAGGTTTCGCGGATGGTTCGTGGTCAAGCTTCCTCTTCTTCTCTGTATGGTTCCATTTAGTTGTTCCCCAGCTAGATAACATTAAATCTCACTTGGGGAAGGTGTGGCAGGCGCTAGAATGGTGGCTTCCAACGCCTTCCGCTTTGGTGACTTGGGACATGGATTCGTGGCATGCTCCTCGAGTTCTGGCTTCAGGCATGCCTGTAACTCTGCTATTTGGCGCTTTATCTGTTCCTGAGTAAGTTTCTGCGCGTTGGTCCTGCTAGTTGAGGAGTTCATTTGTCGTCGTTGATTCCATGGGCAGTCAATGAATTTGGTTGACGCGACATGAAGTCACGTGCAAGCTCGTCGCGCCCATTAAGATTGCTCGGCCCCAACTTGGGTCTCAGCTCCGCGCTTAGGCTTCATGCCAATTTCTGGCAAGATCATAGTGCTCTCGACTCAATGGACGTACTTAGGCCTCGAGGTCGGCCATATGAAATTATGTAAAACCCATTTGGAGAGAAAAATAGACCATGCAAGGACCATGATTCAGCCAGTCAGATGCATCACATCTCTTGTGTACCTGTCTTGGAGGCTGCTTCTCCCACCCATTTCCGAGGATTTTCTGCCTCTATTTCGCAAATTCTATGCCAGTTACAGACGATGCGAGGATTACGCGTTGTTTAGGGATTGTTTGGGCCATATCCCACGTTCTATTTCTATCGATTCAAACTCCGCCGAGATAGGCATTTGACCCTGCTGCCACAAAACCATACGGAACAGACTCGGTCGGAATAATAAATTCAAAGAATTATATACTATGTATAGTTCCGATACTTAGTGAGGTTCTGGGCGGTGAAGTGGTCATCTTCAGTGTGCCACAATCGCACAGGGTGTCAGAATTACACTCTCGGGGAACGCCGGACTTTGCAAATGCCAACAACCGCTGATTTGGGATCTTCAACAGCTGTTTGCACCTGGCCCATCTCGGCTGTGAACAGCAGTCAAAATCGTTTTATCCGCAACTACCATGGTCCTTCCTCACGAGAATTTTTCTGCTCCGACATCAATGCAATATTCCCTGTCCCCTCCTGGATCGGTGGATGACGCTCTCCGCACACAGCGCAAACTCGCGGATCTCGCCTACCGGGTCCGGTTTCTCTCAAACTTCCTCTCAGTTGCGCGAGAGATTCTAGAACTCGTTACCCCGCATCATTCAAACTTTTCCCTTTACCATGAACAAGTTGAGTTTTTTTTTTTAATCCCCGTTCTCAGACACATTTCTCACAATTGACAATAGATCATCACAATCATTGAGGTAACTCATTTTAACGATCTTTATTCAGTTAGGTAACTCACAGTCCTGCCTCAGCTGGCTCGAAAGACACTCGAGTTTGCACGAGTTCTTCCTTATCTCTGGGCATCGTGCCCCGAGAGATTGGTCCCTCATAAGAATGCGTACATAAATCTGCTAAGAATGCTCCAATCAAACGAGCGATACGTAGATACAGAATCACAGAGTAAGAAATCTCTTAAGAGCATTTTGTAACCGCCAGCGATGCTCATTTCTTTACTTGCGCAGAACGGCTACGTATTCTGCTGATGCCACTGACATCAAATTTCACCATCGGCAAAAAATGGTGCACCTCCCCTGCCAGGGAGTGGGGTAAACCCTCTTTTAGCGGCCCCTTTGAAGCACGGAGCCGAACTTCTTCTCCCTCACCCGAATCTTCGTCTTCGATCATGCTGCGTGAGTCAATTGAATTATGCACAGCCTTCCGCGCTTCGCCCTAACTCCATACATACCCGCTAGCGCCCGATGACATACCTAACACATACAGCCGACCACACTCACCTTCACTGCGGCACAAGCCAAGTGGTCGTCGTCTGTGGCACACTGATGAACTCATCACTCCCAAATTGCGGAGGAACCATCGCAGTGACAGCCCCCATCGCCGTCAAGATGCTGAAAAACAACTTGACCAAGAGAATGTGGCACCTACAGTCTCATTTTATCAACCACCACCTAGACAGCGCTTTGGAATTTTTTTAACGGGTAAATCCTCCATGATGGGGAAACATAAGGACAGAACCGGTCGTCCGACCCATTAGACGTGTTGCCTCTTGGAAACTCGTGTTTTTTTCTTCTCGGGGAATTGAAAGCCATCTTGTACCTTTTCAATTTTTTTTGTACAATTGATTGTTGTTCTGCCTGGGATCTTTTAGGTTTTTGCAATGCAATATATACAGCAGCTTATCCACCGTCCTCCCATTGTCCCTTTGTTCTCTTCTATGCTACGATGATGTAACACGATTCATATATGTGGAAGCAAGAAAACCCTGCCCTTGAACCAGAAATCCCTTATCTTCCGCGATTCGCCGACTGGACGCCTTCGTAAGTACCGAATCCTGCCTTGCGTGGAACTCTTCAAAAAACCGGGATTTTCACCAAGTTGGTTTCTTCAGACCACCGAAAAGATCGATCGATCTTTTTCAGCCGTTCTCATTGGAGGTCAGCGGCGTACAGTTTCTACGGCATGGATAGCTTAGTTTACAACTTCTGGCCTCTCAACACTGTCCTATATTTGTAACTACCCAATTTTGGCCGTTGGACGGATGCGGCAAGTATATGAATAACGGGGAGGGATGGCAGCCATCGACCTTTCAAATATCATCAACTGAACACATGAGTTTCTTTTCATTCCAGGAATATTGTTGTGCCCCGAAGAGTGCGGAAAAAACGACGGATATTTCGAAACTCTTTTGACGCGCATGGCCCACTGTATCTATATTAACTGTTTTGTCGATGGCCGGAGTATATTCGCGGATACCTGGCATGCGTGGCAGTATCTTTCAAGGGTTCCCTGCCCAAACCCGCTCGGCCAATATTTATTCTGTTCTAAGGACTTGCAAATGTCAGTAAATCTACATCATCGGGAGAGGGGTGGGGGGAATTGGGGTAGGTGGCGCCTTCGTGGAGGCACGGTGGAGCCACTCGGGCCAGACACCAGGAACTCCGAATCGTCACCCACAAACATCCATTCAAACGGCATCGCCTTGACATCAGCCACTGCAATTCGTTTGCGGCTCTCGTCGCGATGGGTACAGATTCCAGGGTTTTGGCGTCCATTCCTGACGGTGTCACCGCCAGCGCTGAGAGAGCTAATGGACAAATGAGGAAGGTCCGATTTTCGATCAATCATCAGGCGCTTTCCGGCCCGGGATCACATTGGCAAAGCCGCAACACGATTCCCACTACGGCCCAAGTCGTCTTAAAGAATGCCGACTACAACCACGATTGAATAAGTAAGACATTTAGCTCTAGTTATATTTCAAGAGATGTACATATTTTGTTAGATGGTGTTCTGCGGTACGCCGGGTTGTTACAATCATAGTTAAATCCTTGGTTAAATAATCCAGCCTCAGCGATATATCGCCCAATCATCTTGAAGCCAAAAATAAAAGAGCCCTCCCGCTATAGGTTTCGCGAACCCACCAAACGAGTCCACCATACCCGCCAATCCTCCCAGGCGTTTATGCAGCTCAATTGCCTTTCTACAAGCTCGAAATTCCGACCCCCATCTACACCGCCTTCGTGCTCGGGTTTGAGGTAGTTGCCCGTCCTCTGACGAAGCCTGAGAATCCGATCTTCTCGAATGGTCAGCCCGTCGTCCCCATGATAGCGCTTTCCCTCGTAGCTCCAGTCGTCGTTTCCCCTTACCCATTGCCCGAGCCCATCGATATACGTCCGAACTCTCCCATCGGTGTCTGGGTCCCACGACGGAAGCTGCTTGACGTTTGAGAGAAACCGGGAGACGACAGCATCAGTGTAGGTCCCGAGCCAAATCAGAGTATCGCGTAAATCCAAATGATATTCGTTCATGATGATTGTGATGATGTTGTGATACGCCAACCCACAGGAAATTTCACGGGAATACGAGTGCATGTCCTACGCGCAGTAGTTCAGATTAAGAATACACTCGGACAGGTTTAATCTAGGAAAAGAGGGCTCACGTTCACGAGGATGATCAAATCCACCGCATCCTGGGTAAGAGAAACGAATGTCGAGTGATTGGTGACTTCATTCGGTAGATCAAGGCCAAATTCAATGAGTGTAAGTGTCGGGCGTGCACCGCAGGTATCCCTCCGTAGTCGAAGGTAATCCTGAATAGGGCGAATCCGGCTGTGCGCCCTATCCTCAGCCTCTTCAACCACCGCATTAAAATAAGTCTCCGAGGTAGCGATGAAACGTTCAAAGCAAGAGGAATCCGGGGGAGCTAATATACTAGCCCGTTTCCAAAATCTAACGTTAAAGGAACTACGTCAGACGAACGGAAGTTCTATGGGGTGATCTCTTACTGTCGTGTCATCTCGCCTAGAATATGGGGATTGTCGTGCTTTGCCTCTGGATTTTTCATGGCGGATATAACTGTGCTTGCGAGGGTTTTCGCTAAAGACACATCTCCCGCATCGGTATACTCGTCGTATACGAAGTAGAAATTCATCAAATCACACCCAACGCGAACGAAGTCTACCATGGGCAAGATATCACGAGCTCCGAAAGAAAGGGTTGAAAAAAAAAGTTACTCACCTTCATCTCGATTCGAATATGTGAGGCTTGCTAGAAGATCTTGGAAGATAGTCAATATTCCTATCCGCCCAACATTGGTCGAATAAAACACAACTCACTAAGGTCACAGGCATCAAAAGCCTTCTGGCCGCGCGAATGAAAAGGTCGGAAAGATGATACCCAAGCACTCGACTCCTTTTTTGCTTGCAGGTAGTAGGGACTCAACTGGCGAGTCCAAGGCCAGTCACGGAGAAGATCAGGTAGTCTATACCCCTGCTCGGACATGCTTCAAAGAAACAGAGGCGGTTGCACGCCTGTAAGCGACGTCGTCAGAATAAAATGGGAGGTTTCTGTGAAAAAACATTACTTCATCCGATCCTTCATATTTTATACATGCACGGAATGACGCCCTGAAGGATGTCCAAATCAGAGTTTTCTCTCTCCCGATGCAACATTTTTTCACGCGAGTCACCGCCTGTCAGGAGGACCTTGGCATATTGCCTCCTAGAATGAAGTGCGCGAACGTGTAGTCCCCGGTCAATCCCCACTTTTTTCGGTGTCAGAATGTAAGTACATAGAGAAAGGCGACCCTAGAAAGGCAACCCTTTGCAAGACCTGAATTATGAATGGTTGAGAGTCTAAATGAGGAAGAAAACATTGATGATGTCGCTACCGGAGAGCAGATGGGGGTGGAACCGAGATTCATTTTTAAAAAAAAAAAAAAAAAAAAAAAAGGTCGCCGCTAGAGGTGTAAAAGGTGTTAAGTCGGACATTCCTATGACAGAGCGTCAAGAGGAGAGTGGCCAGAGAGTACCCAACGCCCCAAAAGGAAGGTAGACCCTGAAGTTGTATCCCCAATCATCTTGTTCGCCGACAATCATTAAAGAATGTCAGAAAACTTTGCAGAGAACGTCCAGGACTCTTTTGATAGCATGAATGGTTAACGGAATGCTTTTCCGGAACGATTTACGGACGAAAGAATCCGACAGGAGAAAAACTGAATCATACGAAGAAGGGCTGGACAGTAATTTCCGAGATTCTAATCCGTGAACATACCACCCGCTTGTCCTTCTTTTGGCAGCGCACGCTCGAGGGTATCTGGTAACTCCTCCTCGCCCAGCCTGATTTTCTCTAGTTCATTTTTCCAGCTCCTGAGCTTGTTGAAGAGTGGGTTCCCTCCAATATCGCGACCTTGTGAAGCAGCTTCTTGATCCAAGATGGTCATAACCTCGCCGAATGCATGGTCGAGCTTATCCAAGGCGGTGTTCATCAAGAAAGGATTCCCTACATATTGCTCTGGAGTTGCCGCCCGCCTCGGTGAAACGATGGCTCCTACGAACGACATTGGCATATAACTGCCCGTGAATTCATAGGCACGTACCGCGTTTGGGATCAGAAGGGGGGAATACCTAGACATTTCAATGAGAACCGCACTCTCCCCGAATGTGCAAGACATACGCGACCAGGGTTTTCAATGGTGGGTGATGGAGGCAAACCACTAATCTGGCCTGGGTACTTGGCGTCATCTGAGCGAAAGCATAAGCATTCATAACACTGGACCATGGGGACAGGAACCTACTCACATTCTTGCTGCGTCATTCTGTACCTTGCTTTGTATTTAGGTGTAACTGGGGAGATCCTGGTAGGAACAAGTGATTGGGCGATGGGGTTCTGTGCAATGACGCACGATATGTATTCCTGTTTATTTGAACACACTTAAGAAAATAACCAGTACCAGAGGAAAACGAAGAGAGCACGACAACCTTCTCCTAAACCAACCGCGACTGGCATGCCGGTTCTGCGATCCACGAAAGCCTGGCGTTATTGGCATTGTCGACGCCTGCACCTCCTCTCTGAAATTGCCTCGCTAGTGCATTCCTTATACAGGTTCATTGACCGTTGAATACACCTAGGATGTTGGAAAGCCAGAGGGATAGAGATCTCTGTTTGCGTTTGCCAAGCTCGAGCGGATGCCTGGTGTCCTCGTCGTGTTCAGAAAGTTAAGTGGGATTCTATGTACATAGTGCAAAGATTAAGAGAGACCTTGCGTAGTTTAAATAATTAAGTCTCCGCCTGTAAATTTGGAGTCACCCTTGTGCTTACTGAAAAGTCTAAAAACCTCGAGATCATCGTCCACACAAATCTTTCGCTAAAATGCCGGGAGACGAAACACTACAGCACCGCGAAGATGATTCAGATTCTGAGGAGGAGGAGGACGAGGACGAGATAGAGCAGTTCCCAGTCATTGAAATTGATCCCACCACATTGACGCCTCTGTCTCCGGAGGTTATCTCAAAACAAGTGCGCTCGCAATATCATCTCTTGCTATCAGGAAATTAATCTCTGAAATTTCAGGCAACGATCAACTTGGGTTAGCAATACACCTTTAGTCTTTGGTTTTCCAACCTAAATTGCGATCGCAGGTACCATCGGACATGTCGCCCACGGAAAATCGACGGTGGTGAAGGCGATTTCTGGAGTGATGACCGTCAGATTTAAGAACGAACTCGTCCGAAATATCACCATCAAGTTAGGCTATGCCAACGCCAAAGTTCGTCGCCATATCCATTGCCAAACGTTCTCGATCATCTAATCTATTGGCAGATCTACAAATGTGAAAATGAAGCATGCCCAAGACCTGGTTGCTACCGATCTTACCGCTCAGATAAAGAAGACAGCCCTCCTTGCGAACGCCCTGGATGTGGTCACCGAATGAAACTTATCCGCCATGTCTCCTTCGTTGATTGTCCCGGTCACGATATTCTGATGGCTACGATGTTAAACGGTGCCGCCGTCATGGACGCCGCCCTCCTCCTCATTGCCGGAAACGAAACTTGCCCTCAACCACAAACATCTGAGCATCTTGCCGCCGTCGAAATTATGAAGTTGCAGAATATTATCATCCTCCAAAACAAAGTCGACCTCATCAAGGAAACCCAGGCGCTTGAGCACCAGAAGAGCATATCTGCATTCGTGAAAGGTATTTCCTACATTATTCAAACTCCATCGTTTTTAAACGAATCCCTCAGGAACTGTCGCCGAGTCATCGCCCATCGTCCCGATCTCTGCTCAGTTGAAATATAATATTGACGCTGTCAACGAGTACATCGTCAAACGTATCCCTATTCCTATCCGCGACTTCACTTCAGACCCTCGCCTCATCGTCATCCGTTCTTTCGATGTCAACAAGCCCGGCGCTGAGGTTGACGAACTCAAGGGCGGTGTTGCCGGTGGATCCATTCTCACTGGTGTCCTGAGAATTGGCCTAGAAGTCGAGATCCGTCCAGGCATCGTCACCAAGGATAGCCAAGGTCGCAACAAGTGCCGGCCCATCTTCAGCAGAATTATGTCCCTCCACGCCGAAAACAACCTTCTGTCCTTTGCAGTTCCTGGAGGTCTGATTGGTGTTGGAACAAGAATCGATCCTACGCTTTGCAGAGCAGATCGCCTTGTCGGACAGGTGTTGGGTGCCGTTGGTAAATTGCCGAAAATCTATACTGGTGCATTTTTTTTATTCTCGATGCTTTTTCTTCTTCGGCTCTTGAAGTACTCATAATCGCTATTTTCCAGAACTCGAAATCAGTCTTTTCCTTCTCCGTCGTCTACTTGGTGTCAAAACAGAGGACAAGAAACAAACCAAGGTGTCGAAGCTTGTGAAGAATGAGCTTCTCCTGATCAACATTGGCTCTACCTCAACGGGTGGACGAGTCCTCAGCGTCAAGGCTGACCTGGCCAAGATTCAACTAACATCACCCGCATGCACGGAAGTCGGCGAAAAAGTCGCGCTATCGCGTCGTATCGAGAAACATTGGCGGCTTGTTGGTCAGTGACGCGCAATTGAACTCCCTGTTGAATGTTTTTCGATTGGCTGACTTGTTGCATTTTCAGGTTGGGGCAGTGTACAGCGCGGCACGGTATTAGAAGTAGATTAGTTCACTTTCCTGTACCCACCTACTATTTTAGGAGATGAAACGGTTAACCAATCTAAGCGCCCTAAGGAACGAATTATGAGGCTGGGTCGTTTCCTCAACGTTTCCTATGATGGCAGAGTGAACTTTGTGACCCTGTGACACATGGACAACGAACCTTGCACGAACGACCACCTCCAAGACTCCAATTCAAATTGTAATAAGCGATCTAAGCATTGGTTCAGATCTTGTTTTACCTCTGGACCCCCTACGTCTAACGGCCTCTCTGGCATGGTTCTTGTTCTGGTTGGAGCTCATGACCATCTTTGGTGCAACAACTTGAAGCACCGTCAACGTTATCAGCGTGGTCCTCGCTAAATGGATTTGGGTCTGCCTGCTCTTCGTTGAGTCCGCATGAGACATGTACAAGGTCGCTTGATGGCTGTGATCATTGCAGAAGGTGAGCAAACTTTGAAGGTATTAACCCTCGCCTGGTCTTGCTGACGGTATAGGATTTGGTTACTAGACACAAGTAGTGCCATTTGGCCTGTGAGCTGCCTTTGAGTTGCCTTGAAAAAGTAAAACATTAAACGATTTTGAACGATTTATTTCTTCTAGTTTTGTCTGTTATCCTCTCAGAGGCTTCGGTGTCTTGAGGACCGTACCAGGCGATCCTACGTTGAGAACTTCTAATTCAGTCTAGTTTTGCTCGAGAAACAGTCACTTCCTTTTCCAAATGTGTACTTCAATTGAAAGTCTTGTCGCTTCGACGAGTTGTCGAATATGTTGTTTATCTGGCGTTCTCCTGGTTATGGGGTTCAATTCAAGAAGCACACCTACATTTATTTTTCGTAAAGGTACGAACTTCTATCCCGTGCTGTGGCGCCATATTGAGTTTCTTCATATAGGTCCGATGATGATGAGTACTTGACGTTCTTATGACATGCGTCAGTACATGATTGGTTAACTATAGCTCCGTGCTTAGTGATCTGGCCAACCAGTTGAAGTGGTCTGTTCGTATGTTGGACCTATTTTAAGACACGGTTTCCGTCTCGTTTGCTCTGTTTGATTTTATCGCATAGGTCGCGTGAGTGTCATTGATCCACGCAGCGACTCTGTTACACTTGTAAAAGCAAGCGCATGACCACACGACCGTCATAATGCTCTTCTAAAAAATAGCACCAAGGGCATGAGCGCCATCCAACTATAAGGACACCCGTTAGAGTTTATTTGTTCCCGATCCCGTTACTAGTTCCAAATTTCTTCTGTTTCGGTCTTCGTTTCCAATGGGACGAACCAAAGCCCTTGGTGCCTTTCCCGATAAGAGTGCAACTCTTATCCTATGCGCATATTCGTGGGGGTTTTCTTCGGAGTCTTCAGTCATATCCATAGCGACTCGACAATCCCGCGACTCCTCAACAACTCCTACTCCCCTAAGTCCTTATGCCGTATGCCATGTTTCTGAATGTTGGACGGAACCATGGCAAGCTCAGTTGACGGCTGCAGGCTACGGTGAATAGGTTACACCACGATTGAATTAGGGAGTCCAGACGCCGAGGTAGATTTGTATACATCTGGGATTCGTCTAACAATAATCTAAAAATAATAATGCACTAGTTAGAAAATAAGTACTGTCAGATCAAGTTCAATAAATTATCAAATGAGCACGAAGTCAAAGACAGCAGGTGATGTGGAGGACGCCAATCTCTTCTGTGTGAGGGGCAGAACAAAGGGAAAAGTAGAAACCCCCAAAGCGGCAGCTAGGTACAAAATGTGTGCGTGCCCCATATTTTGCAATACCTGGTTCCGCCGAAGAACTTCTGTGAACAGGAATGACTCCACAACCGCTCCAACAGAGCAATAATGACGATGAAATGACAGCTATCTACAAAACGCTAGGCCGTTTTGAAATTTTCTGTGTGCGCGTGTCTGGTGTAAACATCTGTTTTGGGTAAAGTGCGGGAGCGTGGTCGCTATTTCGGCTCCACACCTCCCCACCTCTCCATGCTCCCCACTCTTCTTGCTCCTCGTGGCCTCTGCAGATTCCGACGGATTGCTCCACTGGTTCCACAATTCGTCCTATTCAAACAAAGGTGCACACCCTAAGATTTTCCGAACGCCCTAGCGTTTTGCAGATAGCTGGAACCGGCAACATGGAAGTCCGAGTCCTGATAAAACAAGGACAACTCCTCGGGTTATTTAACGACCTGGAGAGCGTTTTGAAAAACCCCCAAGTTCACCAATTATTTGGAATCTCATATATCCCATCGAAACAATGTCAGCGCCCTTGGAACTTGATGCCCAATCCCGCAACAGCATCTTCCAACATCATGCACGATCTATGATCTTGAATTATACGAATACTTTGAAGGAGAAGCAGGCCCCAGCTCCCTTCCGTTCCCCAGGTGGTGAGCGCGTCGGTATCATTGGAGCAGGCATGGGAGGCCTTTACTCTGCCCTCATGCTACAGTCGCTCGGTGTTCCATTCGAGATAATTGATGCATCCCATCGTGTCGGAGGACGCCTCTTTACATACAAGTTTCCGCAGGGTGGAAAATACGATTACTATGTGTGATCTTTCAATTTATTTCATATACCACCACACTCATCGCACCTTTCAATATCGCAGGATGTTGGCGCTATGCGATACCCCCTGCCTAAAAGCGACGACGAAGGGAATTATGAGCCAGGCGTTATGCAACGGCTCGGACAGCTGTTCACTTATCTCGGGATTCACAAGCAGCTTATTCCTTACTATTTCAAATCTGACAAACAACCCGGTTTCCAGTACTTCAACGGTGTCCGCGCGCGCATTGGTGAAGGTAGCAGCTTCGATGCACCCGCTTTAGGGATCAACTCAACCTTGATTCGAATCGGCGTAACCAACATCGTTAACGATGCGATTGGACCATTTGCCCGTGTTCTTTATAATGATCTTCAAAACCATACGAACACAGGATGGGCCACCATGATGAGGAACGATGCATACTCAACTCGGGCTTACTTTTCATTCAAATATATTCCCAGCGCATCCTTTGGCTTGGAGCCCGAGCACCTGACGACTCGAGTTATCGACTGGTTGGAAACGTTCGACAAGAGCACCGGTTGGTACGACAGGGCGCTGACGGAAACTGTCTTGGAGGCCATCGCTTTCGGTGAAGCTGGCGACGGACAGGTTGATTGGAGGTGCATCGAGTAAGTCCCGGATGTCAGGAAAATCGAATGCTTAGACTAAATCTTATCCACAGTGGGGGATCCCCAGATACCATCGCGACTTTCCTCCGTGAGAAGGAAGGAAAGGATGTTTTCGTTATGAATGCACCTGTTACTTCCATTGGTCTCGAGGAACCCGATAATGAAAATTCTCCGATGGTGGTTGTCGCTGGAGGAGAGACAAAGAAGTATTCCCACGTCATTTGCACCCTCCCGCTTCCTGTGCTTCGTACCATTGATTTGACGGACAGCGAGCTCGATATTTTACAGAGTAACGCCCTTCGCAAGTTGCAGTATGGTCCTTCCATCAAAGTTGGCATCCTTTTTACTGAGCCTTGGTGGACGACTGGTAAGGACAAAAAGGGCGAGGAATTCAATATTGTGGGCGGGCAGTCGTACACCGACCTTCCAATCCGCACCGTGGTTTACCCTTCGTATGGCGTGAATAGCGAGACGCCTTCCAACACACTTATTGCAAGTTATTGCTGGACCAACGATGCGGAAAGACTGGGATCGTTGATCGGGACCGGCAAGAAGAATTACGAGGAACAACTCGAACATCTGGTTCTGAGCAATCTCGCTGCCATTCACAACACAACCTACAAGTATCTGAAGGAGAGGCTCGTCGACATCCATTCTTGGGATTGGAATCATAATCCCTCAACAATGGGTGAGTGTTACGCATCCGCCAGATCATCAGGATCACTGACCAGTTCCCATTTCCTTTCAGGAGCATTTGCGTTCTTCGGACCTGGAGACTTCCAAGACATGTACACGAGCCTTAGCCGCCCTGCTGCCAACGGCAAGCTCCACTTTGCCGGGGAGGCTCTCAGTATTCGTCATGCGTAAGTTCTAACGCCCAAACTCGTAGTCCAGCCAGAGCCTCACAAAGTTGAAACACTCTAGTTGGGTAGTTGGTGCCTTGGATAGCGCTTGGCGTGCGGTTTATAGCTATCTCTTCCTGACCGACCCAACAAAGCTTCCGGAGTTCCGCAAATTATGGGGCAAAAATGCGGAGTGGTTCGAAAAACCTTCTGGGTTAGCCGACGAGCCGGAAGGCGGTCCTGCCCGTGCTGCAAGTCTCCTTGAGAAGTTTATTCGCCGAACCCATAATACTGTGTTGGTTTAGGCTTGGAGGGTAAGCATGGCGGTGGAGAGTCTAAGGATACGAAGGATGCATTGAATCGTCATGCACTCAGTAAAAAGCAAAGTCATCCACGGTCAATAAAAAGTCATACAAATTCATCGAAAGGTAGGTAAAAAGTCCTGCATTTGTACAATTTCCTTGGCATAGGCTATTTTGTAGTTGTATGCAGCTCAGTCATGTAGTCATACCTATATGTACTTTCGAAATATGTACTTCCTTGATTTCGACAGCGTGCGAGCAGTGTCCAAGAAGCGAACTTAAGGAACGAACGGCACCCTAGGACCCTATCACGTGAACAAATGTTCAAATTCGCAACTTCCAACTTCTTTGCAACTTTGTCCTTTTCCAGCTTTCATGTCTTCCTCCCTTCGAAACCGCTATGTTCAAGTTAGACTGTATGTGTTCGTTCCCTTCGTATCTCTGCATATACTGAACCTTCTCAGTCTCGTCATCCATTCATGTAGTGCCGAAATTGAACTGTGGCTACTGGGCCATATTATGATAGATAGGAAGAGTGCGATACTACTGGTGTGTCCCCTCTTTTCTTGCCTGTACATTGCCGCTTATCCACACCCCACCAGCAATGATAACTGTCTTGCAGCTCACCCACCTACTTATGCACTGCCACCTTGCACATCCCAACGATGACCGCTGTTGCCTCCCACGATGCCACCAGCTTATCCACACACCCAATTCTTTTTTGGTTGAGGATCAGTAGCTTGTGTAGGCTTGGCCTGGGGAGTAGGTGGAATCGGTGTTGGATTTATGTAGTTACCTACAGTGATGTGTACCATATATACCATGCTGAATATATGTTTTCTCTACTATTTTCAATATTTGAATTCAAGAATATGAAGGGAATGACTAGCCAACGACCAATGTTCGACTACAGTTTGACTGTCCTCATGAACGACTTTCCTCGATATGACTACAGTCGTCTCCCTCATAACGCATACCCCTCATAACACATACTCCCTCATAAAGCATAATTTTGGCGGCTACCAAACCCTTATTTCACACCAAAATGGCTCCCTCATAACGCATAACCCCTCATAACACATAGCCAGGGCTGTCCACTAAGGGGTATGCGTTATGAGGGGTCGACTGTATTATATAAGTCAGTGAACAGTTTTTAAAACGTCGATAAGTCGATCATTCCACTTTCTGACTAGCCTCCGACTTTTTGTGACAAATTCAGGACCATCCGCTGGCTTTGCTTATTTGCTAAGCGTCATGTGTAAAATCTGTAAATGCTGTGGTAGCAATTGGGCCCTCAACCAACGCCTCGTCTCCTGAATGTGACTATCTGCCGAAAGGCTCAATAACGAATAGCTAGGAAGACCAGCAAGCATGAGCGTCTAGTAACAGTACTCATTTCGGAACTTGAAGATATTTCTTCTTTGACCGCTTTCCTCCTGATATCCTCAGGATTCATAAACGTGCGCATATCATGATGTGCGATCCAATCCTTCCTTTGTCATTTATGCATGCGCAGAAACTGTATTGTGGGCCGGCTATCGCGAATTACCACTGGAGGGGAAGCAGCCTCTGAATCCCAAGCAGAGTTCGATGCCAGTCGTGTTAGAGTGCCAAGTGGCCGGGGCCGAGAACTTGGTCTTTTTCGTAGTACCTCGTACGGCGCGGTCCTGACCGTTCTCAAGGAATCACCAAACTCATGGACCTCACAGCTCTCGAAGGTCCGATTCTCTATTCTACTGTAATGCGACAAACGACCATCTCCAATTCACATTGTAATAAGCGATCCATTGTTTCAGCAGGTCTTGTTTTACCTCTGGACTACGTCTAACGGCCTCTCTGGTATAGTTCTTGTTCTGGTGGGAGCTCATGACCATCTTTGGTGCAACAACTTGAAGAACCGTCAACGTTATGTATTATTATCCTTCCAACATTCTATCTGTGTTGTTACCATTAACAAACCACTCTTCATCACAAGGAAAAGGCAGTTCAAATTTGATTTATCACTAAGTATCACGACCCCACCTCGAATTTCTCGCTTAAATAATTTGCATTCGAATTTCACTAGATTTCGTTTTCAGAAATCTGGGCGAAAGAAACACAACTATTGGGTTTGGGTGGAAAACAGTAAACATAAATTTAATTCGAAGTATTGAAGTACCCAGGATAAGCGGTTCTCTGTCGATTTTCTGTTGTTCGTGTCGCCATGTTGACACAGGCTGTTGCTCCAATTCGACTACTTCCACGCACCTATGGATATGTAAAGTCATGCTTTTGACTCTCCAACGTTTGTGTCATCCTGCAGTTCTCCACTACCTCGCCTGAACATCCTAGAGAGCCTTGAGAAAGGAACATCGAAGACGGTCCTGAGAGAAACCCATGCCCAACGATAAATGTCGTTCTCATACGCCGCAGAAATGGTCCAAAGTAGAAGGAACAGATAAAATGCACAAATCACCGACGTTTGGCTGAGAACGAATACATCCTGCGAATGGTAGAGGAGGCATAAGAAGGCCAGCAGGAAGGCGATCATCCTGAAACGTCGTTCAACAGGGGTTAGGGGCTGGACGTTCAGCAGCAACGATCACTCACGACCACATGAGCAAGGTGTATGGCAAGCTGTACATCATCGCCAGTGTTTCCAAGCCTATGTGAGACGCGCTTTTGTTAACGACGTATTGCGACTGTGGATGTCGGCTGAACTGGGTGCATTATTTAAAAAGGAATACCATGACTTACGCTCATGGATTCTCTGTTCTGACGGAGGAGCAACAACCCAAATATGATGCTGCCGAGGCTTGTGAGAATAGAAAAATAACTGGCTCGTTGGGCGTCATTCCGCCGATGGGAATTCACGTCCTCGTTGACACTCTGGATAGCCAAGAACCCGACATTGGCGTTCAAAACGACTGTCGCCTATTTGAACGACCATCAGACAATTATTGTGAACGGATGCGAACGGGCAAAAACTCGCATATAGAGTCGTCTCCTTCCACTCTTCGAAAATTTTCTCAGAAAACACCTTCCAAGTGCGTTTGCTGACCATGTAATCCACTGTTGCTTCTTCCAATCTGCGCAGATGACTTTCCGGACCATAAATCATCAACGGTGAGAGGATCTTCATCAGAATCGAATCTTTCTCAGGTTCCGGTGTATAGATCGATTGACAGGAATCCAGACGGGCGCCCGGCTCGCCATGAAGGTTCAGAAACCTGTCGTAGTCTGCGACCAGTAAATACAAAGGCATAACTGTCTGCTTTCACATTGGTATACGTACACAGATAGGATGCAACTCGATCTTCAGGGTGAATAGCACAAGTCAAAGATTCAGTAGTTGTAGGATTAATGGAGCAACATACATATGAACCGAGCTCCACCTGGACATTGCCTTTGAATGGCCTGGCCTGCATTTTGTTTCGACGCACCCGACATTTTGGGATCATCAAGGCGAGCAGCTTGCCGCTGGACATGCTGAATCAAGTCCAACGATACCCTCAAGGTATCGAGGTCAAAGCTGACCATTGAATTGAATTCAGTTGTGAGGAGGTCTGCAATTCCCAGGTCAAAGAGTCATCGATGAAAAATCCAGGGTCGGCGTACGAACCTCCAATGCTGTATGTCAGAATGTCTGAGATTTCGATCAGGTCTTCGTCTGTAGGTTGATACACGTGGGGAAACAGTTCATTGTGGTACCTGGACGAAAGGAAGAGATTAGCGTGAGGAAAGGGGGGGTACGGACACAGGAGGCACACCAGTAGTGCGACTGCATTAGTAGACCTGATATTCAGTTGAGAATCATCAAGGACATTGCGGTGCTCGAGGAAGGCGCTCACCGACATGAGACGGTGTGAAATCGATCTGGAGCGGAAGTAGCAGATGGCTGAAGTCGAAATCATCCAACCAAAACAAACACCTATTGGCATGGTTCACGAAGTAGTACCCACAGCGACCAGTCTTCCTCAGCTCCAACACGAGAAAGGATCCGGTTGGAAGATCAATAGCATTACGCGAGACATAGGAGAATATCGCAGAGATGTAATTTTCGATCCTTCGATAAATATCTGGGCTATAAATGCTCGCTTCCGTCAGTATAGGTATTGGCTATACCAAGGATCGGTCAGCTCCCGTGCTATAGCAGATCCAGTGTCGTACTGACTTGACATTGCTTCTGAAAATATCTCACCCCTTCCGGATGAATGAATGTTGTCCAGCTAACGGGCAGAGCTGGGCTACAGATGAGTCATTATGAGAACGTTTTTCTTGAAAGCCACCTTCCGAGGATCATTTATTCTTACCCAGAAAACGACTGCGTGAATGACTCTACGATATACGGTTGTTCGCCGACTTTTTCACTTGTTCAGCATCCATCCATCAATGTACACGTCTTGTTACAGACAATAATGACATACTAAGGTTTGTTTCTATAGTAGCGCTCATATTCCTCTCTTGTTGTAATGGCTACCAAGTCGGTAATCTCCGCCGTCATAGAGTACGATTGCCCGCGAGCAGAAGCAGTCACATCCTCCCCGGTCTCGCCAGAGAACGCTGAGGTCTGCTTCGCGACTCCAGGGATGCTAGAAAAGGAGATCACTTCGTCTCGAGGCGCCTCAGGGTTGCTTCCTATCACGTTTTGTAGTCTCGCAGTGGGACTGGAGGGGGCAGATGCATGTAAATCAAGACCAAGAGTACTGTCAGCGCATGGCACGGATGGGGGTTTTGGATTAGAGTCCGTTCTATCGATTCCCCGAAGCGCTCGGAGCGTGACCAACAAGCTGTGCCACCAGTGAAATGGAATTAGTTTCCTGGCAATAGTTGTGGAGAGGATAAAGGTTAGACGACGAATCCTCTGAAGCAGTCGAAGGATAGCATGAGTGTTGAGCATGGCAAAGGAACAAAGCAGAGTAAAGCGCGGAAAGGACACGAATTGGGATTGTGGCATAGCGTGGGAATAGCAAAATATATAAAAGACTTAGAGGGCTTCCCTCCAATCCATCATCATCCCTCACTCTGTTGAGCTTATTCGCTATGGGTGAGTGGTACCGTACCTTGAGAGAATACCTGATGCAAGCGCCATTGTGTACACAGGGAAGGCCACTCCTGCTGTCATCGTTCGTGGCCCCAAAAATGGCCCCCCCGTCAGCGGTGGTAGCGTCCGTGGTAGCGTCAAACCACCTAAAAAAGGTCAGCAAATGCTAATATTCCAGTGTCGTCGTTCTGACATGCCGCATTTGTGTTATAATTTTAGGTCGTATTGCTCAACGCCGCTTGATAACGCTGTGATTGTAATTGTCCGAAAAACACGATAAGAGAACATCGGGGACAGATGGTTAGGACTCCTGCAGGTCGATGTTGGACACAGATTTCTTTGTGATAAGACAGCTTTCAAGCTAGCTTTGTGCTACAATAACCCTCGTCCAGCTCTGTCCCTCCGCAACCAAACCCTGCCCACTGATCCATCATGATGTGTACGGAAATGGGACCAAAGAAGTGTATGTCCGATACACTTTGGGAGGTGTGCGTATTCTGTCTCAATGAAGAACAGCAGTAGTCTTCCATAATTCATACGATCCCATATACATTTTTCTTTCCTTACCATTTTATAACTAGAACTGGGGAAAATATATGTACATTTCTCCAGAAACATAAGCCGAAAATGAAACAAGAGATTCGAAGAGTAGGCGTAGTCGGTGGCCGCGCGTAATGAGAGAACTCGTTATATATATATATCCCGCATGACCAATACTTACATAGAGGTTACGAAACCGAAGTTTACATAAACCACGACCTCTCATAACGCATAACCGGTAACCTTCCATATCCCATGTACGGTGTCGACTGACGGGTGTTGATTTAACTTGATTAAATTTTGGGTGCATCCCAAGGCAGGTTTGCGATTCCGCATGCCACGGGCCAAGCACACTGCCTGCCGCATGTCACGGGCGAAGCACGTTGATTATTCATTTAACCAGGAATGTGCACCTTGACACCTGCCAAAGCCATTGCATGAGTGGAGCAACGCAAAAGCTCCGGGCCTCCTCTTCTCGCTACACCGACGCACTGTAAAGGAGCATTCTCTCATTCTTTGACTTGGGCATCAGAACGAGTTCCACTATGGGTGTGTCTCCTGATCTTTGGCTACACAGCACCTCTAATACCCAATACACAGGCATATGGTGAGTTCTTGACATCGTCCATGAGGGCTGCCGTTCGTTGAACTGCTCAAGTCAAAGCACAACCGGGGGCCAACGCGACCACGGGCCTACTACAGTCATAAAATCCACAAGGCATCCTCCTCCAAAGAGGTGTGATCGCTGAGCGTCGATGGCCAAGGTGTGTGGGATAAAAGGTTGCTGCCTGGACTCAAAAATGAACGACTGATTGCATCACTGGCCTCTGCAGACATCTACGTTGATCTTCAAGTCGCCCAACAAGAAACAATTGAAGATGCACACTCTAATCACTCCCCGAAGCGAGTAGTTAGTTCTCAGTCCTTTGTTATTCTTCTAGATACGACCGTATTGGGGACCTTACTGTATCTGCCATGTTCGAGATCCAAATTTTCGAGCGAGCCTTCACTCTCCAATCCTTCATGAGTGCTGTGCCTTCTTTAGCGGCGGTCCTATAGTCCTGCTAAATTCTTACGAGTTCAGGTCCGTTCAGATCATTTGGTTTCAAACTCTCTTGGCGGGTTCGAAGCGCGGGCAACTGGAAACGCCGTGGCGCAGCCGTGCACTACTCTGCATGGCTTACCGAGTTCCTCAATAATGTGGAGCCCTGTGCAGGGCAGTTTAATGGAAGTGCTGTTCACTTCCACGGCTGTCCTATTATGAGTTCTGCATGCATTTGAGTCAAAATACTAGATGAGATTTGAGATAGATTCGTGCAGACAGATGTTTGTGGTAAGTATTAGATTATGATGGTGCAAGGCAAGCAGTGCAGAGTCTAAGGATGCGAAGGATGCATGGGATATATATGTAAATCGTTGTGTAAATGCTGTGGTAGTAATTGGGTCCTCCAACGCTCCGTCCCCTGAATGTGACTGTCTACCAAATACTCCTCAACTGCGAGCGCTTTACGAAGGCTATCAACCATGAGCGTCTAATACTCATTTTGGAAGATATTTCCTCCTTGATCATTTTCCTCCTGATATCCTCGGAATTCATAAACGAGCGCATGCGACGATCCAATCCTTTCTTTGTCATTTATGTATTGGCAGGCCGGCCATCGCGAATTACCACAAAAAAGGATTCAGATGACAGAAGCAGCCTCCAAGGAGAGTTCGATGTTGTTTGCGAATATTAGAGTGCCAAGTGGTCGAGAACTCGGTCTTTTTCGTAGTACCTCATACGTGGTCCTGGCTGCTCTCAAGGAATCTCCGAACTCATCAGCAATAAAGTGCAAGTGCTCGCAAAGGTGCAAGAGATCTCCTCGCTGTGGACCTCACAGCGCTCGAGGGTCCGATTCTCGAATCTAATGCTTTAGAGGGTGGAGGACGTGTCCGAGAGCATCTGGAGGCGGAGGGCATCGAACTCGACGTGAACGAGGAAAATGCGGAGGAGTTGAGGAAATATGCTCGCAAATCTTGGCCCAGACAATGGGGAAAACATGCCATACGTTCGGGTAGATGACGCCCGAGCTTGAAAGTGGACTAGCTATAAGGGGCCTAAGCTCGGACCTTTGCGTGCAGCTGCATCTATTTTTGGTGCGTCTTCCACGATCTTCCTCGGCTTTTAGATTGCGTATATCACTGCCGGGGCCGGATTATTTTGACGAGGAGGCAAAATGTTACAGCAGGTTGTTTGAATTTTGCCAAGTCACATTTTGCAGTGGGGTTGCGTGACTTTGGCAAAATTTTAACAACCTGCCGTCAATTTTGCCTCCCCAGCAAAATAATCCGGTCGCCGCAGTGTATTCGAATGATGACGACGCGCGCCGGTGGATCCTTCGTACATAGGAAGGAAGGAAACCCTTGAAATCAAATCGGCGAGCTTAGTCAACCGCATGATCGGGATAAGATAAATGATAAGATTCCGTTTGTCCATGGAATTTGGAAAGCTCCAGAGGATACAGTGCGAAATCTCAACTATATGCCATAGACTACAGAATGAAAAGAGAGAAATACAAAATAGGGCCTGCAACCCGAAGAGTGCAAGAAAACAATAAAGATGAGGAATGTACCGAGATTATGGGATGGCGGCACATTGCGCACGCTCGCACACATGTGTATCAAAAATAAGCCTAAATAGGAAATTAAGGGTCTATTTTGAGCGCCTCGAGGCTCGGGCGATTGCCCAGAATGTACTGTACCATTTCGACCGATCGTTCACACCTTGTGATGCGTGACGCACATAGTTCACTGACACTGATGTTCACGACCAGTGGTGATGCGTGACTGAACGAATTTTTTGACCAGATTGTTCATAAAG
>Ga0307517_10002340_pt1 | contig 30587 bp, 30 predicted proteins | sample 23_EM_MG_FD_194515 | JGI IMG/M metagenome (GOLD analysis project Ga0307517, IMG submission 194515) | Populus trichocarpa ectomycorrhiza microbial communities from riparian zone in the Pacific Northwest, United States - 23_EM | ecosystem: Host-associated > Plants > Roots > Unclassified | place... | reverse complement strand
GCCTCTCGGCGACGCAGTTTCCTTCGATTGTGGAGTTGCGACCAACTCCAGAACGGACTTACACCGTTCAGTCAAAGCGTCCTCACGGACGCACTCGTCCCGGCCTTGAGCCGGGACCCATAACCACCGGCTTTAGTTGTTGAAGAAGGTCTCTACCTCCGTCGTCTAACCGATAGGTCACGGCATATGGGTCCCGGCTCAAGGCCGGGACGACGACTGATAGTTTAGCGCAGAACGTCCAGCTTAACTCGCCGCCGGCAACACCGTCTCCGCCGGCACGGCCCACGGCCGCTCCGGCGATGCGAGGCCGATCAGGCGGCCCTGGATGTAGTCGCAGCCCCATTCGCGCAGCATGACCGCGGACTCCTCGTCCTGCACCCATTCCGCCACCGTCTTGATCTGGAGCCGGCGCGCCAGATCGATCAGCGTCTGCACGAAGGCGCGGTCATCGGCCGAGCGCGCGATGTTCTGCACGAAGGCGCCGTCGATTTTCACGATGTCGACACCGAGCTTGCGCAGATTGCGGAACGAGGTGTAGCCGGCGCCGAAATCGTCGATCGCGATCCGGCTGCCGAAATTCTTCAGCCGCGTAACGAAGCCCCTGATGTCGTCGATATCCTGGATCGCCACGGTTTCGGTGATTTCCACGATCAGCCGTTCGGCCACGCCCGGATGCGCACGCATCAGCGATTCGATCGATGCCGACCAGTCCGGGTCCATCGTGGTGTCGGGCGATATGTTGAGGCTGAGCTGCACGTTCGGCGAGGCCGCAAGCTCGGCGACCGCGAGTTCGAGCACGCGGTGATCGACCATCCGAATCAGGCCGAGTTTCTCCGCGACGGGCACGATGTCGGGCGCCAGCAGCGCCTGGCCGTCGTCCTGCTCCATCCGCACCAGGCATTCGTAGAACGCAGGCTGGCGCGAACGCGCCTCGACCACCGGCTCGAATGCGGTCACGATCCGGCGCTCGTTCAGCGCGGTGACGATTTCATCGGTGACACGGATGTTGACGCGGCGTTGCGCATCGCGTTCGACATTCGGCTTCCATAGCGCGAACGATCCGGCGCGGCGGCTTTTGGCACCGTCCAGCGTTTCCTGCGCGCGGGTGACGGCTTCATCGGCAGTGCGGGCGTAACGGGGAATGCTGATGGCACCGATCGATGCCGTCACCGAGACCGGCCCGGACACTGTCGGCACCACCTCGTCGCGAATGCCGGCCAGGAACCGCTCGGCCGCGACATTGGTGTCCTCGACGGTGCAGTTGCGCAAGATCAGGCCGAATTTGTTGCCGGAGAATCGCCCGAGCACGTCGCCGCCGCGCAGCCGCGCGCGAATGCGCTTGCCGACTTCGGCGATCACGCCATCGGCGACATCGAAGCCGAAGGCGTCGTTGACGCGCGACAGATGATCGATGCCGATCAACATGAAGGCGCAGGACGAGCGGAAGCGCGTGGCCTCCTCGATCGCTTCGGCGAGGGCGGCGATCAGATGGGTGCGATTGAGTTCGCCGGTCAGGGGATCGTGCTGCGAAAGCCGCACCAGTTGCTCGTCGCGGGCGTGGCGCTCATTGTTGACGCGGACGACGCCTTGCGCGCGTGCCGGCCGGCCGTCGGCGCCGGCGAACCAGCAACCGGTTTCCTCGATCCAGATCACGGGCGCGGAAGTCGAGGCCCGCACACCATATTCGATCCGGTAGGCGACGCCCTCGGCCCCGCGTGCCTGAGCCGGTTGACCCAGCGCATCGGTCCGGATCGAGCGCGCCGGCTCGATCAGCTTGGCGAATTCGGTGCCGCTGGTCAGCGCTTCCGGCGGAATGTCGGTGAAGACCGAGGCGGCGTTATCGCTCCAGGCGATGGTGTCGGCGGCGAGATCCCAGACGAAAGCCGCCTGCCCGAGCGAGGCGAGGATACTGGAGGCTTGCGGGACAGCGGGCATCAAAGTCGCCTCGATTCGGGACAACGCAGGTGATTCTGGCAGCCTGAGAATAGTGGTTCTATCGAATCAGAGGCTAGGCAAAGTTCATAAATAATCTGGAAACCACGTTTTACGGCAGTGACAAACCCGGTAGGAACCAACCGGGACGCAGCGGCATAGGCCTTGCGAGGAGCAGATCGCAGTAGGGCGTTGCGTCCCAAAACGTAACAGTTTTAGCCGGTTGCGGTGTGCGATGTTCGATACCGAACGATCAGAAGATATCCTGGACGGCGAGATCCTCGACGCCGGTGCCTCCACCTGTGTGGAACTGGTGCCGGTGACCCAGACGGTGCAGTGGTCGCGGAAATCGGCCACGGCGCGCCTTGATCCGAGCTTCCTGACCCATCTGATCGCGACCGCCGACCAGGTGCCGCAGACCCGCAGCATGCGGCGCGGCTCGCTCGAGGACGCGCAGACGGCCTATGGCGCACACCCGCAGGAACGACGCAGCGTGGCACGGCGGACGCGGCAGGTCATCTAAGTCTAAGCAAGTGATCGAAATCTGATCTGGACGATCAACGCGGCGGCGTGCCCGGCGATGTCGGCGTGCTGCCCGGCTGCAGGTCGGGCGACGGGACTTCCGGCGAGGCCGCATGGGGCGTGGCGGGCTGCGCGGGCACCGGTTCGGGGTGATCCAGCCGCACGGATTCAGCAATCGAGGTTGATGGCGCAGGCGCAGGCTGCGGTTCGGCGACCGGCGGCTCGGCTTTCGGTTCAGCCTTCGGCTCAGCTTTTCTTGCACTCTTGCTGGCGACCGCAGGCGCGGCTACCGCGGTGCGCCGCGTGCGCAAGGCCAGACCGGACAGGAAATCCACCAGCGAAAGCGCCGTGAGCAGGAAATAGGTCGAGGTGCCGAACTTCGGCCACAGCACGAATTCGGCGGCGGCCGCACCGAACACGATCAGCGACAGCAGATGGTCGGTGAGATATTTCGCGCCGGGACGCGCGCCCTTGATGACCTCGAACAGCAGCAGCAGGATGCCGAGCGCAATCAGGACATCGCTCAGCGTCACCGGCCATTCCACGCCCGACATCAGCGTCAGCTTGAACAGCGGCGCGCCGAAAACGACGTCCGGCATCAGGAAGGCGATGATGTTGTAGATCGCGAGCGGAATCAGAAGCAGCGGGAATCCGACCATGGACATCGGCGAGGCCTTCTAAAGGAAAACCGGAACGTTCCCGGGCAAAGCTTAGCGCTTCACCGCCGGGAACCGTCTTACCCCACTCGTTGGCCGAATTCAGGCAGGCACGGCTAACCGCCGCGCCTGACCTGTGCCCGATCAGGATTCCTTCTTGGCCTTCAGTACCTGCCGGCCCTTGTACATGCCGGTCTTCAGGTCGAGGTGGTGCGGACGGCGCAATTCGCCCGAATCCTTGTCTTCAGCGTAGGTCGGCTTCTTGAGCGCGTCCGCCGAGCGGCGCATGCCACGCCGCGAGGGCGATGTTTTTCTTCTGGGAACGGCCATAACGGTCCTCTAGGGGTGTTGTCGGAGGGCATCGTCCTTGTAGCGGACCGCCCAGCGCTTCAAAGCACGGGCTGTAATGCCGATAAGGCCGCGCTTATAGAGGAAGGGATGGCGTATGGCTAGGGTCGGTTGCGGTTAAAACGGGCCAAAATTGGCTCAGAAAGCACGATTCTCGCTCCAGCAGCGCTGCAGGGCCGTGGCATTGGCCCGCGCCATGTAAGTCCCGGCCAAACGCCGCACCCCGGGGCCGGGATTGCGGGCGCTGCGCCGGACAGGATTGGGCAGGATCGCCGCCAACAGACCCGCCTCGCGTGGCGACAGGGTCGAGGCCGAACGGCCGAAGGCGTAATTGGACCCGGCCTCGGCCCCGAACTGCCCGGAGGGGCCGAGTTCGGCGATGTTGAGATAGATTTCGAGAATCCGCTGCTTGGACAGCACCAGGTCGATCCACATCGCCAGCGGGATCTCCAGCCCCTTGCGGACCACGCTGCGGCCCGGCCACAGGAACAGGTTCTTGGCCACCTGCTGGGTGATGGTCGAGCCGCCACCCGACACCTCGCCTTCTTCGTGATCGTCGATGGCATCCTGCAGCGCGCCCCAATCGACGCCGCGATGGCTGCAGAATTTGGCGTCCTCGGAGCCCACCACCGAACGCGGCAGCGACGGCGAAATCGCCTTGAAATCGATCCATTGCCGCGAGACCGGCGCACCCTTGAGCCAGCGCCAGGCCATCAGCGTCGAGACCGGATGGCCGGTGCGATAGAACGGCGTCACCAGATAGGGCAACAGCAGCACCACCAGCAAAATCAGCAATAAAATTCGAACAATGCGCAAATTTGGACGCTTCCGGTTCAGCCCAGCCGGCTTAAGGAGCGATCAACAGACCCCTTACTAGGTGACATCACCATGATATTTCGTGGGTTTTCCAGCACTTTTAAGGCGTTTTGGACCGGCCTGCGGAATTGACTGACGCCGTGCCATCAGGGATTGTCCGGCCAAATTGATCTGGAGCTATTCTTAAATGACGACCGCCACTGCCGACTTTACCAAGCGATTGGACCAGACCGCCGAAGATACCGAAGCCCTGCTGGGAAAGCTGTTGTCGGATACGCTATTGCCCGACGAGATCGCGCGGCCGAAGCGGCTGATGGACGCGATGCGCTATTCCAGCCTCGGCGGCGGCAAGCGCCTGCGGCCGTTCCTGGTGGTCGAGAGCTCAGCCGTATTCGGCGTTCCGCGCGACGCGGCCCTGCTGGCAGGCGCGGCGCTGGAATGCATCCACTGCTATTCGCTGATCCATGACGATCTGCCGGCGATGGACAACAGCGACCTGCGCCGCGGCCGCCCCACGCTGCACAAGCAGACCGACGACGCCACGGCGATCCTTGCCGGCGACGGGCTCTTGACGCTGGCATTCGACATCGTGACCCGCGACGAGCTCCATAAAGACCCGACCGTACGCCTGCTGCTGACGCGCGCACTGGCACGCGCCTCGGGCATTGGCGGCATGGTCGGCGGGCAGATACTGGATCTGGCCGGTGAAGGCCGCTTCGGCGACCGCGAACCGGTCGACGTGGCGCGGCTGCAGCAGATGAAGACCGGCGCGCTGCTCCGCTATGGCTGCATCGCGGGCGCGATCCTCGGCCAGTCCACGCCGCAGGAATATCAGGCGCTCGACGATTACGGCCGCGCGCTCGGCGAGGCGTTCCAGATTGCCGACGATCTGCTCGACGTCGAAGGCGATGCTGCCGCGCTCGGCAAGCCGGCCGGCGCCGATGCGGCGCTCGGCAAGACCACGTTCGTCACCCAACTCGGCATCGAGGGCGCCAAGCAGCGCGTGCGCGACCTGCTGGCGCGCGCGGATTCCGCGCTGTCGATCTTCGGTGCCAAGGGCGACGTGCTGAAGGCCGCGTCGCGCTTCGTCGCCGAACGCAAGAGTTGACGTGCCATCGCAGAAGCAGGAACTCGACGAACTCGTCGACCGGTTCAGGAAAAAGCCGGTTCTGCTCCGTGTGGTCTATGCGCGGCCACGCACCTTCTTCGCGATCGCGGTAGGCATCGCAGCGTTCTTCCTGCTGCCGGGCTCCCTGCGGCTGGTGACGCGGCTCTTGGTCGGCTGGGATATTTTCGCAGCACTTTATCTGGCGCTGGTGTTCACCATGGTATTTCGCAGCGGCATCGTGCACATCCGCCGTAACGCGGTGCTGCAGGACGACGGACGTTTCCTGATCCTGCTGGTGACGGCGCTCGGCGCCTTCGCCAGCATCGCGGCCATCGTGTTCGAACTCGGCGCCTCGAACCGCAGCGCGCCGGGCCTGGTGCTGGCGACGGTGACCATCGCCCTCTCATGGGCGGCGGTGCACACGGTGTTCTCGCTGCACTATGCGCATGAATATTACCGCGGCGGCAAACCGGGCGGCCTGCAGTTTCCGAGCGGCGACCAGCATGAGGACGCCGACTACTGGGATTTCGTCTACTTCTCGTTCGTGATCGGGATGACCGCGCAGGTCTCCGATGTCGGCATCACCGACAAGATCATCCGCCGCACCGCGACCGTGCACGGTATCATCTCATTCGTGTTCAACACGGCGCTGGTGGCGTTGATGGTCAACATCGCCGCGAGTGCGATCTGAGGGCTTTCCGGACTTCAAATCGAGACCCGGCTACGGGCACACGCCCGACATGATGGCTTGGTACGAATTGCAACCCAGCGCACGTTCCTGGCCGGTCAACGGCCGGCCTGTCGACGATAGCCCTGGACCAGTCTGTGTGTGCGGGCGCGCGCCCATCACGCGCCCTGGTTCCCGACCTTGCCTCGCCTCCGGATATTGCCTTGCTTCCGGCCGGCCGCGTCGGGCCACCGGTTTGTTGGCGCGGCGCTTCTCGCACTCATTGTCGTCGTTGAGGAACGACCCTACCGCACAGGTGATCTTGATGCAGCGATCGCCATCGGCCTCGAAGCCATGTTCGCAGACCAGTGGGCAAACGCGCGAGCGCTTCTGCTTGATCGCATCGAGCGTGTCGACACTGGCGACCTTGGCATCGAATTTGGTTCCGGCGTAACGATTGAACTGCGTCAGCGAGCGCTGCGAGGCGGCATTCCAGTCGCCATCGGCGCCACCGGTGAGGCAGCCGACGCGGCGCAATTCAGCCTGCACCGATTTGGTGATGTCGGCCGAGGGTGCTTGCGGCGGGGGCAGGGCCGCGAGATTCACGGCCTTTTCCTTGTCCTTGACCGGCGCGGGTGATTCAACCGCGAGGCGCTTCTGTTCGGCTGCCGCGGCCTGGTCCTGTGCAATCTGCTTGGCCTTTTCGGCGGCGACACGCGCCTGTTCGGCAGCCCTGACGTCGGCCTCGGCCTTCGACTGCTCCGATTTCTGGGCCCCCTCGGCGACGAGCCGCGCCCGCTCCTGTTCGGCCAGCCGCGCCTTCTCGGTCGCGGCGACACGGATTTCCTCGGCCGCGATCTTGTCGAGCTGCAGCTTGGCGAGGCTGGCGTAGAAGCCGTCGGGATATTGCTTGAGGAAGGCGTCGAGCGCGTTCTTGTTGCCGAGCTGCAGCGCCAGCTCATAATCGCGGCGGGCCTCGGCCTGCGCGCTGAGTGCGGGCGCCGCTGCCGCTGCGGGCGCAGCCTTGGCCTGGGCCGGCACCAGCGGCATGTCTTCGCCGCCCAGCGAGCCATAGACAAACGGCTCCTGCTTGTTGCCGGTGGTCTTGAGCACTTCGTCGCGGACAAATCCGAAAGCGCGGCGGACATCCAGACCGGGGGTCGCGATGTGGCGCGAAAGGGCTGTCGTGAATGGACTGTTGTTGCCGTCGCCATCGGCTGAGGTGAACCCGGCCTTGGCCGAATAGGCGATCAGCACGTTCGGGCTGGTCGGCTCCACCTTGGCCAGGCCCTGCCCGATTGCGCGCGTCGCCACGGTGCGTTTCATGCGCTTGGCAAACGGATTGTCCCGGCAGGCGTCGAGAATCACGAGCCGCAATTTCTTGGCCGGCTCGATCGCGATCAGCACACGATCCAGCGAGAGCGCCTCGTCGTAAACGTCGGTGTCGCGTTCCAGCTTCGCATCCACCGGAATCAGATAATTGGCACCATCGACCTCGATGCCGTGGCCGGCATAATAGACGACGGCGATATCGGCATCGCGGGCGCGGTCGGCGAAATCGCGCAGCGCGCGCCGGGTCTCGGCGGCCGGCAGATCGCGGCGGGATTCGACGACGTCGAAGCCGGCATCTTTCAGCGTCGCGGCGATTTTGGCGCTGTCGTTAACGGGATTGGCAAGCGGCGCGACATTCAGATAGGCAGAATTGCCGAGCACCAGCGCCACGCGCTTCTCGGCAAACGCCGGCTGACACACAGCCAACAGCGCTGCGGCTGCCACGATCCATCGATATAATTTCAGAGATCCAGATTTCATCATGACGCTTCCGGAGCCTCGTATTTCCCAACACCGGACATGCCTATCATGGGCCCGGGCCGGGCTTTGTGAGGTGGGTCACGAACCGCACCGACCATCGACCCCGGATCCGGCCACCATCTCATGGCTGGTCCAGCCAGCATACCGCAAGTTCGCTTGATTTTGCTCTCCTTTTTCGCCGGGTTCCCCCGGCAAGGCGGACATGGATCGGCTGCGCCGGAGAGCCCGGATTCAAAATATCGAAAACAACCCCATGCAAAGAAAGAATTGGCCCCGGCGCGCAGCCCCATCTGCGGCGGTCTTGAAGTCAGCGATAGCGCAATTCATCTGTTCGTGGCTTAGTTCAACTCGAACAAATCCTGCATCTGCTGGGGAGGAATATCGTGAGCGAGAATCGATCGAGCGTCGAAGGCGTTGTCCAAAGTTATTTCGATGGCCTCTATGAAGGCAATGCCGACAAGCTCGGCGCCATCTTCGATCCCAGTGCCGATTTGCGCTGGGTGGAGAAAGGCGAGTTGCAGGTGCTGACCGTGCCGGACTGGCTGGATCGCGTGCGCAAGCGGCCGTCGGCCAAGGCCGAAGGCAAGCCGCGCGAGGATTTCATCGTCACGATCGATCGCTCGGATGAATCCACCGCCTTCATCAAGGTGCACTGCCAATTGCCGCCGCGCTATTTCACCGACTATCTGGTGGCGATGAAGCTTTCCGACGGCTGGAAGATCGTCTCGAAATCCTATCGCTACGATCTGCGCGAGTGATCCATGCCTAAGCGCGAACACCCGCCGGCGCTGGCGGGCCGGTCACAAATTTGTCAGAGACGGTTTGAAACGGATAGGATTCCATCCGTCCGCTGATCCCTACGCATTGACGCGCACGGGATTTCCCTGCGAATTGGGACCATCATGGAAGCCCAATTTCAGATCTTTTTGATCCTGCTCGCCGTGCTGGCAGGGACCGCCCTGCTGGCGCGCCGATTTAGCGTGGCGCCGGCCATCCTGTTGCTGCTGACCGGCATCGCGCTCGCCTTCGTGCCGGGCATGCCCTCGATCGAACTGCCGCCCGAACTGGTGCTGCTGGTGGTGCTGCCGCCGCTGATCTATTCGGCGAGTGTCGCCATGAGCTGGCGCGAATTCAAATCCAACCTGCGCCCGATCGTGCTGCTGGCGGTCGGCTGCGTGATCTTCACCGCCTGCGCGGTCGCCGCCGCGACGCATTATCTGATCGGGCTGCCGTGGACCGTCGGCTTCCTGTTAGGGGCCATCGTCGCACCGCCTGATGTGGTGGCGCCGCTGGCGATTGCCCGCAAACTGGGGATGCCGCGCCGGATCCTGGTCGTGCTCGAGGGCGAGGGCCTCGCCAACGACGCCACCGCATTGATCCTCTATCGCTTTGCAGTCGTGGCGATCACGACCGGCATGTTCTCGCTGCCGCAGGCGACCGGCACCTTCGCCGCCATCGTCGTCAGCGAGTTGCTGTTCGGCGCGGCCGTGGGCTGGCTCAGCCTGCGCATGCGCCACCGGGCGCGCGATCCGCAGGTCGAAATCACGCTGTCGCTGATCACACCCTATCTCGCGTTCTGGATCCCCCACCATTTCGGCGGCTCCGGCGTGATCGCGACCGTCGCCTGCGGGCTCTATATGAGCTGGAACGGGCCGCTGCTGATCTCATCGGCGACGCGCCTGCAAGGCATCTTCTTCTGGGACCTCGTGATCTACCTGATCGAGGGTTTTCTGTTTCTGCTCACCGGCTTCCAGATGCGCGCGCTCTACGAGAAGTCGAAGGCGTTTCCGCTCGATGAAATCCTGTTCGCCACTGGGTTGGTCGCGGCCATCGTCATCGTCGCGCGCTTCGCCTGGGTCTATCCTGCGACCTATCTGCCGAGGCTGCTCAACAAGCGTTTGCGCGAACGCGACCCGATGCCGTCATGGCGCACCGTGTTCGTGATCGCTTTTACCGGCGTGCGCGGCGCGGTATCGCTGGCGGCTGCGCTGGCGCTGCCGCTCGCACTGCCGAATGGCGACGCGTTTCCCCATCGCGACCTGATCCTGTTCGTCTCCTTCGGCGTCATCTTCATCACGCTGGTCGGACTGGGGTCTACTCTGCCGCCAGTGGTGCGATGGCTTGGGGTGACGCAAGCCGGCCGCGCGGAGCACGTCGCCGAGCACGAATCCGAAATCGCGGCGCGGCGCGAGGCGCTCGATGCCGCGCTCAAATCGCTCGATGCCATCACCAACGACCGCGAATTGACCGACGAAGTCGTCAAGCTGCTGCGTTCGCGGCACGAGATCCGCGCCAACCAGCTGCCGGACTCGCTCGATCCGGACCGCGACGATGTCTCGGCGAATGGCACCGAGCTGACGCGGGAACTGATTTCGACGGAGCGGAAGTTCATCCACGCACTCTTGCGCGACGGCAAAATCACCGACGAGAGCAGGCGGCGGATCGAGCGCGATCTCGATCTGGAGGAAGCGAGTTTGGCCAATCGGGAGTATCGGAGGATACCGTTGTAGGCGCCCCTACCCTCCCCACGTCGTCCCGGGCTTGAGCTCAGATGCGCAATTGCGCATCGGGGGACCCATAACCACCGGCGGCAGTTGTTTTGCACGCTGATCGTTATCTTTCTTTTTTGACAATGCGGGCCGCGGCGTATGGGTCCCGGCGTTCGCCGGGACGACGCGGTGGGAGTCACTACTCCGCCGCTACATTCCGCCCGGGGCCGCCGACAAACCCGGCCGCATCGCCGAAGCGTTCGATCATGACCGCGGTGAGGTCTTTCGCCTTGCTGGTGACGCAGGCGCCGGAGCGTACGGTGTAGCGGTCCTGATGCTTGAGGTGCGGCGGCGCTTCGCCCTGCTGCAGGGCGCGGGCGGCTTCCATCACCAGTTTTCGGAAATGCATGATGCCCAAATCCGTCGGGCCGAGATGTTCGCGGGTGCGGTCGGCGATTCGGCCCTGGCTGTCCTGCACCGCGGCGTCCTGTTCGGAGACGCCCTTGATGCCGGTGTAGCTCCTGGTCTTCTGCAGCTTGCGATCGATCAGATAGTCGTTCGCCTTGTTGCGCAGCGGAATGTAATTCTCGTCGACCTCCGACATCACGCCATTGCCGCGGTCGTAGCCGTCGCGCTCGGCTTGCGTCAGCGGCCGTTCGGGATTCCACGCGTAGGTGTAGATCCAGCAACTGGTATCGGTGACCGGTACAAAACTCTGGCCGAAGATATTCTCGCCCGGCATCGAGCTCGGCGCATAGGCATGCACCGGCATCAGGAACTGGGCGATGCGCCAGTAGATGTTATCCGATCCGGTGAGCCGTCCACCGGCGACGGTGAGGCCGGCCTCGTGCGGGCTGATCTTGATCACCGGGCGCGGGTCTTCGGCGATCCAGCGCATGTGATCGGTCGCGACCCGCGTCAGCGGATTCACGAAATGCCGCTTGATGTCGAGGATCTCGTTCTCTTCTTTCTCGAACGAAAGATGCGCGAAGGTGAAATGCGCGGTATCGATCGAGCCTTCCAGCGCCTGTACCCAGTTGCAGTCCTGCCATTTCTTGGTGACGTAACGGTGCGAAGGCGGCACCAGCGCCATTTCCAGCGCCGGCAATTCCGGCATCTGCTCCGCCGGACCCATATAGGCCCAGATCATCTCGCCCCATTCGCGCACCGGATAGGATTTGATCTTGATCAGATCCTTGGCGTTGAGATCGGGATAGGAGGTCGGCATGTCGACGCAGGCGCCCGACGTATCGAATTTCCAGCCGTGATAGACGCAGCGGATGCCGCATTCCTCGTTGCGGCCGAGCCAGAGGTTGGCGCCGCGGTGCGGACAATATTGGTCGATGACGCCGACCACGCCGCGCGTATCGCGGAACGCCAGCAATTCCTCGCCCATGACTGTGATCTTCTTCGGGGTGCCGTCGGCGTCCGGCAATTCTTTCGACAGCAGCACCGGCATCCAGAACCGGCGCAGCAATTCGCCCATTCCCGTTCCCGCACCGCTTTCGGTCAGGAACCTGTTGTCTTCGGCGCGGAGCATGGCGTGACCTCCGGAGCTTGTTTTGATTTTGGGCAAGCTTGGCGCAGGCTGGCTGGGCCGTCAACGCAGGTGTTGCGTTAAGCTCATGGTTGTCATCCCCGCGCATGCGGGGAACCAGTACGCCGCGGCTTCTCGATTCAATCATCGGCGTCTCTGGAATACTGGATCGTCCGCCTTCGCGGGCGATGACAGATGGGTCTCAATCATCCGCACGCGTACCGGCTCACACCGGCCGCTCGCCCTTCACCGTCACCCGCGTGCCCGATCGCGTATGCGGCCAGTAATCCCACATCGCGCGGTGCTGGGCGCAGCGGTTGTCCCAGAAGGCGATGGCGTTTTCGGTCCAGCGGAAGCGGCACTGGAACAGCGGATTTTCGGCGTGCTGGTAGAGATAGGCGAGCATCGCATCGCTCTCGTCGCGGGGGACGCCGATCAGGAAGCGCGTGAAGCCGCGGTTGACGTAAAGCGCCTTCTTGCCCGTCACCGGATGGGTGCGCACGACAGGGTGTTCGGCGCGCGGATATTCCGGGCGGTCTTTGACGCCGTAATTGGCGTAAAGCCCGCGATAGGTCTGCTCGCCATCATGCAGCGCGGTGAGCCCGTCGAGATAGCCCTTCATGCGGTCCGACAGCGATTCGTAGGCCGCATACATGTTGGCGAACAGCGTGTCGCCGCCGCGCGGCGGGCACTGCTTGATGTAGAGGATCGAACCCATCGGCGGCTCGACGTCGCAGGAGACATCGGTGTGCCAGCCCTCGCCATTGGCGCGCGGCGAATCCTTGTCGGCATAGATCTTCATCAACGCGGTATCGTCGCCCTCATGAGGCGCCGCCGGGTGAATGTGGAGCTCACCGAACTGGCGGCCGAACGCCAGATGCTGCTGCGGCGTGATGTGCTGGTCGCGAAAGAAGATCACGAGGTTTTCGGCGAGCGCGCGATGGATTTCATCCATCGTCCGGTTCGACAAGGAACTTGCGAGATCGACGCCGGAAATCTCTGCACCGATGATCGGGGTCAGTTTTTCGACGCCGATGGTCTCATAGGGTTCGCTCTCGCCGGCGATATGCCGGTAGCGGGGTCCCTGCTTGCTGGACAGCGAACTCACAGGCGTTCTCCCAATCGTTCTTGATTGGAAGCATCGTAGCCCGGGTGGAGCGAAGCGCAATCTTGGAAGCGACTCTAATTTGTCGTCCCGGCGAAGGCCGGGACCCATAGCCACCGATGTCGATGTTACAGCAGGTATCGGCCACCTTGCTTTCGCCGATAGCACAACGCGGTATGGGTCCCGGCCTTCGCCGGGACGACAGCGAGAGCTTATTCTGCCGCGGTGACCGCGCCCTCGGGCGTCTTCGCCCCCGCCCCATAACGCTGATCGATGTAATCGATCACCAGCGCCTTGAAGTCGGCGGCGATGGAGGGGCCGCGCAGGGTGCGGAACTTCTTGCCGTCGACGAACACGGGGGCGGCCGGGGCTTCACCGGTACCGGGTAGCGAGATGCCGATATTGGCGTGCTTGGATTCGCCGGGGCCGTTGACGATGCAGCCCATGACCGCGACGTTCAGGGCTTCAACGCCGGGATATTGCGTCTTCCAGCCCGGCATTTCCGTGCGGATGAAATCCTGGATCGAGCGCGCCAGTTCCTGGAACGTGGTCGAGGTGGTGCGGCCGCAGCCGGGGCATGCCGCGACCAGCGGCACGAAGGTGCGGAAGCCCATGGTCTGCAGCAATTCCTGCGCGACTTGAACTTCCAGCGTGCGATCGCCGCCGGGCTCGGGCGTCAACGAAATGCGGATGGTGTCGCCGATGCCTTCCTGCAGCAGGATGCCGAGCGCCGCGGACGAGGCCACGATGCCCTTCGATCCCATGCCGGCTTCGGTGAGGCCGAGATGGATCGCGTAATCCGAGCGCTCCGCGAGCACCTCGTAAACCGCGATCAGATCCTGCACGGCGGAAACCTTCGCCGACAGGATCATGCGGTTTTTCGGCATGCCGAGTTCTTGCGCGCGGGCCGCCGACAGCAGCGCCGACTGCACCATGGCTTCGCGCATCACCGCCCGCGCATCGCGCGGGTTCGGCAAGGCCGTGTTCTCGTCCATCAGCTTGGTGAGCAGTTCCTGATCGAGCGAACCCCAATTGGCGCCGATGCGGACCGGCTTGTCGTTCTTGTTGGCGATCTCGATGATGTCGGCAAATTGGGTGTCGCGCTTGTTCTTGAAGCCGACATTGCCGGGATTGATGCGGTATTTGTCGAGCGCTTCGGCGCAGGCCGGATAATCCGTCAGCAGCTTGTGGCCGATGTAATGGAAATCGCCGATCAGGGGCGTGGTGATGCCCTGCTTGCGCAGGCCGTCGCGGATATGCGGCACGGCGGCGGCGGCTTCGTCGCGATCCACCGTGATGCGGACCATTTCCGAGCCGGCGCGCGACAGCGCGGCGACCTGCGCGATGGTGCCCTGGATATCGGCGGTGTCGGTGTTGGTCATCGACTGCACGACGATCGGCGCGCCGCCGCCGACGGCGACATTGCCGACCATGACCTGGGTGGTTTTATGCCGGGCGCTGGGGCCGGCGACGTCGTCTTGCGGCGGTTTTTCGGGCTTGTTCATGGCGTCTCGAATATCAGGTTTTGGTGACATTCACCAAGGGGACCGGGACGGGCCGGGCGGCCGCATCCGAATTTGAATTTTATCTCTGTATTTTCAATGGTTTATATCGCCACTGCCGTAGGAAAGCCGGGCATCGACGCCCCTCGCCTTCCTCTCCGCTATATTGGACAGGAATCACCGGATTGGAAGGGCAAGCCCAAGGGGGTGCCGCCTTTTCATTGCAGGTCATGCGTCCTAGCATCGTTCAAAATGACGGGAGGTCGGGAATGTCGGAGCTCATCAGCACGGTGGAACTTGCCGGCATCCTCGATCGGCCCGATCTGCGGCTGTTCGATTGCACGACCTATCTGGAACCGGCGCCCGCGGGCAGCAAGGCCCCCTATATCGCGGTGCCCGGCGACCACACCTTCGCGGCCGGCCATATTCCCGGCGCGGATTTTCTCGATCTGCAGGGGGAATTCTCCGACCCATCCACCGACCTTCGCTTCATGATGCCAGATGTAGCGCAGCTCGAGGCGGCGTTCGGGCGTCACGGCGTCGATGCCAATAGCCGCGTCGTGCTCTATTCCATCGGTACGCCGATGTGGGCGACGCGGTTCTGGTGGATGCTGCGATCGCTCGGCTTCGACAATGTCGCGGTGCTCGACGGCTGCTTCGACAAATGGAAGGCGGAAGAGCGCCCGATCGAGACCGGCGCGGCCAAGGGATATCGAGGCGCGAAATTCACGGCAAAGCCGAGGCCCGGCTTCTTCGTCGGCAAGGACGAGGTGCTTGCTGCGGTCGCCGATCACAGCGCGGTCGTGGTCAATGCGCTCGGCCCGCAATTCCACAAGGGCCTGGAGCCAAGCCGCTATGGCCGACCGGGGCGCATTCCTGGCAGCTGCAACGTGTCGGCGGCAACGCTGCTCCATCCGACAACAAGAACCTTCGTGCTACTCGCGGACGCCGAAGCGAAATTCGCAACCCAAGGCCTGCGCAAGGACAAGCGCGTGATCGCCTATTGCGGCGGCGGCATCTCCGCCACCATCGATCTGTTCCTGCTGCACCGGCTCGGCTACGACAACCTCACCCTCTATGACGCCTCGATGGGCGAGTGGGCCAAGGATGAGGCGCTGCCGATCGAGACGGATTAGGGCGATATCTCTCAACGTCATTGCGAGCGAAGCGAAGCAATCCATCGCTCCGCGCGGGAGGAAAAATGGATTGCTTCGCTTCGCTCGCAATGACGGAAGCATCACACATTCGGATCCGGCGCGACTTCCGCCCTTGCCGCTTCCGGGCGGTTGACGAGATAAAGCCCCGCGATCACCAGCAGCGCTGCGACCCCGAACGCAATTGTCAGCGTGTCGTGCAGGATGAAATACGCGGCCACCACGCCGAACAGCGGCGTGATGAAGGTGAAGGCCGATAATTTGCTGGCCGAATAGGTCTTCACCAGCGCGAACCACAACAGGAACGTCAGCCCCACCACCCAGAACGCCTGATAGGCCAGCAGCGCCAGCGACAGCGGCGCGGGAATATGGGTGATGGTTTCGCCTGAAATCCACGCCGCGGCGCCAAGAATCGGGATCGAAACGGCCACCTGATAACCGAGTCCTTTTTCCGCCGGCGCCCGGATCAGCGTGGTCGCCTTGACGATCAGCGTCGTGGTCGCCCATAGCGACCCGCCGGCGACGATCAGGAGGTCGCCGAGCAATACTTTCGCGTCGACATTGGCCTGGGGGACGCCGATCGCGAGCGCCACACCGGCGAAACTCAAACCGAGCCCGCCCCATTGCGAGGCGCGCAGCCGTTCGCCGAGAAAGACGTAGGAGCCGAGCGCGACGAAGAACGGCGCCGTGTACAGAAACACCGCGGCGCGCGACGCCGACGTCAGCTGCAAGCCGCGATAGATCAGCACGAATTCAATGCCGAAGATGACGCCCGCGATCAGTCCCGGCCACAGCGTGCCGTCGCGCTCGAAGAATTTGACGCCGCGAAACCAGCCGATGACGAGCAACACCGGCAACGCACCGATCGAACGGGTCAATGCCTGCAGCATCGGCGGCACGTCCGGCAACACCAGCTTCACCGCGATCTGGTTGAAGCCCCAGCTCAGGCACAGCATCAGCATCAATGCGATCGCGACCGGGGTGAGCGCACGCCCGGCGGAAGAGCTCACTGGATGGGACGACATTTATCCTCGTGGCCGGCTTGGCGCCGTGTTGGTTATTGGCATGATCCAAAGGATCATGCCCAAATCTAGAGAGTTTTCTGACAATGCGCGCAGGTGCCGGCAATCTCGACGACGGAAAGTTTGGGCGCAAAGCCGGACGCGCGCGCCGCGGCGTTGAGGCTCTGCGCGACGGGAGCCGCTGGAATTTCGCCGACCGAACCGCAATGATCGCAGATCAGGAATGCCACCATTGCGGTGGCCTCATGGTCGTGCGCGCAGGCCAGAAACGCGTTGCGGCTTTCGATGCGATGGACGAGGCCGTTTTCCATCAGGAAATCCAGCGCGCGGTAGACCGTGATCGGCGCCGGCCGCGGCATCGATTTGGCGAGTTCGTCGATCACCTCATAGGCCCCTAGCGGACGGTGGCTGGACAATAGTGCCTGCAGCACCTGCCGCCGGATCGGGGTGAATTTCTGCGCCCGCTTGGCGCACACCTGCTCGGCATGCGCGATCGCGTCCGCGGTGCAGCGGCCGTGATCATGGTCAGGTGCGGGGAAAGTGGGTTTGGCCAGGGTCATGCCGGCGTTTTGTAGCATTTAGGCGGCCAATCCCAAACCCCGGCGAGCGCAAAGTTCCCAGCCATGTCCTGCGAGCGGGGCTGGCAAGTGTTAACCCGGCATGCGGAATTCATGAGCTAGCTTATAATATCCAAAGCTTACGGAGACAAAGCCTTATGCGCGGTTCCGTTGATATGAACCTGCTGTTTACGCTCGGCGAGGTGCAGCGCCTGGTGCGCGCCTATGCCGACAAGCAGGCGGCGCGCTACGGCATCACCCGCGCGCAATGGGCGGTTTTGGCCAAGGTCGAACGATCCGAGGGGCTGAAGCAGACGGAACTCGCCGAACTGATGGAGATGCAGCCGATCACGCTGACGCGGCTGATCGACAAGCTCTGCGACAATGGCTGGATCGAGCGCCGCGGCGACGAGACCGACCGCCGCGTCAACCGCCTCTATCTGAAGAAGGCCGCGCGTCCGCTGCTCGGCAAGCTCTCCGGCTTGCGTTCGGAACTGACGGCGACCGCGCTCGAAGGCATCAACCCCGCCGACGCCCACCGCCTGCTCGCCCAACTCGAAACGATCAAGGAAAACGTTCGCAACGCGATCCAGAATCCGCCCAGCGAACCGCCCCGAAAGGAACAGCGTTATGGCTGATCCCGTACTGAAATTTCCCCCTGAACAGAAGGCCGCCGAACAGAAGAGCGCCGAGCCGGCCCCGCGCCGGAAACTGGCCGCGGAGCCGCGCCGCCGGCTGATGGCCGGCATGCGCCGCTATCGCCGCTTCCTGCTGCTGGTGGTGCTGCCGCTGGTCGCCGCGGTGGCGGGGTTCACCTTCTATCTCAATGGCGGGCGCTACGTGACCACCGATGATGCCTATGTCGGCGCGCAGAAGGTACTGATCACCTCAGACGTATCAGGCAAGATCATCAACGTGACCGTGAAGGAAGGCCAGCAGGTCTCGACCGGCGATACGCTGTTCCAGATCGATCCGGTGCCGTTTCAACTGGCGCTTGCCCAGGCACGCGCCAAGCTGGAAGACGCCAAGACCAGCCACGGCAATCTGGTCGCCAATGTCGCGCTCTACTCGCAGACCCTCGAGATCGTGAACAGCGGCATTGCGCTCAAGCAGCGCGACGTCGAGCGCAAGAACTCGCTGGTGAAGAGTTTGGCCGGATCGCAGCTCGATCTCGACAACAGCGCCACCGCGCTGGTCACCGCCCAGGCGCAGCGGCAGCTGGTGACGCAGCAGCGCTCCAACGCCCTCAATCAGCTGCTCGGCAATCCCGACCTGCCGCTCGAGCAATTTCCGGCGTACATGCAGGCCAAGGCCGCGCTCGACGACGCCCAGCGCAACCTCGATCTGACCACCGTGCGCGCGCCGATGAACGGCGTCGCGACGCAGGTCGACCAGATCCAGCTCGGCCGCTTCGTGATATCAGGCGCCCCGGTGTTTTCCGTCATCGACGTATCGAACCCCTGGGTCGACGCCAATCCGAAGGAATCCGATTTCACCTATGTCGCGGTCGGCCAGAGCGTGACGCTCGACGTCGACGCGTTCCCCAACCATGTGTTCAAGGGCACGGTCGGCTCGCTCTCGCCCGGCACCGGCGCGCAATTTGCGATCCTGCCGCCGCAGAACGCGACCGGTAATTTCGTCAAGGTGGTGCAGCGCGTCCCGGTGCGGATCTATTTCGACAAGAACGACAAGTTCGTCCGCAAGCTCAAAGCGGGGATGAGCGTCTACGCCACCATCGACACCAACCATCGCCGCTCGCTCGCCAACCTGCTCGGCTTCTCGCCGGCGGCCGCGAACCACGAGACCGACTGACGATGCCGACGCCGGGCCCCTCACAAGCTGTGGTTCCCGGCCTGCGCCGGAACATGGTGACGATCTGCGCCATGACGGCGACGATCATGCAGGCGCTCGACACCACCATCGCCAATGTCGCGCTGCCCTATATGCAGGGCACGCTGTCGGCCTCGCAGGACCAGATCAACTGGGTGCTGACCTCCTATATCGTGGCGGCCGCGATCATGACCGCGCCGGTGGGCTGGATCGCCAACCGCTTCGGCCGCAAGCGCATCTTCATCATCTGCTCCGCCGGTTTCACGATTGCTTCCGTGATGTGCGGCCTGGCGCAGGACATCACGCAGATGGTGCTGTTTCGTTTGCTGCAGGGCGTGTTCGGCGCCGCACTGGTGCCGCTGTCGCAGGCGGTGATGCTGGATTCCTACGCGCTGCACGAACGCGCCAAGGCGATGGCGATCTGGGGCATGGGCGTGATGATGGGCCCGATCATGGGGCCTTCACTCGGCGCGTGGCTGACCGAGACCTATTCCTGGCACTGGGTGTTCTTCGTCAATCTGCCGTTCGGCATCTTCACGGTGCTCGGCCTTGTCATCTTCATGGACGAGACCGAAACGAATCAGGAGCTGCGCTTCGACTGGTTCGGCTTCACGGCGTTGGCGGTCGCGATCGGCTCGCTGCAGCTGGCGCTCGACCGCGGCGAGCAGCTCGGCTGGCTGGAATCCAACGAGATCATCGCCGAGTTCGTCATCGCCGCCGTCGGCTTCTATTATTTCTTCGCGCATTCGCTGACGACGTCAAAGCCGTTCATCCAGTTCGCGCTGTTCAAGGACAGGAATTTCGTCGGCGGCTGCGTGTTCATGGCGGTCATGGGCATGGTGCTGTTTTCCACCATGGCGCTGTCGTCGCCATTCCTGCAGAACGTGATCGGCTATCCCATCATCACCGCGGGCGTGCTGCTGGCGACCCGCGGCTGCGGCACTTTCGTCGCCATGATGCTGGTCGGCCGGATGATGCGCTTTGTCGAGGCGCGCAATCTGATCATCACGGGCCTCAGCATCACAGCGCTTTCGCTGTTCTACATGACCGGCTGGACCGACCAGACCGGCGTCAACGAAATCGTCGTGATCAGCGTGTTGCAGGGTTTTGGCTTCGGCCTGGTGTTCGTGCCGCTGTCAACAGTGGCGTTCCTGACGCTGCCCAATCATCTGCGCACCGACGGCACCTCGATGCTGACCCTGATGCGCAATGTCGCCAGTTCAGTAGGCATTTCCGTCGTGATCTCGCAACTGACGGAAGGATCGCGGCGGGTCTATGCCAACCTTTCCGAGCACGTCACGCCGTTCAACCACGCCATGCAGATGCCCAATGTGCGCGGCATGATCGACATGGGCACCGACACCGGCCGCGCCATGGCGGACGCCATGGTGAAAGTGCAGGCGCAGATCATCGCCTTCTCGCAGGACTACCAGCTGGTGCTGCTGTTCATCCTGGTCTCGATCCCGCTCACGATCATGATCGGCTCGACCAAGGCCGCGCTGCGCGCCCAGTCGGCCGCGCCGGACCATGCCGTCATCGAGTAACTATCGCACTTCGCTTGGCTTGGCCCGCAAGCACAAATACATGCCACCAAGCGACAGCGCGCCGCCGATCAAATGGATTACGGTCGGCGCCTCGCCGAGAAAGAGGATCGACAGGACAGCACTGACGATCGGGCCGAGATACAGGCTCAGCGAAGTCGATACCGCGCCGAACCGCGCCCCGAGCCAGGCATAGGCCCCGTAGGCAAACAGGCCGGGAACGAGGCCCGCGAAGAGATACACCAGCAGGGCGCGGCCAGTGAATGCGGGGGCGGGTGTCGACCAGATTTCATGAACCGCAAACGGCAGCGAGAACAGCGCGCCCGCCGCCGCGAACAGGCCGATCCGCGCCAGGAAGCTGACGCCCTGGCCGACGCGATTTTGCAACAGCGTGTATCCGGCCCAGCCCAGCATCGCGAGCAGCGCCAGCAAATCGCCGGTCGACAGCCCGGTCCCGACGGAGGACTGTCCTTTGGTGATAATCAGCAGCGCTCCGGCCAACGCGACCGCCATGCCGATGATTTGTCTGCGGGCAATGGTTTCCCGGCCGGTGGCAAAGGAAAACAGCAACACGACGATCGGCGACAGCGCCATGATCAGCGAGAGGTTGATCGCCGACGTGGTGATCCCGGCGACATAGACCGGGCCGCCGCAGATGAACATGCCGAGAAAGCCGGCCAGCGCGATGCCCGGCCCCTGCCCGCGCAACAGGCCGGGCTTCTCCCGCAGGGCCATGACGACAAGCGGCGGCAGGCCGAGCGCCACGATGCTCCAGCGGAAGAACGCGATCGAGAACGGCGGAACGCTGCCGGCAACGCCGCGCGCCAGGATCATGTTGGAGACCTGGGCGGTGGCGACCAGGAGGAAGCCGAGCAGGCCCAGCACTTCGTGCGTCCGCTCGCCTGTTTGTGGTTCGCTCATGGTCGATCTGATCCGGCTGACATTTCCGATGCCGGATCAGGTAGCATAACCGCGCTTCGCCATCACGCTGTCGAACGCGCTGGCCCGGCCTTGCTCTATGGACTGACCAGATTGCCCATCGCATCGAGCCGCACATAGCTCGCTTCCATGCCGTGCTCCATTCCGGTTGCCAGCATGGCTTCGCGCGTCGCAGCATCGGGCAGCGTCATCCGCAGCGTGAACAGCGTGCCGTTGCCGTCCGGCTTGAACGTCGTTTCGACCCGGTTGTCCGGCGTGGGATCGGGCATATGCATTCGCTCGACGTGGACGATGCGGCTGAACGGCTCAAGCTCGAGATATTCGCCCGTCAGGTAAAATCCAGCGCCCTTGCCGTCCGTCCACTCAAATCTGATCCTGCCGCCTGGACGCGCTTCGCTCACGCAAACAGGCATCGTCCAGCCGTCCGGGCCGAGCAGCCATTTCTGGAGTAGCGCCGGCTCGGTGTGCGCGCGGTAGACCGCCTCCGGCGGCGCATCGAAACGGCGAGTGACGACGACGTGCCTGTCGCCTTCGGTCTTCAGCATCAACTTGCTCATGGATTGCCTTTCTCGGTCTTCATGGCGGCCAAAACGTCGTCCAACCGGTTGTAATTTTTCGCCAAGGCTTCGCGCAGCATCGCCAGGTATTGGTCGATTTCAGCGACGGCCGCCGGCGCGAGCCGGCACGGCCGTTTGGTGCCTTCGACGCGGCGGACGATCAGTCCGGCCCCCTCGAGCACCTTGAGATGCCGCGAGATCGCCGGTTGCGTCATGTCGAAGGGCTCGACCAGCTCCATGACGGTTGCTTCGCCCAAGGTAAGACGGGCCAGGATCGCCCGGCGCGTCGGATCGGCAAGCGCGGAAAAGGCAGCGTCGAGGTTCGTCAATCTAAATGCCTCAGTAGTTATATAACCAATTTCTTATATAACTACTGAGGCATGTCAACTGTAATTTCTATCGGTGGGGCTGAAAACGACGGGAATGGCAGCGGCGGCGACGCAGGCCGTGAGCTTCAGCAGCCAGCAGCTCACGCCGACGGCTGGTCGATCGCGCCGCCGAGGAACAGCTGGCCGACGCGGGGATTGCTCAAAACCCTATCGGCCTTGTCGACGAGGCGGGTCTGGCCGAGTTCGAGCACGATGCCGAAATCCGAGATCTCGAGGGCCGAGCGAGCATTCTGTTCGATCAGCAGAATCGAAACGCCGCGGTCGCGGAGATCCTGCAGGATGCCAAAGGTCTGCCGGATCATGAGCGGGGACAGCCCGATCGATGGCTCGTCGACCAGCATCAATTGCGGATTGAGCAACAAGCCCCGCGCGATTTCGAGCTGCTTCTGTTCGCCGCCCGACAGCGTCGAGGCCTGCTGCGTTGCCCTCCTGCGCAGAATGGGGAATCGATCGAGCGCGGCTTCGATGCGCGCCGGCAGGTCAGAGATATCGCGCCCTGCGACGACCGCGCCGAGCTCGATATTGTGGCGCACGGAGAGTTCCGGGAAGATGTTGCGGCCCTGCGGCACGTAGCAGATGCCTGATGTGAGGAGTTCGCGCTGGCTGAGGCCGGTGACATCGCGCCCTTTGAACACGATCTTGCCTTCGCGCAATTTCAGAAGACCGAAGATCGCCTTGAACACGGTGGATTTTCCGGCGCCGTTCGGCCCGATCACCGTGGTGATGGTGCCTGCCGGCACCGAGAAACTGGTGCCGTTGAGGATGGTCATCTTGCCGTAGCCGCCGACCAGGCCTTGCACGTCGAGGATGGGTTCGCTCATTGGTGTCCCCTCCCCCGGTTCAGTGGCCGAGATACGCGTCGATGACGGCGCTGTTGGCGCGGATCTCGGCGGGCGTGCCGATCGCGAGCACCTTGCCTTCCGCCATCACCACGACGCGTGAGCACAGCGACATCACGAATTCCATGTTGTGCTCGATCACGACAAACGTAGCGCGCTTCTCGCGGTTGATCTCGGCCAGCCGCGCCTTGAGATCGCCCAGCATCGTGAGGTTGACGCCGCCCGCGGGCTCGTCGAGCAGCACCAGCCGCGGCCCGCCCATGAAGGCCATCGCCGCATCGAGCAATTTCTGCTGCCCGTAGGACAATCCACCGGCGGCCTCATCGGCGAGGTGACCGAGCTTGAAGAAGTCGATCATCTGTTCGGCCGCCTTGGTGAGGCCTGCATCCGAAGGGCCCAACAGCCGCGACAGCATGTTGCCCTGATGCTCCTGACCGGCGAGGATCAGATTTTCCCGCACCGACAATTTCGGAAACACCTGCAGCAATTGGAAGGTGCGGCTGACACCCAATCTGTTCAGGTCCGACGGGCGGAAGCCGGTGACCACCTTGCCGTCGACCTTCACCTCGCCGGCGCTCGGCTGCAATTGCCCGAGGATGCAGTTGAACAAGGTCGATTTGCCGCAACCGTTCGGGCCGATCAGGCCTAGGATTTCACCTTCCTGAACGTCGAAGCTGACGCCATCGACCGCAGTGATGCCGCCGAAATTCTTCCTGATGTTGCTGATTTCGAGAACCGCGGTCATGGCGCCGGCTCCAATCCGGATTTCGCGACAGCGCGCAGCGCGGACGCCGCCTTGGTGCGGCGCTCGGTCAGATAGCGATCGAGAATTCCCAGAATGCCGCTCGGCGAATAGATCAGCAGCAGGATCACGGCGACCGCATAGATCATCAGATAATAGCCTTGCGTGAAGCGCAGCCATTCCGGCAGCAGCACCGCAATCATCGCCCCAAGAAACGGTCCGAAGAAGAATCCGGAGCCGCCGACGATGACCATCATCAAGAGGTCGAGCGAGAGCGACAGGTTGAACGGTACCGGATCGATATATTGCGTCAGCGGCGCATACAGCGTGCCGGCGACGCCGCCGAGCGCCGAGCCGATCGCAAACGCCATCAAGGTATAGCGCCTTGTATCGATGCCGAGCGACAGCGCCCGCACCGGGTTTTCGCGCAGCGCCACGAAGGCGCGTCCCCAGGGCGAGCGGATCAGCCACCAGGTCGCGAGCGAGACCAGCGCCAGCGAGCCGAGGCAGACATAGTAGAACGGCAATGGCCGGTTGGTCGGATAACCCAGAATCGTCGGTCGCGGAATGTTGCTGATGCCGTAGATGCCGTTGGTGAGCCAACTCTCGTTGCGGAACACCAGGAAGGCCAGCGTAGAGAACGCCAGCGTCACGAATGCAAGATAATGATGCTGCACCCGCAGCGCCGGATAGCCGAGGATCCAGCCGATCGCAAAACACAGGACGATGGCAACACCGAGCCCCGCGATCAGCGGCAGCCCGTTCGCGGTGATGATCGCCGCGGCATAGGCGCCGATGCCGACGAAGGCGCCCTGCGCCAGCGAAACCTGCCCGGCATAGCCGAGCGTCAGATTGAGCCCCATCGCGGCGATGGTCATCACAGCCCATTGGCTCAGGATAAACAGGCCATAGCGATTGAGATACATTGGCGCGATGATCAGCGCCGCGATCACGACCATGCCCAGCGCGACGCGCCAATATCGCTTGAGGAAGTTCATACCGTGCGCTCCTCGGCGCGGCCGAGCAGGCCTTGCGGGCGAAGCAGGATAATGAGGATCAACAGCACCATCGGCACGGCCGCGCGATATTGCGTCGAGACATAGGCGGCGGCGAGATTGTCGACGACGCCGATCAATAGCCCGCCGGCGATGGCGCCGCGCACCTGGTTGAACCCACCGACGATGGCCGCGATGAACGCCGCCTGCCCCAGCACTTCGCCGCTGGAGAATTTCGCGAGATAGATCGGCGTGATCAAGAGCGAGGCCAGCGCCACCAGAAATGCGTTGATCAGGAACGTCAGCAGGATCATCCGCTCAACGGGGATGCCGATGATGCGGGCCACTGTCGGATTTTGCGCGGTGGCCTGCATCTGATGGCCAATGGACGTGCGGTTCAACAGCGCCGTCAGCCCGGCCACCGCGGCAATCGCGAGCGCGAGCACGCCGACGCTTTGCAGCGCGACCTGGCGGCCGAGGATGGAGATGTCGCCGGCCGGCACGATCGAGGGGAATGGCGAGGCTTCGGCGCTGAAGAACTGCTTCACCGCTTCCTTGAGGCCGATCGCCAGCGCCATGGTCGCGATCGCCAGCGGCAGCACGCCGTGGCGGAGCATCGGATCGACCAGCAGCATCTTGAAGCCGAGGCCGAGCAGCAGCATCGACAGCAGCATGCCGAGGATGATCGCGAGCCAGAACGGCGCGCCGGCGTGCATCGCGGCCAGCATCAGGAATGCCGGCAGCATGACGAATTCGCCTTGCGCGAAGTTGATGGTCTGCGACGTCTGCCACAGCAGCGTGAAGCCGACCGCGACGATCGCATAGATCGCCCCCGTCGCCAGTCCCGCTATCAGAAGATCCAGCAAATTGGACATGGCTTACCCCTCAACGCGCAGAGCCTCGATACATCGGCTCAAATCGAATCATCGGCAGTCCGTCTTTTTCACCTCTCCCGCTTGCGGGGGAGGTCGCATTGCATCGAAGATGCAATGCGGGTGGGGGAAGTCTCTCCACACGAAGAGTGCGACTCGGGGCAACACCCCCACCCCAACCCTCCCCCGCAAGCGGGAGAGGGAGCGCAGCCTCGTCGCGGCTCGACTTCATCTCATCAGGCTTCAATTCAGCTTCGGCAGCACCTGCTTGATGACCTGCTTGCCGTCGACGATCTCGACCAGGAAACCCTGGCGATCGATGTCGCCGTTCTGATCGAAGGTCGCATCCATCAGGATGCCGGGCTCACTGGTGGCCTTGATCGTGAGGCCATGCAGATTATCGGCGAACGCCTTGGAATCGACCTTGCCCATCTTTTCGGTGGTGGCCTTGATCATGTAGATCGCCAGGTATCCCTTGATGCCGTTATGGTCAGGGACGTAATTGTACTTCTTGGAAAATTTCTCCCGGAACGCCTTGATCAGATCGACCGGCGCATCGGTGGTGAGGCCGACATGGCCGCGCGCGCCGTTCGCCGCATCGCCCGCCAGTTCGACCACCTTCTGGCCAACCAGCGTGGTTTCGCCGATCAGGGGTACCGTGACGCTCTGGCGCTTCAATTCTTTCAGGATGCGCGCGCTTTCCTCTTCGTTGAGATAGACGAACACCGCATCGGGCGCGGCGGCCTTGATCTTGCTGACGTCGGCCGCGAAATCGGCCTGGCCGGCTTCGGTGGAGAGGTCGGCGGCGACCTTGACGCCAAGCTTCGCGAATTCCTTGGTGATGACGTCGCGCCCGCCCCGGCCGAAATCATTATTGACCCAGACGATCGCAACCGATTTCGCCTTCACTTCATCGTTGATGTATTTGGCGACCTTCGGCATCGAGGATTGCTGGCCAAACGAAGTGCGGAACAGGAACTTGTTGCCGCCCTGCGTCAGTTCGGCGGCTTCGCCGCCCATGATCTGGGCGATGCCGGCTTCGGCGGCCAAGGGGGCGGTGACCTTGACCGACCCGGAATAGCCGGGTCCGAGCAATACGTAGGGCTCGCCGTCGAGTGCCTTCTGGACCTGGGCGCGCGCAACCCCGGGATTCGATTGCGAATCGGCGTGGGTGACTTCGAGCTTGCGGCCGAGCACGCCGCCCTTGGCGTTGATCTCTTCGATCGCAAGATCGATGCCGTTTTTCCAATTGGTGCCGACGGTGGCGCCGCCACCGGACAGTTCGGCCACATTGGCGAGCTTGATGGGCGTGCCGGATTGCGCGAGTGCCGCTGCCGCCGTCATGGTCGCGAGCAGAATGCCCGCCAGAATTCCTGATTTCATTTCCATCCCCCTGTTGTCGTGTTTTATTTTGCCGCAATGGGCCTTGCGATCGGCGGCGCTTGCGTTGTCGCAGAGTAGCGTTTTGCCATCACGCCGTCGAATGCATTTCCCATTTCGGTAATCGACGGCTTCATTCCCGTAAACAGTTCAAAGGCGTCCGCGGCCTGATGGATCGCGAGATCCCGCCCGGTCATGATTTCGGCGCCCTTTGCCTTGGCCGAGGTCAGCAGCGGGGTCCAGAGCGGCGTATAGACCGCATCGGCCACCCACATGTCGCGACGGAGCAGCGCCTCCGGCACCGGCGTACCGCGATCCGGCAGCATGCCGATCGGCGTTCCATTGACCACGCCCACGGCACCTCGCAATGCGTCTTCGACCGTTTCCGCAATCCGGATCGGTTGGCGACCGCGCAACTGCGCCGCAATCTGCCCGGCCTTGGCGCGGTCGGTGTCGAAGATGTTGAGTTCGGCGATACCGAGCTCTGCCAGCGCATGAGCGATCGCCTTGCCGACGCCGCCCGCGCCGATCAGGGCGACAGGGCCATGGCCGGACGCTTTCACGAGATGGGCGACCGCGCGCTCGAACCCCGTGGCGTCGGTATTGTAGCCGACCAGCCTTTTGTCGCGGACGACTACCGTATTGACCGCACCGATCCCGCGCGCGGCCGGCGACAAATCGTCGAGCAGCGGCAGCACCGCTTCCTTGTAGGGAAACGTCACGTTGACCCCGGCAAAGCCGATGCGCTTGATGCTGTCGAACAGCGCACGCAACTCGGTTGAACCGGCGCCCGCGACCTCGATCAGTTGATAGTGACACCGGATGCCCAAGGCATCGGCGGCCTGCTCGTGCATCGCCGGCGACGCCGAATGCGCAATCGGCGCCCCGATCAATCCGGTGAGAAACTTCTGATCGATTTGAGATCGACGATTGGGCACAGTCACTCTTCTCGCAGCAGGCGGCGTGCAGTTTTGAGCATCAAAGCCGGGCAAACGATAGCGCTTTCGCCAGCTAACACAATTACCCCGTTATGACATAAACATAACATGATGTTAATTCTTGCGGCGGCGAGGCGCCGTTGCCGCCGGGCTCTTCCGGCTGGGCTCGATCGCCTGCATTTCCGATCGCAGGCACTCGATGAAATGCTCGACATGCAGCGAGAGCGAGGCACCGCGCTTCACCGCGATGTAAGTATCGAACCGGGTCGGCTCGGCGATCCGAAGCAGTTCGACGCCGGGATAGCCGCCATGCGCGACGGTGAATTGATCGATCACCGCAATGCCGAGGCCCGCCTTGACCAGCGCGCAGACCGTGGTCCCGAACCGCGCCCGGATCGTGATGTCGTAGGACAATTTATTGCGCGCGAAGATCTCGGCCATGATGCGCCCGTAGGGATCGGTGGGGTCGATGCCGATCAGGGGATAGCGGATCATTTCCGCGGCGGAGACCTGTTTGCGCCCCGCCAGTTCGTGGCCCTGGGGGACGATGCAAAACAATTCGCCCGAGGCCAGCGGCATGAAATCCAGGCCCGAATGGTCGAGCCGATAGCTCATGGCGACGCAATCGCCCTTGCCCAGCAACAGATAATCGATCGCTTCCTCGATCTTGAGGATGTTGATGTCGATGCGCAGATCAGGATAGCGCCGCCGGATGCGTTCGATCGCGCGCGGCACCATGATCTGGGAAATGCTGGGGACCGAGCCGATGCGCAGTTCCGATAACCCGCCGCGCCCGATCTTGGAAATAATCTCGGTGAGATCGTCGACTTTCTTGTAGACGCCGTTGATCTGCTCGAAAATGTTCTCGGCTTCCGAAGTCGGGAAATAGCGACCGTTCTGGCGCTGAAAGAAGCGGATGCCGAGCGAGCGCTCGGTATATTTCACCAGCCGGCTGATGCCGGGCGCGGACACGTTGAGCAGTTTTGCCGCACCGCCGATCGTGCCCGTGATCATCACAGCCCTGATAACTTCGACCTGGCGCAGCGTCATCATGTACGGCAACTCCGACGATGAACCTGAGAGATACTCCCATGTTCGATCGGCGCAAATGACCTTATCGAGCCGAGATTGAGCCTTGGGCCAGCGTCAGCCGGTCCGGTCTGCGCGACAACGACGGCATTACTCGCTATCTGCAATACGGGCGTCGAGCAGAAAACGCGTCAAAAAATCAGGTCTTAAGGCCATGCAGCGAGGCGGGAACGGCGTCGGGTAATTTCCCGAGCTTCTGCACGGCGGCGAGCATCGCCGCGATATAGCCGTATGGACCGAGCCCGCAGATCACGGCAGTGGACGCGCTCGACGTGATCGAATGCCGGTGCAGCTCGTCGCGCGCGTGGATGTTGGAGATGTGGACCTCGAATTTCGGGCCTTCGAATATCTTCAGCGCATCGATCAGCGCGATCGAGGTGAACGAGTAGGCCGCCGGATTCATGATGAGCGCATCATAATTTCCGTGCGCCGACTGGATCCAATTGACCAGATCGCCTTCGAGATTGGACTGGTGAAACGAAATCGTAACGTCGAGATACTTCGCCACTTCCTGGCAGCTCGCTTCAATTTCCTTCAGAGTCGTCGGGCCGTAGATGTGGGGTTCCCGGATGCCGAGGAAATTCAGATTGGGCCCGTTCAGGATCATGATCTTGGTGGCCATGTTGGCTCCCCCTTAGATGCGACGCAAGCGGCCAAACCACTTCACCGGGATTGTGACAGTCCCGGGAACAGCACGATAGGCGCACCTACACGTCGAAGAACACGGTCTCTTCATCGCCCTGCAAATGGATGTCGAACCGATAGACTGCGCCGGGATTGCAATTCGCACGCTGGGCGATCAGCGTGGCGCGGCGGTCGATCGGCACCAGCGCCAGCACGGGATCGGCGGCATTGGCGGCCTCGCCGCCGAAATAGATTCGGGTGTAGAGATGCAGCAGCATGCCGCGCGCGAACACCGCGAGCACGAGATGCGGCGCCTGCGGCTTGCCGTCGGGATCGGGGACGATGCCCGGCTTGATGGTGTCGAAGGCGTAACCGCCATTGTCATCGGTGCCGCAGCGGCCGAAGCCCTTGAAGGATGAATTGGGCAGCGCGCGCTTGTCCTGCGGATCGGCGAAGCGGCCTTGCGCGTCGGCCTGCCAGATCTCCAGCATGCAATCCGGCATCGGCTGGCCGTCGCCGTCGAACACCCGGCCCTCGACGCGGACGCGCTCGCCCGAGGTATCAGGCGTGACGAGGTTGTTGGAGAAGGCGTCGTTCCAGTCGTATTTGCCGTTCGACGTCAGGC